>Ga0265293_10004811_pt1 | contig 23340 bp, 18 predicted proteins | sample Munlanlewell138R_FD_192505 | JGI IMG/M metagenome (GOLD analysis project Ga0265293, IMG submission 192505) | Leachate microbial communities from a municipal landfill in Southern Ontario, Canada - Leachate well 138R | ecosystem: Engineered > Solid waste > Landfill > Unclassified | place: Canada... | reverse complement strand
GAGTTCAGTAACAGACGGATAATAATTTGATGAAACAACTGGCATAATCTATTGAATTAATTTTATTTAAAATGTTCAGGAAGCACTTTTTTTAATTGATCCAGAACTTCGTTTATTGTAGAGTCGGGAAGTTCTTTATGAATATAAATATCTCCATCCCTTTCAACGTAAGCGGTTTTGAATCCAATTTCTTCTAATTTTTCGAGTTGACCCAATGGGGTCAGATCCTGATTAAGAAGCGGTCGAAGATCAAAGTCAAGAGTTTTCAATTTTTTCATTAACAAAACCTCATCAACTACCTCGAGTATATTAATTCCGGAAATAGACAAGTTTCTTAGCTTGGGATTTGTGGTCAGCGGTTTAAGAGATATTATGCTATCAGTTGTGTTAATTGAAAACTGTCTAAGATTTTCTAATTTTGACAGCGATTCTGGTAGCTCATTAATTTCGTAAGAGGTAAATATAAGATGTTTAAGTGACTTTAAATTACTTATGTTTTCATTTAAATCCTTAAGCTTTGGAACAGAAAGAATTAGTGTTTTCAAGTCAGGAAGTTCAAAAAAATCATTGGATAAATATTCAATTTTAACATTGCGAAAGCCGAGGAATTCTAACTTCTTTAAATCGGAAATATCAGGTTCCTCAATTTTTCCAGTAATCACTAGAGTAAGTTTTTTTAACTCTTTCAAGCCTAAAAAATCAAGTTCTTTAATTTTTCCATTAATAATTAAACTAAGTAATTCCAAATCATTGTAATTTTTCCCGCTGAAACTAAAACTATTTGTAGAACAATTAATGTACAAAACCTTTAGCGATTTTTGAGAAAGGGTATTTACTGATGCCTCTTTTATGAAGTTACCTTCAATCGTAATTTGCTGTATCTCGTTACTTCTATGAAACACATTTGGGATGTAATCTGCAGAATCCAATGTCATGTAAATCTCTTTGGGCCCATTAATCCCTGAAATTGCTTCAGATAATTCAAGTGAATAATCATTTTCAAGATAACCCTTAGGATATTTAATTAAAATGTACTCAACTGCATGACAATCACTAAGTAGTTCAAATCCTTTTTCTGTCAATCGATTAATTTTAAGCTTTTCAATGTCAACCACTACTCCTTCAACTTTATTAAAATTGATTCGCTTGTTACTTCTTTGATTTACAGCCAGCTCTACTAGTGAATAAACTTTCTTAGGATTAGAATTATAATCTCTGAGCCCTGAACAACCAAGCAAAAGCCCGAATAATATGTATATTAAGTTTTTCATAACTAAGAAGGTATTACTATTGTTTCAATGATTTCTCTATTGCTGAAATACCTGACTTTTATTTCGTATTTGGGAAGTAGGGCATAGTCAGAGGGTAGTTCCTCATTCGGGTCCGAAGCAGGTCTAAATGAAATAATATATGTTAAGAATCCATAACCAGTTTTAAATGTCCATGGTGTAATCAAAATATCCTTGTACACATAGGAAGGTGGTAAATTGTTACGATCATATTTTTGAATTGTAGCTGGAGTGGATACACTCCCTTCTGCCCCCGGATTTGGTAACGTAGGAGCCCTGTCGTTACTGTAGCCATTCCAAATTGCTCTGCCTTTCGGTGTAGCTATACCTGCATTTGCAAAAATACCTAATTCATTTTCATTTTTTTCTGTTCCTATGGGATCAGTTACGGCAAAGTTAAAAATGCCATTTGTTGTTTTAAACCTACCATTCATTATAGAATGGTCTTTAGGGCTTATTACTTGCTTTAAAATTCTTTGTACACAACGCATTGGATCAGTAGTTCCAAAAGCAAGTGTTCTATTGTTAATTGAATCCAATCCATTTTTAAAATAGTCAGGAAAACTATCACTGTATACATTATCGATTATATTAAAAAACAACGTATTTTCAAGATCAAATGGCTCAATGTTTTTAACTACGACACCAGCATTTGCTCGCCCCATTAAATATGATCTAGATTTTGATTTCGGACTTCTTTTTGCCGCAATTCCAGGATTAATAAATCCATAAAAGCTATCTGCTGTTAGACCAGATCCGATACTCCAGAACTTTGGTGTCCATTTATAGGGATCTGTCGATGAGTTAGGTGGTTCCATCTTTGATATTCTGTAGTCCATGCTGTCGTTAATTCCTGTAATACCTTCGTTTTGATCTTGATCAAATTCCCAATCACAAACTATATCTGCTCCTTCCCCGTTACGATTTGGCTCACTTCTATAAAGTAGCCCAACAAAAGAGCCTCCTGAATTCGTATTATAAAATGCCCGATTAAAATCTTTCACATTACTAATAACTTTTGGATTTAGAATCCCTTCCAAAACTCTAGTAGGTATGCCTCTTTCGCTAGCATCTCTTGACTGCTTCCCAATAAAAGGACGTGTATGTGTTAAATCCGAATCATCCGTAGACATAGATCTACCAGTTCCAATAATGAAAACATACTGATCAAACATGCCTTTTGGAAACCCCTCGTCAGCCGCTCTTTCATCCTCAAATCGTTTAGACCTAATCTCTTTTCCCACAGCAGGTAAATTAGTTGTACTTCCACCTGTATCAGTAATCACTCTGGTTTGTGTTTCTGTAATTAGAACAACCTCCGGTAGCCCAGTTCCAATCTCAGCGCCATAAATACTCAAGTATAAAGGATCTGCATTAATTTCTGCTTCAACAGACGCATATTCTCCACTAAATCTATTATTTGTTGCCAGACCTTTTGGATCATTTATTCCAAGTTTTCTTGACATAATATTGTGCATCCAGCCAAATCTTGAGGTATAATCAATGTCGTACGCGGGCTTATGTGACGGATTAGCATAATTTAAGTCAAAGTTAGGTTGGGGGGTGTTTCCTCCATCATTGTTTGGCGTTGGGGAGCCTGTTTCATAAGGTTTCTGATTATAAGGAGGGGCTTTATATTGAAATGAGTTACCATTTTCAATTTTAGGATCATAATATCCAGGTAAATACATTGGGGCATCACCACCAGCATGTCTAACAATCCAATTACTCTTACTATTGGAATTTGCATACCTACTTGATTCATATCCAAAGGCCAAATAGTGATAACGATCAAGAAGTCCAAGTGCGTGACCGAATTCGTGGGCTGCCGTGTTATGCACATCCACGTAGTAAGGATTTCCATCTTTGTCAAAACCATCTTCGTCATAAGCGATAACTTCGGGTGGAGTATCACCCGAAGTTAAAGGTTCTGGAGGTTTTTGATAATAATAAAGTTCACCCTCTTGATTTTGAGGGGAGATAAACGCCTTTTTGTTCGGTGGACGATCTCTATACACATCAAATATAATTTCATTTTGTCGCTTTCTAATATTCGGTAAAATCGCATGTGGTGTTCGATCTGAAAATGGCAATACAACAATACCTGTATCCCGATCATGTGTGGGGTTCCCAGTGGGAGGGTCACAAGTAAGGGTATCTTTGGTTCCGTTATAAGTATATGGACCGTTTCCGGAACTTAACCCAGGATTTGTTGCTGTACTCCAGACCCTTCGAAGTTCATTTTCCAAATAATTACAAAACCCTTCAAGCTCTGCATCATTAAGAATACCACCACTTCCAGATTGTGGATCTAACCAAATTTGAGAATTTATCCTAAAATCATTTCCGCCGTTAGCATTAGGGCCTAAATAGGTTAAGGAATAACATTTTTTTTTCATCTTACTTATTTTAGGTTTTTTTGTAATCGATACGAACGAATTCCAGTGTCAACCTCCTTGATTTCTATTTCGTTTGTGCCTGTGTTGAGGTAATATCCATCTACACTAAAATCAAATCGATTATAACTGAATCGATAATTATCATCAAATCCAGCTTCTCCAATTTTAATACCTAGCATTATAGGGAAATCTTCTATAAACCCGTTAACTGGATCTGATATTATGTCATTTATTTCAATCATATCGTCTGAGGTAAACCTCACGTAGACAAGTTCATTCGGATTTAGAATGCGTACGGATGAATCTTCCTCTCCGTCATAAAAAATAGACATTTGCTCTAAAACAATAGGACTCCCATCCACTTCAATTGTGCTCGTGCTGAATAGCCCTCCAGAATTTTCTGATAATATCCGAAACATAGCACTTTCATTACTTTCTCTACTTTCCATTACAATTCCTGACGGATTTTCTCTATCTGTTTCTAATGTTTGTGATGAAAATGCGAAATAAATTGTATCTCCCACAGGTGTCTTAGCCACCCCTTGTTTTGCTAAAAAAGAGTGTTTATTGAAAACTCGCATATCTACGTAAAATAAATTCTCATAAATTTGGATCTGCGTTTTGGTAGCATCTACTTTCCATTTTGTTTTTAAATTAACAAGTCGAAATAGATAATCTATTCCTATAGTCTTTTGAGGTACTGTGCCTGCTGTTAGACGGTGTCCTAATCCTGGTAAAGATTTGAGATAACTTAATCTTAAGTAGTTCGAAATTGGGGCTGTGTCACCTCCTACAAAATTGGGTGTTAGTATTTTGATTTCGTTTAAATTGTATGTACTTCCGCTATCGTTAATTAAATTATAGAATTGATTATCGAACGATACATTGTGCGGAAAGGAACCTTCATTCGTACCCTTGTTAATAAATAATCTTGGAAAATCATTATCACCTTTAGGAAAAGTAATTCTTAAGAAATTTCTATCTGTTGTATTTCCTGAGGGAAAATCTGTCTTAACCATCAGTATTGGCCAGAAGTCACGATAATAATTAATACTTGCAAGTGAAGAAACATCATCAAATGCAATTAATAATTCGTCGACATAGTTTTTGTTAAAATTAAATGAGTGATTAAACTCATTACGGACATCAAGGTAAACTGTATTTTTATTGTAATATTTTTCTAAAACCTCTAAATATAAATTATCTCCCGAATAATTAGTGAAGTCAGCATCTATTGATTTTTTCGCCAAGAGTCCCTCATCATAAAACCCTCCAAAAAAAGCAGCTGCGTCCAGATATGTTAAAATCTGCTCTTTTAAATTCCAATGGGTAAAAATAGCATTCTGATCTTCTCCCCCCGTTAGTTCTGCCACTTCCAATACAACCTCATTACCACGTATTTCACCAGCATTTAGTTCTTTACGAATATTGGAAAAAACTATATCAAGCCCAAAGTTAGCAGAATCAAATTCACCTAAAGACCAACCTCCTTTAACGGTAGGTAATTGATATTCAATATCCGTTGAAAAAAAAATTTCTGAAATAGGGTCGGTATCATTCAACGTATAGGGAGCTAAAGCCATAGGTGTATAATTAACTCCTAATAACTCCATAGAAGGAGATTCAGATGTAGTACCTGTGGGGTTATCCTTAGCTTTGTCAATGCTTTCATTTCTTTTATTTTGAGAATCCCAAATTGATGTTGATAAATCATTCGTTCCTGAAGCGACTATCTCAACCCCGGCAACATCAATTATAGAATCCTTTTTTATACCTCTGTAAATAAAGTAATCAATATTTGGCATTCCTTTTCCCAGTTGTTCATATGGTTTCAATACCATATTCAACAATGCAGAATCTTCGGTGTTTTGTTGAAAAAATACTGTTCCAGAACAAATCGAATATGCTGTTGGGCTTCCGGTAGCCGTATGTTTATTGCACAACTGAAATTTTGAAGATTCAAATCCATTTACCGGTCCGAATGCATCATCAATTACTTGGAGATTTAACAAATCAACATCAGTAAAAAAATAAAACTTGTTAGCCATTACTACTTAAATTTAATATCTATAATAAAAAAGACAATCAAGAAATACAAAAGACTTTCAGGCGATTGTAATTTATTAGGTTAACTTTCTAGCTGAATCGAATAATTAATCTAAGTTTTGGTTCATCAAAATTGAGATGACTATCGTTTGAGGCGTCAAAACAAACCAATACCAACTAAATCTCTTCACAAATTATTGAATTTTAGGAGATAAAAAAAATATTACAATACAATTCTTGCTAAAACGGAGTAAAATAAATAAAAATCTTAATGTTGTTTTTATTCAGTGGCTTTGTATTTAAAGGAGATTCAACGTTCTTTTTTATTGAGAATTAGTATGGTGAAAAGTTATCAACAATAAAATTATGATTGCTAACACTTTCTTGGAATAAATGATGTGAAATACAATTGACTAATCTATTTATTCAGTTTTTCATTGAGTATGGAGGTTTGACTAGGTTTTAATATTATTTAATTCAGAACCAAATCGCAATAAATTAAAACATTCTTTATTCTAACGAAAATGTCATAATTTTGTCTTTAAATAATTTTAATTACACTAAAAACAAAAGCTATGAAAAATTTTTTACTTACAAGTTTAATTGCATTAGGAATAATAAGCAGTAGCTTTTCCCAAAACTTCTGGGAAAAGGTTAATCACCAAATGCATGCTTTCCATTTTGGAATGGCCGACAATGGAAATATTTATGGACTGTCCAATGAAATATTTCTATATAAATCTACAACACACGGAACGCTTGGTTCATGGAATCAAGTATCTGGGTTCCCAACTGGTAACAGTGCTAGTTATAATATCTTCACAAAAGGAAATACCGTTTTTATGTTGAATGGAGCTGGCACATTAGCCAGTGAAAGAGGTGTTTATGTTTCAACAGACGGGGGAAGTACCTGGACTACTCGAAATAATGGTTTAGGGAATAACACCAAGGTGGCTCAAATATTGGAGTTAGCAAATGGTGTTTTATTACTAGAGGTAACCACTAGCCCAAACACAATATTAATATATTTGTCTTCTGATGATGGAATGAATTGGTCTCAAGGACAAACCTTTAATGGCAGAATCACCTCAATCGCTACTATTTCAGCTACCGAAGCCTATATGGCGGTTGAAAACACAATTTATAGAAGTGCTGATAATGGTCAATCTTGGGTGGATCAAAATTCTACTGCTCCTTCACAAATGCCTAGTCGTATTGTTGGTAATAACAATGGGAACTTATTAGGCGTTGCTAATGAGGATGTACTTGAATCAACAGATCAAGGAGTGACATGGACGGTTAAGACATTGACAGGACTTCCTACGTTGACATCCGCAGGAGACAAAATAACATCCATAAGAAGGTTACACGGTGAAACGATATATGCAGCAGTAGCTGATAATGCAGGTATATTTTATTCAGATGATTGGGGAAGTACTTGGATAGATATAACGTCAAATATTACCAGTACGCAAATATTCAATTATGATCTTGCCTTGAGTACTGACGGCTATCTTTTTGCAAGTCCAAGTGGATCTGGAATCTTTAGAAGTGCCGAACGTGTTACTGCTTCAACAGTAAGTATTAATGAAAATACTGATGTTTTAAGTGATATAACTATTTATCCAAATCCTGCTGCAAACAAAGTATTTATTGACTCTGATATTAAAGAAGGTGGAAGTATTGAAATTATGAATCAATTTGGGCAGGTAGTATATTCTAATAAATTTGAGTCTTTGGAATACTTCAATAGTGGAATAGATATTTCATCATTCTCAAATGGAATTTACTTTGTTAAAGTAAAAACTTTAGAAGGGATGCATATTCAAAAGTTGATTAAGAAATAAAAGGTGGTTTATTTCTGCGTATAAAGCTGTGCGTTTTACGCACAGCTTTATTATGACTCCAGTTTATTTAATACTTAACCTTTCTAAGAAATAATTCTAGATCTTTTAGTACATAATTTACTTGGAAATTTTTGAGTTCCAGCTATCACTTTCTTTGAGTCTGTAGAATAGAATTTTACAATTCCAACAACATCTCAATCAACCCTTTCTGCGGTGCAACATCCAACTTAAATTTATTCACATTTGCATGAGACCAAACACCAGGAGTATCAGTGCATTTTTTCGTTCCAATCAATTCAAAAGCTTTAACTCCTTCCTTTCGGATGAGGTTTGGTAATCCTTCACGAACATCAATATTGTTTTCATTTGCTAGTTTGAGCAGTAATTCTTTCAGTGATATGAGTTGTTTATTGGAATATTTATGAAAATAATTATAGCCTCTAAAAACACTATCTAATTCAACTACTTGTTCACGATTTACTTCTTGGCCAACATAAGTGAAAAAGCTATTTTTAGCTTTGTGAATGAATTTCGGTTTGTTGTCTTCTGTTTTTTCAAAATAGCCTTTGTTGAGTGCTCCAAAACTACATAATTCAATTCCTATGCTTTCACGGTGCATTGGTTGATTACCGATTCCAAGGTGCCAAGCCCAACCATTATTTGGGATCGCATGGAGTATTTTACCATCATGATCTGAGTTATCGTTGTGGATGGATTGGCCACCAATTACAAATTCTGTTGCTACTTTGTGTGGTCGTTGCCCCCAATCATCGATAACGCGATAAGGATTTTGCCAACCTGCAGTATGGTGCAGGAATATCCATTTCTTTTCTGTTGATGTGTTGTGGTAGCCATGGTTTGGCAGGAAGTATGGAGTGTAATTTTCATTTTTCTTGTAAATTGAATTGTTTGAAACTTCCCCACCATTGTAGAGTTTAGTCCAGGTAAATGGGCCAACGATTCCATCGGTTTTTAAACCTTGATGTTTTTGAAAATTGATTACGGCTAACTGTGTTTCTGGACCGAATATTCCGTCAGGTTTTATGTTGAGGAGGAGTTGGAGTTGTGTTACTTCTTGACCTTTTGAATTAAGTTTTAATGTTTTCATTTTTTTTGTTTTAACCGCAAAGAGCGCAATGGAGGCGCAAAGGAGGCGCGGAGGGTTATTATTTGGACGAATGCAATTCGTCCTTACCGGCGTTTGTCTTCTGTCGAAGCTGGAAATGAGATGAGATTGAACATTTCTCGGAGTCTGGAACGGACACGTTTTCCGTAAAGTTCTTCGAGTTCGTCGGCATTAAGGTTGGTGGTGGCATGGGTGACAATGTGATAATTTGTAAGTAAATCGTAGCGTTGAAGGAGAATTTCTCCGATGGTGTTACACTCATTACCGTAGAATTTACTATTGCTTTCTACTCCAAGGTCATCAATGAAAAGTGGAGTATGTTTTTTTCCGTATCTATTGATTATTTCAACACCTTCTCGCTGATACTCGAGTGCTATGTCTCGAGAAGATTTGATGGTGTAAAGCTGCTCTTTGAAAAGAAATACGCGCAGCAAATTCATGATTGTTGTTTTGCCTGATCCGATGGGGCCGATTAGCAAAATTCCTTTGTTGAGGTCAATGTTGTATTTTTTGCATTGTCGCTCTTCGTGAATCATGTAGATGATCAGTCGATGAAATGTAACGACGTCAGAACGATGAATCTTAAACTGTTCACCGTATTTTGATTTCCCCAGGTGCTGGATGTATCGAAGTGTTTTCTTAAAATCGAAAACACGTTGGTTGTTAATTGTTTTGTATGGCTTTTCCATGATTTAAATTTTTAAAGTGGGATGTCGTAATCTTTGTTTTCGTTGACGTGTAGGCGCTGTTGTGCCGGACTTCGACTTTTTGCTTGATATTTTTCTTCTCGTGAGATCCAATTCCGAGCTGCAGCTTTCCAATTTTTCATTTTAGCTTTCCCACCAACCAACCATCCATTGGATTCGAAATGATTGAAAAATGTTTCAGCAACTTGATAGGAGGACTTGTTCTCGTGGAAGAATGTTTTTACTTCTTTGAGTTCCGGAGGAACGAATCTTTTTCTTGAGGTGGGTGATGTTTTTTTGGGCGAATGCAATTCGCCCTTACTCGCTTTTTTGGATTTGGGCGAATCGGATAATTGTAAATCACTTTTTTTAGGCGATTGCAAATCGCCCTTACAAGAAGATTCATCAATTTTATTTTGAGATGGATGGGGGGAAGATTTTTTTTCTTCCTCTCTCTCTTGTTTATTATTTTTATATAGTTTCTTATGTTTAATATTGTTTATAGAAGGTACTAGAGCTTGTTCTGGTACTTGTTCAGTTTTGGAATGGTTCCCGTTCACAACCTGTTCTGATACCTGTTCATTTTTGGGATGGTTCTCGTTCAATACTTGTTCGGCACCTGTTCCAAAAATGAACATGTTTACCATACTGCCTTTGAAAGGATTGTAAGAAGGTATATATTCGAGATAATTCCATTTATGTAAATCCGTTATGCAACGATGATAAGTTGCGTTGGATCCAATTTTAGAAACTTTCATTATTTCAGATCTACTAATTGAAATAGGATTCTTAAACCGATTCAAATTCCAAAACAGAAACAAAGCTAAATACAAACTCACATGGGTAGGATTCAGACGTTCATCGTCCGAAAACCTACCCATCACTTCAGTGAGTTGTTTAATGTAGTTTACTTCCACGACTAGTGGTTTCCTACTTTATTTTCCTTGAGAATTTTGACGATATCGCCATACGCATAGTAGATACTCCCTCCTACTCTAGAGAATGGAATAACTCCATCAGCTCTCAAAGTTTGAAGCGTGCCCGAAGAAATGCTTAACATTTTTCGGACTTGTGTAGATTTCAACCATTTCTTCGGAGCTGGTTTCTCCTCATTGATGAGGTGTTTAATTTCTTCTAGTAATTCATTTTTGAACTCTCGAAGATCATCTGTTGTTAAAACTGTCGTTGCCATAGAATAATGTTTTATGATTTGTTCAAGGCAAATTTGAGGAGTTTTGTACAGAATAATAGCCAAGATACAACCAACTTGGTTATAAAAAATTTGGTTTTATTGCGGAACATGACGACCTTCCTTATCAATTATGTCATGAATTATGTCACGTAACCGATCAATAAACAATGTTGGTTCGTTTCGGTTTTTTATAGCATGGAATTCCCTATAAACATCACCTAAATCAATTTCGAAAAGTCTTTCAAAAGCTTTTGTCAATTCCCTTATGGTAACATTATTAAAAACTTTCAAATAATATAGACTGTACATCAGTTCAATAAGCTCTCTTTTACTTCCAGTCCATTTCAAACTGATTTGTTTATTATTCGATTTCTTAGAGGTTGTATTCAAAAAGCCCTCAATCAATCTATCAGTTTCAATAACCTCTATTAAAAGACTGTGATATGTTAATGCTTTAGGGTTACGTAAAACTAAATCTCCAAGATAGTTAGCAGGAATAGGGTATTTATTTCGTGTGAAAAATATATGATCATTATTTTCTATGTTCCTATTCATGGTGAGAAAGTGGTTCTTATTCTCGCACACGATTCGTTCAAAATGCGCTTTTCTTGTAAGAATTAATTCTTTTACCAGTCCTTCTGAAAGAACAGAAAAGCTTTGATATTGAATCATGAAGGAAATTAAAGAAACTTTGGCGGCTAAACCTGGTCTAATTCTTTTGAAATAGGCAATTTCATTTTCAACACTTCTAAAGTTGTTTTGCATAACATATTCTTGAATTTCCACCAAGGTATTAGTCACGCACTCTCTTGCTTTTTCATTGTTATCGCTAACCGATAGGTCTGTAAAACCTATTTGCTCTAAACCAGACTCCATCTGATTTAACATAAGATTGATATTCTTCATGGTAGTAAATATTTTTATTAATACTTTAATCTATACGCAGTTACAGAGAAAAGTATTCTAAAACATTGAACTACCTGAAGTGATAAGCAATAATTATTTACAGAATTTGGCTGCTGTTAGAATAAGAATTGGATATTTCTTTTTGTTTTTAAAACATCACCCATGCTTCGTATTCTTATTCTCAGCTGTACGTTTATTGATACTCAATTTCTCATTTAAACTACTCATATCAGCACTTACCTTGTGCTCCATGACCTTGGCGTAGATTTGAGTCGTTACAAGCTTTGTATGGCCTAATAACTTAGAAACGGTTTCAATGGGAACTCCATTTGATAAAGTAACAGTTGTAGCAAAGGTATGCCGTGCAATATGCATTGTGAGTTTCTTTCTAATTCCACACACATCAGCAATCTCCTTGAGATAGGCATTCATCTTTTGATTGGATTTAACAGGAAGTAGTTTTCCTTTCGATTCACAATAGGGATGCTCTTTGTATTTCTGAACAATTTCTAAAGCTGGAGCTAACAATGGAACGTTTGAAGCCGTTCCCGTCTTTTGTCGATTGGTGTATATCCAAAGCTCTCCACTGATGTTTCGTATGAGGTTATCTGGAGTGAGTTTTTCCACATCAACAAATGCATATCCAGTATAACAACAAAAAAGAAATATGTCGCGCACCTCTTCTAATCGCTCAATTGAGAATTCTTTATCGGAAAGTAATTGTAGTTCTCCTTCAGAAAGGATCTCTCTGTGCACTTTCTTATTGGAACATACAAAACGAGCAAATGGATTCTTTGCTAACCAATCATTGGCTACTGCCATGTTCATTACCTTTTTGAGGTTACGAATATATTTCATAGTAGTGTTGTGACCTATGTTTTGGTCAACCTTTAAGAAGTATTCGAAATCAACAATAAACTTATGATCAAGTTCTTTTAAACTTAAATCTGAACGTTTATGGTGTTTTTTCAAATAAAATTTTAGTTTTTTAAGTACGGTCTCAAATTTTGTATGCGTAGCTTTTACTACATCTATACCGATTAAATCCTTCATTTGTTTATTGTGATATTCAAATGTATCAATTAAGCTTCTCTCTTCTTCGTTAATTCCTAAGTAGCTATTTTTAATTGTATCGGCAGAAATGAATTCGTCTTTTGCTTCTAACAAGTTGAAATGTTTGTGTAGCTCGTTTCTTACTTTATTGAGATAGCTATTTAGAATTCGTGCTTCTTCAGAATTACCTTTTAATGTTCCTGATGAGGAATTCCATTTTTCAGGATTTACAGATCTTTTAAGTGAAAACTGTGACCTTTTCCCGTTTACTGTAATTCTACAGTAAATAGGTGCCTTTTCGTTTCGCATTTTGGCTTTGAATAACCAGAACAAAATTGTAAATGTTTGATTCGTTTTCATACTTTTTAAATTTATGGTAACCTGCAAATACTATTATTTGCAATCAAAATTCTTTAAAAGTGTTTAAAACATACCTCTGAATCGCTTTGTTAATAAGCAATTCGATTTAATTCGGTTACCTTTTTATAAAGATAACACGGAGGTAACCGAATAGGTAACCAACTTGGTTGTGATAAATTGAATGTTTTGTTAAGGGGTATTAACGAAAAAGCCCTTGAAACGTACGTTTCAAGGGCTTTTGATTTGTTTTGTATTGCTACAAAGCGGTCTGGACGGGACTCGAACCCGCGACCCCCTGCGTGACAGGCAGGTATTCTAACCAACTGAACTACCAGACCAAAATTTATAATCCTTTTTACAAAGGAACTGACGACAGTCAGTTATAGCTAATGTAACTTAACTAATAAATTTTGTATTGTTCAACAACCAAATATATGGTTATTTGTTTTTACTTGCTATTAAACGATTGTAAAAATCACGATTTCTTTGTTTCTTAAGAAATTGCTCTCTTTGCATCGCTTCTTTTCTTGAGTTATATTCTTCAGTGTAAACAATCTTCCATGGAACCTTTCGACTTGTATATTTAGACAAACCTTCGTTGTGCCTTACAATTCTACTTTCTAGATCATTCGTTTGACCTATATAGAAAGCTCCATCTTTTTCACTTTGTATAATATAAACCCAATACATAATCTTAAAGAACGCGTTATACTTTGTTGTTCGTGACAGGCTGTCCCGAATCCTCGGGATAACCAACTGAACTACCAGACCAAAATTTATAATCCTTTTTACAAAGGAACTGACGACAGTCAGTTATAGCTAATGTAACTTAACTAATAAATTTTGTATTGTTCAACAACCAAATATATGGTTATTTGTTTTTACTTGCTATTAAACGATTGTAAAAATCACGATTTCTTTGTTTCTTAAGAAATTGCTCTCTTTGCATCGCTTCTTTTCTTGAGTTATATTCTTCAGTGTAAACAATCTTCCATGGAACCTTTCGACTTGTATATTTAGACAAACCTTCGTTGTGCCTTACAATTCTACTTTCTAGATCATTCGTTTGACCTATATAGAAAGCTCCATCTTTTTCACTTTGTATAATATAAACCCAATACATAATCTTAAAGAACGCGTTATACTTTGTTGTTCGTGACAGGCTGTCCCGAATCCTCGGGATAACCAACTGAACTACCAGACCAAAATTTATAATCCTTTTTACAAAGGAACTGACGACAGTCAGTTATAGCTAATGTAACTTAACTAATAAATTTTGTATTGTTCACTTGCTTTCGCAATTTACTTTTTCAAACTTTTCTTTCTAAACTTACCGTTGTAAGTGCCTTCTTATTGCGTTAGGCGAGTGCAAATATAAGTAACTTTTTTCCATTCGCAATGATTTTGTTGAAAATAAATAATCTTTTTTTTATCTTTATTTTAATCACATTGGAAAACAAGGAATTAAGATAAAATTAAGTTTTGATTATTTTTTATCTTCTTTGATTTCTTCAAAATCTACGTCCTCTGCCTCGCGATACCCCCCTTCAATTATATGAACCTTGCCTTTTTCGGATTCACTTTTCTCCTTAGCTCTTTTATAAGCCTCATTGTTTTGATTAAAACGTTTTTCGTTATTCACATTGGTCTTGGCATTTAGAATTCGTCCGATAAAACGAATGATGACAAAAACGGCAATGATGATCAAAATCGTCCTAAAGGTTCCGGGAATACTTAATAACATCATCTAATATAAATTTAATTAGTTAACCCTTTAAAAGTCGCCCATCACCAAAGAGATGGATACAACTTATCGAAAAGAAATCAAGGTAAATATAAACAATCCCGAACAAGGCCGGGATTGAAACTATTTCGATAAATATAAGTTACGTTCAGCAAAAATCTTTCTAAAGAAAGGATCTTTTAAATCTTTGATGAAGTGAATTGCTTCTCCAGTAGATTTCATCTCAGGTCCTAATTCTTTGTTCACATTAGGGAACTTGTTGAATGAGAAAACTGGAATTTTAATCGCATACCCTTCTTTACGAGGTTGGAAATCAAAATCAGTTACTTTATTCACGCCTAACATTACTTTGGTTGCATAGTTTACATAAGGTTCATCATACGCTTTCGCAATAAACGGAACAGTACGTGAAGCTCTTGGGTTGGCTTCAATAACGTAAACTTTATCATTTTGAATTGCAAACTGAATATTGATTAATCCAACTGTTTTCAGTGCCAAAGCAATCTTGATTGTGATGTCCTCAATTTGTTGCATTACTAAATCACCTAAATTATAAGGTGGTAATACTGCATAAGAATCTCCAGAGTGAATTCCCGCTGGTTCAAGGTGCTGCATTACTCCAATAATGTAAACGTTTTCTCCGTCACAAATTGCATCTGCCTCGGCCTCTATTGCTCCTCCTAAGAAGTGGTCCAATAGGATTTGGTTTTCAGGCATTTCATGAAGAATATCTACTACGTGGTGCTCTAATTCTTCTCTGTTGATTACAATTTTCATTTTCTGACCTCCTAACACATAGGAAGGACGAACCAATAATGGGAATCCAAGGGTGTCAGAAAGCTCCAATGCCTGTTCAGCACTTTCAACAACTCCAAATTCAGGATAAGGAACATTGTTTTCTTTCAATAATTGTGAAAAACGTCCTCTGTCTTCAGCTAAATCAAGAGCATCATAACTTGTTCCGATAATTTTAATTCCGTAACGTTCTAATTTCTCCGCCAATTTTAATGCTGTTTGTCCACCTAACTGAACAATTACACCTTCTGGTTTTTCATGGCGAATTATGTCATAAATATGTTCCCAGAATACAGGTTCGAAATACAATTTATCCGCTGTATCGAAGTCTGTAGAAACTGTTTCAGGGTTACAGTTAATCATAATTGTTTCGTAGCCGGCTTCTTTTGCAGCGATAACTCCGTGTACACATGAATAGTCAAATTCAATACCTTGACCAATTCTGTTTGGACCAGAACCCAAAACAACAATTTTCTTTTTGTCTGTAACCTCACTTTCATTTTCTAATTCAAAAGTTGAGTAATAATAAGGGGTTTGCGCTGGAAATTCTCCTGCACAGGTATCCACCATCTTATAAACTCTTTGAATTCCTAACTCTTCTCTTTTAGTATAAACTTCCGATTCTAAACAACGTAAAAGGTGCGCTACTTGTCTATCGGCATATCCTTTTTGTTTTGCTTCGAAAAGCATTTCTTTAGGAATAGTACCTAAAGTATATTTTTCAATCTTACGTTCCAACTTAATCAATTCCTCGATTTGACGTAAGAACCAAACATCAATTTTTGTTTTCTCATGAATACGGTTAAAAGGAATCCCTAATTTAATCGCATCGTAGATATGGAATAATCTGTTCCAGCTTGGAAACTCTAAACTTTCTAAAATAGCATTTTGGTCTGTTAACTCTTTTCCATCTGCTCCTAAACCATTTCTTCCAATCTCAAGAGACTGACAAGCTTTTTGAAGTGCTTCTTGGAAAGTACGACCTATTCCCATTACTTCTCCAACAGATTTCATTTGAAGTCCTAGTTTACGGTCTGCTCCTGGGAATTTATCGAAGTTCCAACGTGGAATTTTTACAATTACGTAGTCTAAACTCGGCTCAAATAAAGCTGAAGTCGTTTTTGTAATTTGATTGTCTAATTCGTCTAGTGTAAATCCAATCGCCAATTTAGCAGCAATTTTCGCAATAGGATAACCAGTTGCTTTTGATGCTAAGGCTGATGAACGAGATACACGTGGGTTAATTTCAATTGCAATGATTCTTTCCTCGGCATCCGGAGAAACCGCAAATTGAACGTTACATCCACCAGCGAAATTCCCAACAGAACGCATCATTTTGATAGCCATGTTTCTCATTTTCTGGTATGTCGTGTCAGACATTGTCATTGCTGGAGCTACAGTAATTGAATCTCCTGTGTGCACTCCCATTGGGTCAAAATTCTCGATAGAACAAATAATAACCACGTTATCATTACTATCTCTCAACAATTCCAATTCGAATTCTTTCCAACCTAAAAGTGCTTTATCAATCATCACCTCATGAATAGGCGACGCATGCAAACCAGCATCCAATAAATTATCAAACTCCTTTTCATCATAAACAACACCTGCTCCTGCTCCACCTAAAGTGTAGGAAGAACGGATACACAAAGGAAATCCAAACTCCTGTGCAACACTTTTTCCTTCAAGAAAGGATTTTGCTGTCTTTTGAGGCGCCATAGGAACGTCGATTTCTTCCATCAAATTACGGAATGCCTCTCGGTTCTCTGTAACTTCAATAGCAGCGATGTCTACTCCAATGATTTCGATATTATTATCTTCCCAAATCCCTAACTCATCACATTTGATGGCTAGGTTTAACGCCGTTTGCCCTCCCATTGTTGGTAAAACAGCATCAATCTTATGGTTGGCAATAATTTCTAGAATGCTCTCTGGCTCTAAGGGTTTCAAATAGATATTATCCGCTACAACTTTATCGGTCATAATGGTCGCAGGATTTGAATTTATCAAAGTAACTTCAATTCCCTCTTCTCGTAAAGATCTTGCTGCTTGCGAACCTGAATAATCAAATTCACAAGCTTGACCGATTACGATAGGTCCACTTCCAATAATTAAAACTGACTTAATTTTCTCGTTCTTAGGCATTCCAATTTTTCTTTATGCTTTTGATGAAAAGCGTTATACAAATCGGACACAAATTTAATTCATTTTTACTACTTTTATAGGCACGCACAAGAATTTTACAACTCTTTTATACTTTAAAAGCTAAATAGTAATAAACATCTGACAGTTATTAAGGCCAGATAGTGAAAATAAGTTGAATAAAATGGAACGAGATATTAAAAGTGTAACTCTTGAGGACATCAAACTTTCCTATGAGGTTTACGGAGATGGAAATACTGTAATCCTCTGTTTTCATGGGAATGGTAGGTCGGCAGAGGACTTTCGTTTCTTGGAAAGAAAGACACGGAAAATCATTTCTGTACACTTGTTTTTACATGGTTATTCTACTTTTTCTCCTAGTCGAATTCATGAAGATTTAATTACTTCTGAACATGTTGAAAAATTGTTAGAAAAATTATTATCAAAAGAAAAAGTGACCGATTTTCATTGGGTTGCCTATTCTCAAGGTGGAAGATTTACATTAAGTGCATTTCCTGCATTCGCACACCGCGTAAAAAGCATGTTTTTAATCGCTCCTGATGGAATGGATGATAAAAACTTCTACAGCTGGACGCAACGCCGATGGTGGGCAAGAAGATTATTTCAACGTTGGATAGAAAAACCTGAAGAATTAATGTCGATTTCACGTGCCTTGGCAAAAGGAAAGATAATTCATCCTAAGCTCGTTGATTTCTTAGACTATTACTCTTCGGATCCAGAAAAATTTGAAACAGCCTATAAAACCTGGAGCGCTTTTAGAGATTTACGTCCTTCTAATGAAGAAGTAAAAAAATCTCTTGAAAAACATTCTGTTAATTTTAACCTCATCGTTGGAGAACATGACCGCATAATCACTTCCAAAAGTGCAATTCAATTCTTAGATAAAATTGATCAATCTGACGCCCTTACAATGATTCCTTATGGACACGATATTTTTAAACCACATATAGAAAAAGAACTTCTAGCCCTTATGCCCTTCGAAGATTTCGATTAATTTTGATTTGATGTATCCATAAACAATGTAATTTATCAGAATTGAACTTGATTTATTATTAAAGAATCCCAAATCAATGGAATACAACTGAATGTAAGGTATTTTCGATTACCTACAGCTTTCGGGATTAATGGTGTAGCGTTTTCGATCAGACCCTAATTATATCCAATCGCCAATACACCATAGACAATCAATGCTGAAATAAAGAAATACATGCCTACATACAGGAAAGTTTCTTTGAGTGTCCAAATCTCATCTCCATCCACCCGAATAAATAATCTTAGAATAAAATAAACAAAAAATGACCACAATACATAATAGCCGATAATCATTAATGGTATTGCAATTGCTAATGCACCAGCCAGTAAAAGTGGCAATAAAATGACTGCCAAAATCGCCGTTGCAATACCCAATAAAAACCACAAACCTAGTATGCTTATGATAATTTGGAACGGATTTTTAATAAATGGCTTTTTATCTTTTTTAAACGGTCTAGGCTCTCGAGAAGTAACAGAATCTCTTGAGTTTTTATCATTATCAAAAATGCTTTCATTAAAATCTTGACCTAAATCTTGACCCAAATCTCTTGTCTTTAAAATCTCTTCTTTAGGTTTAAAACCGCCTTCTTCTAGTTCTAAACTCCTTTTATCATTCGACTGTATTACAACTTTTTGATTAGGTTTTTCAGAATCTATAGCTGGAATTTTATCTGAATCATTTTGCAAATATTTTTTGAAAGGTATTATTTGAGACTCTTCGTTTTGGGTTGGAGAAAGCAAGGTCGCTTCAGACTCTTTTGTGCTCTTTCTGTGATCGATTTTCTTATTTGATGGTGTGTCAGAAGAACTTATTGGAATCCTCTTTTTCTGATGAAAATGCCATCCTTTTAAGTGCTTTCTTTTCTCAAAAACACCATTCGACTGCATTCCACACGAGTACAAGAACAGGGTCAGTAGGAAAATAGATAGAATTTTAAAAATATATTTTTGTTTCATTGTAGTGGGCTATTAAATCGAATTCTCAATAAAAATACAAAAGAAATGCAATAACCAACCATCCTTGAAAGACGAATGTCTAAGTCATGACGAAATAAGCTTCACAATAACAAGTGTTTTACTAGATCCCTCGACCTTAAACCTTTCCCCCACTCCAAATCCAAAAACTCCTATAACTTGTCCTTTCTCATCAAGTAAAACTTGAATATCTTCTTTTTGATGTGCCGGCACTTTTCTATCTCTTAAAAACTTTCCAACTGACTTTTCGCCTTTCATCCCGAGGGGTTGAAAACGGTCGCCAGCTTGCCATTTCCTTGTGAAAAGTTGACCTTGAACTTTTGAAACATCTACAAACAAGTCAACATTATTGTATTCTACTTCATTTATTAAATGAGTAGAAAATTGAATTTTATATTCAAGCGAACTCTGTTTTTCTTTCACAAAGACAAGTTCATTTCCTTCATTCCAAACCTTAACAACTTCGTTTCCTATGAATTTTCCTTTTTCCGTTTCTGCCAAACGATCAATTTCATTTACCGAATACTCTCCTAAACCTTGTTCTGATAAAATGAAATCTTTAAACCAAATAGGAAAAGTAAACCATTCCTTAATTGAAATTGAATTTGGAATTGTCTGACAAGATAAGAACGCCACTATTTTTTGAAAAGAATGGATCAAAGGAACAACATCCGACAAAGGAAAACTTGCATTATTTAATGCTGGAAGCACTTCATTTCTGTACCAATTTCTTGTATAATCATTGAAAGTATTTGTAATGTCTTCTCGCCATTTCCAACTGTTCTTAATAGCCAACTCAATTAACTCATTTTTAGAATACTTGAGCAATGGACGCAAATACCCATCTTTAAAAACAGGCATCCCAGCCAAACCTTTTACCTTCCCTCCTCGTCGCAGTTGTAAGAAAAACGTTTCCAGTTGATCATCATAATGATGGGCCAAAAGAACAATTCCGCCTTCATTTTGAATTATTTCTTCAAACCAATTGTAACGCAATTCTCTTGCTGCCAATTGCGTATTGATGTTGTTTTCCCTGCTGTATTTCTTGGTGTCAAACTGCTTCACTCGAATTAGAAAACCAAGTTCCTCTGCCAAATTCCTAACAAATTCCTCATCTCCATCCGAAGATTCACCGCGTAAATGGAAATTACAATGCAAAATACCGACGTCTTTATTCGTCTCATACATTAAATGCAAAAGCACAACAGAATCGACTCCTCCGCTGCAAGCAAGCCAATATTTTGGAGAGTTATTCATTAGGGTTTAATACTTCTTTTAGTGCTTTTACTTTAATCATACATTCTTCATATTCATCCTCAGGAGTTGACTTTAGTGTAATTGCTCCACCTACAGGACAACTAATTGATTGCAATTTCGCATTGTATAAAATGCTACGAATAACCACGTTAAAATCGAAATCTCCATTGGGTTTGAAGTAGCCCACACTTCCAGAATACAATCCTCTCTTAAACGTTTCATGTTTTTCAATCAAATTCATTGCACTAATTTTAGGAGCCCCAGTCATACTTCCCATTGGAAATAATGATTTAAGAATTTCTAACACTGTTACTTTTTCATCAATAGTAGCAGAAACTGTTGAAATCAATTGGTGAACAGTTTCAAAGGTATAAACTCCAAATAACTCATCCACTTGAACAGAGTTTCTTTCTGCAATTCGAGATAAGTCATTCCTCACCAAATCAACAATCATCACATTTTCTGCACGCTCTTTTTCGCTGGCCAATAATTCGGTTTTCAACTTTTCATCTTCCACAGTATTAGCTCCTCGTTTTGCTGTTCCTTTTATGGGCTGAGTAATCAAACGATTGCCTTCTCGTTTTAAAAAACGCTCCGGACTCGCAGAAAGCAAATACCTTCCCTCCCATTCCAAAAAACACGAAAAAGAGGCTTTTGTAGCACGATTTAATGCGAAATAGGTGGGTAATGGATCAATCTCGCTCTTTTCAGCATAAAATTCCTGACAATAAGTAACTTCATAAATATTCCCATATTGAATTTCATCTTGTAGTTTTTCAATTTTAGAAATGTATTCTTCTTTACTTAGCCCGGGAATAAGTTTTACCTTATTATTTGGTTGAATATCTTTTTGACTTATAAAGTTTGCAATAAAATCTTTAGAATACTTATTTTCCTCTCCTTTTAAATAAATCAACTTCCCTTTTTCATCCCACTCTACCACATAACGTGGAACAAAAAAACCAATCATTGGAAATTGTATACGATCTTTATTGCAAGAACTTAATTTTTCAATCTCATTCTTTAAATCATAAGACAAAAACCCAAAACGATAATCTTGAGCATGTTTCTCCAAAAAATCAGTAGCTTTTTCTAAACAATTAGAATCGCTGCATTCAACCACATCACTAGCAGAAAACGCTAGTATTGACTGATTTTTATTATTATTTAAAAAGGCAAAGATGTTTTTCATCAAAAAAATATTCCTTATTATTACATGATTGAACTAAAAGATAAACACTAAAATAATAAATATACCATGAAGCAGTTGAATTGGATCATCCTTGTTGTATTGTTTTTTTCAATTAACATAAATAGTTGGTCTCAGTCAGAGAAAAATGTAAACGTAAAAACAGAACACGGAAAGCTATATGGCACTTTAATTACTTGTGCAAACAAAAAAGACGCTCCCATTGCACTAATTATTCCAGGCTCTGGCCCAACAGATAGAAACGGAAACAGTGTTCTTCTACAAACCAATAGTTACAAACTTCTTGCTGAAGGTCTTGCTGAAAATGGAATTTCAAGTTTGCGCTACGACAAATTACTTGTAGGAGAAAGCAAAGGAAAAATAACAGAGGATGAATTAAGATTTGATGATAACGTTGCCTTTGCTTCCGCTTGGATTGATTATTTAAACATAAAAGGATATAACAACATCGTGATCATCGGACATTCAGAAGGTTCATTAATTGGAATGATAGCCGCACAAAAAAAGGTGGTTTCTAAATTTATCTCTCTGGCAGGAACAGGAAGAAGTATCGACGAGGTATTAATAGAGCAACTTTCTAAAGAATCGCCTTCCGTTCAACAAGAAGTCAAAGAATTATTAAAACAACTAAAAGAAGGCAAACAAGTGAGCAAAATATCTCCAGAACTCTCTGGAATGTTCCGTCAAAGCGTTCAACCTTATCTTATATCGTGGATAAAGTACTCGCCAAAAGAAGAAATCTCAAAACTTGAAATTCCTGTACTAATAATTCATGGTACTACTGACATCCAAGTCTCAGCAGAAGACGCCCACTTGCAAAAAGGAAGTAATTCTAAAGCTGAATTAAAAATGATTACTGGTATGAATCACATCCTCAAAGAAGCCCCAGAAAACAGGGAGGAAAATACAAAAACATACTTCCAACCTAAACTTCGCTTGCACCCAGAATTGATCCCAACTATTGTACAGTTTGTGAAGTAAAAATTTCGAGTCATTAATGAATAATTAAGAATTATGTTCTGAAACGAACTGCCTGTCACGAAAATCAGGAATCACCAAAAAAGCAGACACTTGTGAATAAAAAGAAAAAAAGTTAATTCTTACTGTAGAGCTCATTTGAAATTCTATCTTAAATGGGACATGTGAATTTTATGGGGATTTGATTAATTTTACCTACTAAAAACATCGATGAACTCATCCTTAATATCTCATGTTTTACCTGAGGAGCTTATAAAGTATTTTGATATAAAAGAAGTTTTA
>Ga0265293_10004810_pt1 | contig 23342 bp, 21 predicted proteins | sample Munlanlewell138R_FD_192505 | JGI IMG/M metagenome (GOLD analysis project Ga0265293, IMG submission 192505) | Leachate microbial communities from a municipal landfill in Southern Ontario, Canada - Leachate well 138R | ecosystem: Engineered > Solid waste > Landfill > Unclassified | place: Canada... | reverse complement strand
TTTGAATATCAAGCAATTCACTTTGGAATCAGTGGTGTGGTGCGATCAAAAGGCTATTATATCAACGATAATGGTGAATGGAAATTTGCAGAAGCAAAGACAGTGTTTGAAATAGCTTTAGCAGAGGTTATTGATAAGTATTTGATTGCAACTGGTTCTAAAAACAGTGAATAAGACTGTTAGCCTTTATCTAATTAATAAAATCCTGTTTGCTTAGAAATATCTGCTTAATCTTCAGTTATTAAATAATATTTTACTCAGTTAGGTTAAAAAACATAAAAAATAAACAGCCCTAAACCCGCTCTAACAGGCTGTTTGTAAAATGAATAAAATTTAGTTTTCGTAAACCCCTGTTTTGTCCTGCGTATTATAGTAGAGGGACGTCTTTTTTTTAATAGAAAAAAATGATTTATTATTTCGACTGAGCAGTTGATTTATTTTTGGATTGTTGAAGTCGCATAATAAAAAGAAGCGAATAAGATTGGCTCTGGAAGGCTATTTGCAAAATAAATATAAATTTATTTATAAAAGCTTCAATTTCGGACGCATATATAAGTAGAGGGGTGTATCAAAATTTGTTAATTTTTCAGGTTTCGATTAGTCGTCTGCTGAAATTAATTTTAAAAAAGACATGTTAAATATCTTTTTAACTTAAGCCCTCGTGATCTCTTTACAGACGCATAGTGTGTTTAAAAGCTTTTGCTATCGATCTTTGTTGAGCTTATATCCTGTCCATTCGCGAGCTAAACCACCAAGCGAGGTTTCGCGATATTGAGCTTGTAAATCACGTCCTGTTTGCCCCATTGTTTCGACAACTTGGTCGAAAGTTATTCTATGTTTTCCATCAGATAATAACGAATATGATGCACAATCTAATGAACGTGCTGCAGCAATAGCATTTCGTTCGATACATGGTATTTGTACATAGCCACCAATGGGATCGCAAGTTAAGCCAAGATGATGCTCCATGCCCATTTCTGCAGCGTATTCTATCTGTGCAGGAGAGCCGCCTAATAGTTGTGCAGCTGCTCCCGAAGCCATTGCACACGCAGTGCCGATTTCACCTTGACAGCCAACTTCTGCACCCGATATACTTGCATTAGTTTTGATAATATTACCAATTAGTCCTGCTGTAGCGATTGCTCTGATAATACGTACATCGCTAATCTGATATGTATGTTTTAAAAAGAGTAATACAGCAGGTAGTACGCCTGCAGAGCCACAAGTGGGTGCTGTGACGACAGTGTTTCCGGAAGCATTTTCTTCAGCAACTGCGAGAGCGTATGAAAAGGCAATACCTATACCGCCAAGCACGTTTCCAATATGATTTGCTTTCATATTATATGATGCAGCTTTACGCGGTATTTTGAGATTTCCAGGCAAAACGCCCTCATTATTGAGACCGCTGTGAATGGCATTTTTCATTGCTTGCCAAACTTTTTCAAGGTAATCCCAAATGCTGTTGTCTTCATAAATGTCTACAATTTCCCAAAATGTGCGGCCAGTTTTATCGCAGAAATCGAGTAATTCGGCCATGCTGTTCATTTCATAAACTACGTGTTCAACAACTTTGAAGTTGTTTTCATCACGAATTGTTCCGCCACCAACGCTATATACTTTCCAGTTGCCAATTTCTTCGGAATTAAAATATGCAAAAAACTCCATACCGTTTGGATGAAGAGGTAGGGTGATATCAGGTTGCCACTCGATGATTGTCTTTTTGTTGCCTAATACTTTATAAAGAGCTTGGTCAGTGAGGTGCCCCTTACCTGTTGCTGCCAAGCTGCTGTAAAGAATTACTTTGAAATAGTCTGCATGAGGGAATTTTTTCATAAACTCTTCTGCTGCTTTTTGGGGTCCCATAGTGTGGCTACTTGATGGTCCAAAGCCAATTGTGTACATATCTCTTACAGATTCCATTTTGCCTCTTTTTATGTAAAGAATAAGTGTTCTAACAATACTTTAAGTCCGATTAAAATTAGGATAATACCACCGAAGATTTCGACTTTATTGCCAAAGATATTGCCGAATTTATCTCCAATATACATGCCCGCATAAGAAGCGATAAAAGAAACAGCTCCAATTATCAAGACAGGGGTGAGAATGCTGATGCCTAAGACTGAGAAGCTGATGCCTATTACTAATGCATCGATGCTTGTGGCAATTGCGAGTCCGAATAAAACGAGAAGCTTGCGTGGGTCACAAGTTTTTTGTTCTTCTTTGTAATAAATAGCTTCATAGATCATTTTTGCACCAATAGCAGCCAATAAAATGAAGGCAATCCAGTGATCGAAGCTCTCTATATATTTATTGAATCTTAGTCCTGCAAACCATCCTATAACAGGCATGATAGCTTGAAAGCCTCCAAAGAAAATGCCTACACGCAAAGCATAACGAACCATAAAACATTTTAAAGCTATACCGCTGGAAATTGAAACAGCAAAACAATCGATTGACAAGCCTATAGCTATGACAATATAAGTGAAAATACTCAAGAATTTATCCTCTTATTTTATAATAGTATTTTTATGGAATTAGCTAATTTTGGTATGATAATATATAAGTTTGTGCACAATCTTTTGCCATATTTCTGATTCTTGCAATATAAGCAGCTCTTTCTGTTACGCTGATTACTCCACGTGCATCAAGTAAATTGAATGCGTGTGAAGCCTTTAAAAGATAATCATAAGCTGGGTAGACAAGTTTTTGTGAGATTAGCTCTGTAACTGTTGCTTCATAGTCTGCAAACGCAGAAAACAGGCTTTTTACATTTGACAATTCAAAATTGTATTTTGAAAATTCGATCTCTTTATTCATGAAGATATCACCATAAGATTTATTGTCACTCCATTTGATGTCTTTGAAGTTTTCAATGTTTTGGATATACATGGCAATGCGTTCAAGACCATATGTAAGCTCTACGCTGATTGGATTGATTTCAACACTGCCTACTTGCTGAAAATATGTAAATTGGGAAATTTCCATACCGTCAAGCCAAACTTCCCAGCCAAGACCCCATGCACCTAAAGTTGGCGATTCCCAGTCATCTTCTACAAAGCGTATATCGTGTTTTTGGATATCAATGCCAATTTCCTTTAATGAATCAAGGTATAAGTCCTGGATGTTTTCGGGAGAAGGTTTGATGATGACTTGAAATTGATAGTAGTGTTGCATTCGGTTGGGGTTTTGTCCATACCTTCCATCTTTTGGTCTTCGACAAGCTTGAGGATAGGCAACAGCTGTGGGTTTTGTACCTAATGCACCAAAAAAGGTAGCAGGATGAAATGTGCCAGCACCGACTTCAATGTCGTATGGCTGTAATAAACAGCAACCTTGTTTTGCCCAGAATTGTTGTAAACTTAAAATCATATTTTGAAAATTCATTGTTACTCCTTTATTTGCTGCATAGCTTTAATAAAGCCATCTCAATTAATTAAGAAGGGCAAAATTTGTCAATTTATTTTGTTAAGATTTGATAAAATAATATATATATTTTGGGTGTTTAGGCACTAATATTCAAAAATGATTGTATTGGAATTTGAGTAGGTATTTCATTGTAAGATAGCACTTGTAGCGAGGGCAGGGTTGGCTCTATTAATCTTTTTAAATAAGAGCGTATTGTTGGTGTGACGATAATAACAGGAACAAAACCAGCTTTTGACATTTGCTTTGATGCCTCTCTTAGGTCATCGTAAAGCTGGGTGACAATAGCAGGAGGGAGAGATGCTTGATAGTTTTTTTGCTTGATTTGATGCACTACATCAGTTATAGAATGTTCCAAATCTGGTGCAAGTGTGATGCCATAAACTATACCATCTCCAGCAATGTATTTTTTGGAAATAGTGCGTGAAAGTGCATACCTTACGTACTCGGTGAGGGTTTCAATATCTCTTGTAGCAGGTGCAAAGTCTGCCAAAGTCTCTAAAATAGTGACCATATCTCTAATTGGCACATTTTCATGTAAGAGGTTTTTTAAAACTTTTTCTATATTGCCTAATGAGAGGAGGTTTGGTACAAGCTCATTGACTACTGCTTCGTTATCTTTTTTCACATTATCAAGGAGTTTTTGTACATCTTGTCGTGTTACAAGCAAGTCTGCATGTGTTTTAATTAGTTCGGATAGATGAGTTGCTATCATTGCAGAAGGCTCAATAACAGTGTATCCATGCATTTCAGCTATATCTTTTTTGTCTTCTGATATCCATAGAGCTGGCAAGCCAAAAGCAGGTTCGACAGTTTCAATACCCTTGATAGGCTTTTCGACAGTACCTGGATTTAAAGCCATTAGATGATTTACCAAACATTCGCCTCGTGCAATTTCTTCACCACGCACTTTTACTACATAATTATTGGGAACCAGAGAAATATTGTCTCTAATTCTAATAGGAGGTACGAGCATTCCTATTTCAATAGCTAACTGTTTTCTCAAGCTGGCAACACGTTCTAATAAGTCGCCTTTTTGATTTTCATCAACAAGACTGATGAGGCTGTAGCCAATTTCAAGTTCGAGAGGGTCGACTTGTAGATATGAGGCAATTTCTTTTGCTTTTTCTTCTGGAGATTGTTCGAGAGCATGTTTGGCAGCTTTTTCTTCATGCTCTAAACGCTCTTTTAAAGCCTTTTCTTCGTCAGTTTCAACAACTACCATTTCTGATTTGGAGATCATATAACCAAAGAAAGCGAGAGCTAAGCCCAATGGCATGAATATATAGACAGGCATACCTGGTGCGAGACTAAATAAAAATAGAACAGTTGCAGTTACATACAAAACTTTGGGCTCCTTGAAAAGCTGAGTTATAACCTCTGTGCCCAAGTTTTCTTTTGTTCCTGCACGTGTTACTATAATACCAGCAGATACAGAGATTAAGAGACCAGGAATTTGAGACACAAGACCATCACCAATGGTTAGTATTGTATATCTGTCCATTGCATCTAAAACAGTCATATTCTTTTGTACAACACCAATAATTATGCCGCCTATGAGGTTGATTAGGGTAATCATTATTCCAGCTTTTGCATCACCGCTGACAAATTTGCTGGCACCATCCATCGAGCCATAAAAGTCGGCTTCACGGCGAACATCATCGCGTTTTTCGCGTGCTTCTATGTCTGTAATTACGCCATTATTTAAGTCAGCATCGATTGCCATTTGGCGGCCAGGAAGAGCATCAAGAGTGAATCGTGCTGAGACTTCAGCAACACGACCAGAACCTTTGATAATGACAATGAAATTAATGATGAATAGGATAACGAAGATAATAATACCGACAGTGTAGTTGCCTTTAATCATAAAACTGCCAAATACTTCTATTATTTTACCTGGATTGCCAGAAGACAGGATAGCACGTGTTGTGGCGACGTTTAAGGCAAGCCGATAAAGTGTAACTATCAGTAGTAAGCCAGGATATACAGAGAATTCGACAGGTCTAAGAAGATAGACAGGTGATAAAAGAATTATAAAAGCAAGCATGAAATTAATTGCTAAAAGTACGTCAATTATAAAAGATGGCAAAGGAAATAGCAAAACAGCGAGTATTAGAATAACTCCAATACCAATGGCTATATCGCTATGTTTCCCTATTTCTATTAAAAGTGAGCTTCTTTCCTTTGCCATTGTTCCTCTATCTATATTCACCTGAAATTAATTGTAGTGAGAGATTCTTATTATTTCTGATAATTGTTATATTTACTTTTTCAGCTGGTGCAATATCAGAAACTGCGAGCTCGGCATCATTTGTATCTTTGATAATAATGCCATTAATTGATGTAATAACGTCTCCTTTGATCATACCCGCTTTTTGAGCAGGTCCATTTTTATCAATAGTTGAAACAATAACCCCGTCCATACTATCTAAATTAAGGTATGATACTATCATTCTGCTCAAATCCTGTACCTTAAAGCCAAAGTATGCTTCACGTATTTGACCATATTTTATCAACTCCTCAGCAATTTTCTTAACTCTATCTATAGGTATTGCAAAACCAATGCCAACGCTGCCTCCAGACTCAGATAAGATAAAAGAATTTATGCCAATGACTTCACCGTTAATGTTTACAAGCGGTCCACCGCTATTTCCAGGATTGATAGCTGTATCAGTTTGAATCATTCCTTTATAAACTTTTCCATCAGCTTTCTGAACAAAATTCCGATTGATGGCAGAAATTACCCCTACAGACACTGATGGTTTGCTGTCTTTCATTAGATAACCATATGGATTACCCGCTGCGATAACCCATTCTCCGATAATTAAGTCATCAGATTTGCCAAGCTTTGCCATCGGTAAGCTTTTCTCATTACATTTTACAACCGCTATATCGTGTACTGTATCAATACCTATTAATTTTGCATCTGTTTCACGCCCATCAGGCAAAACAACTTTTATTTTTGTTGCACCATCGACAACATGAGCATTTGTTAACAAATAACCATCTTCTGAGAAGATAACACCCGAGCCGATGCTTTGAACTTCTCTTTCCCTGATACCACCAAAAAAGTCAAAAAAAGCATCATCAAAAAAAGGATTGCTTCTAACATATTGCCTTTTCATTACGTTTACAGACACTACTGCATTTTCTATCATTGAAACAGCATCAGTAATCGCATTATGTCTATTTGCGTTTAACTCGTCATTGTCATGTGCTCTCTGGCTTTTTGTAGGAGTGTAGGAATTATGTGTAAAAAGGTGATTAATCGCTGAATCTTTTTGATATTGTGTGTGATATGCGAAGAGTAAAACTGTGTTGAATAAGAGTGTTAATACGAATAAAAATATAATGCTTGATCTTTTCATTTTGTTACCTCTTTTAGTTTAAATGTTTGTGCAATTGATTCTAATTCCATTAAGAACTTTAATTTATCGCCTTGTGGAAAGTAAACTGAAGTATCTATTAAGAATGCAGTTTTTGTTTGCTCATCAAAAAATCCCATTGCTTGAAATGCACCGCCAATGAAATATTTTTTGTTTTGCCATCTACCTGACATATACCAGGTTGGATAATCAATAAACTTGTAAAGCCCATATTGTACATCGCTGTCTTTCATTTCGTCTTCGTCATAAAAATCCCACGCTATTTTTGCTCTTGTTTTCTTTACCCATTCTTGTTCGATAGTTCTATTAGTTTTATCAGGCATTTTTTCATAGTAAACAGAGATATATTTATCAGGATTGAGTTTTTGGTCTTCTCGTGATCTCCAGATAAAAGAAATAAAGCAAGCCTCTGGGTCTGATTTGTATAATATATAGTTTTCTGGTACTTGTAAAGTGAAGGGGAATTTTGCAAATAAGTCCATTGAAACAGGTTTAAAACGTTGTTGTTTATGTTTTATTCTTTCCACAAGTTTTTGCCTAAAATGATAAAACAATTCATTACCATTAGACTTGTAAAAATCAGTTAACTCTTTTGTATTTGTACCAATCATAAAGACGACAAACTGTTCATTTGCCCAATGATTATGATTGGCAAATAGACCAACACCCCTATTGTTTACATAGTCTTTCATTTCAGTATTCATCATTTTTTTTACAGACTGGGCGACTGGTTTGTCAGAGCTGAGATCACATAAGAAGAGTAGGTTTTTATATTTATAAAACTGATCTAATGCATTCATATCGCCAAGTTTAATCTCATAGAGCTTTTCATTTTGCACAGTATAAAAAGGACGCTCCAAAGAATATTTTATATAATATTCGGCATCTTTCCAAATATCACTATCGGCAAAGACATAAATTGTTTGTTCATGCCCCCAAGACATTGGTTTTCCACGCTCGTAGACATTGGTTTTTGAGTTGGTTTTTGCATCTGTATCTTTAGAACATGATAGCATAAAGATAGTTGAAGCTAAAACTATTATTATAAAGAGTTTATTTATTCTCATGTTTTATTTCCTCTTTTTGATAATAAAATAATTGGTGCCAGATAGAACGGTTATAACCGCAACTATCCAGAAGAAGATTTTTATTGATAATAAGATGGCATTATTTACAGAAGCTTCAAATTTGTAGTCAATTACAAAGCCGTAAGAATAGTATAATAATGCACTTATGATACCAACCATTTGCAAGACAGTCTTGATTTTACCCCAAATGTTTGCTGCTATAATAATGTTTTTCGAGCGATAATAGTCGCGTAAAACTGTAACAGCTAATTCTCTGACCGTAACGATTGCTACAATTATCCAATGTATATAGCGGATTGGAGGTAGGGATAATAAAATCATTGCAGATATAATGAGGATTTTGTCTGCGAGAGGATCCATTATTTTGCCAAAATTGGATATAACATTTAGTTTTCTTGCGAGATATCCATCGAGAAAGTCGGTTATGCTTGCACCAATAAAGATCAATAATGCAGTAAATGGGTATTTGTCCATAGTGATAATGAAGACAGGAACGGCTATGACCCTCAAAAGAGTAAGTGCATTTGGGATATGTTGTATCATTTCATTCTCTTAGTCATCATAAAGCTGAATATATTGATGACAAATGGTAAAGTTAGAGCAGCCATATAAATAGGTTTTTTTGTAATATAGAGCAGCAAATTACCTTTTAAAGCCATTTTATCATGTAGGAATAAGATAGTTAAAAAGCTCAAAATAACTCCAAAAATGTATAGTATAGAGAATTTTTTCAAAAAGCTTTTGCTTCTTTTTGCTCTGTCTCCGCCAGCTCTTGTATAAATATTCCAATAATCCATATTTGATTTTTCAAAGAATAGCTGTGCGAAGATGACAATTAAAAAAGAAAGAGCACTTATAATTAATAAAAAGGTTTTTCTCATTAATTTAAAGTTCTCAAGGCTATTAAAAAGCTCTTCAATCCCTTGTGCATTGTAATCTAAAAGAAAGTCTGAGTAATCTGTGCGTATCCTTTGTATAAGTGAAAAATAAGAATCTTTTTCTTTGCTTTTGAGGCTTATGATCATGAGGTGTGGTAGTGTTGACTTTTTCATCAAATCGTCATTTTGCAGTTTATATTTTTCAATGAGATTAGACTTTAATGTGTCATTTGTTCTGATTTCAATATTTGAAACTGAAGGCTCTGAAGATAGATTGTCGTTTAGGCTATTTATTTTTGTTATACTTTGAGAATATACTAAAATCGGCATTTTTTGTAAATTAAGATAGTATTTGTCTTCATAGATGTAGCTTTTGTTAATAAGCCAAAATATAGTCAAAAATAGAAGAAAGTATAATGGTAAAAGAATGATTAGGTGTGATTTTGCTTTCATTTTAATAGTAAGCCTTTATTTTCAATGATATATTGTTTTTCTTTATTGAACTCAGATTTACCGCTGCTGATAATAATTGTACCTTGTTTTTTCATTTTTACTAAAAGTTTGTAGATACTTTCAAATTGTTGCGAATCAAAATAGTTGTCTAAATCGTCAAAAATAAGCATCATAGGTTTTTGTGTGTATGCACGAATAAGCTCAACACATTTGATTTCTGATTGACTTAGAAATGAGCAATTGATTTTACTTTCAAATGGTATTTTGAATTGGAGCAATAAGTCGATTAATTCATCGTTGAGCTCAATTTTGTTTTTATCGTTAAAACCAATATTGTCTAAGATGCTTTGGTTTGGGAAAACCAGGTTGTCATTATGTATTATGCGTACCAGTTTGTTGTAATTTTTATCAGAAATATGCTTTTTATTAAGGACAATAGATCCATTAAAATTATGGTAGCATGCTGCAAGGGTTGATAGAAGTAGTGATTTGCCAGTGCTATTTGCTCCTAAAAAGTAAATAAATTCACCAGCATTGACAATGAGATTTTCAATTTCTAAGATAATCTCTGAGTGATTTGCAAGTTCAAACTTATTAATTTCTAACATTTGGTAATCTCATATAAGAATGTTTGGTTTTTTGGTTTGCTATCGGGGACGAGAAGCTGTTTAGTGATTTGCATTTTATAATGTTTGACTAAACTGCTCAATTCTTTGTGTCTAAAATCAGGGTATAATATAAAAAGTTTTGCACTTTGCTTTGTTAGCTTATTGAAAAATGATATTATATCTTCCATGTTTAGTGTTAGTTCGTGACGTGCAATTGCTTTTCCATTGTCAGCTGGTAGTCGTGCCGTATTAATCTTGTAATATGGCGGGTTTGCTATGACGAGGTCGTAATCGTAGACAGTAAATGTTTTTAGGTCTTGATGTGCAAAAAAGAGTCTTTTACTATCAAATGATTTGTCAAATAAATGCATATTGTGATTTGCAAGATTAATCAGAGTTTCTTGAATATCAATACCATCTATTTGCCAGTTTGGGAAATGCATCTTTAGCATAAAGGCGATTATTCCTGTGCCTGTTCCTAAATCTAAAGCTTTTAAGCTATTATTTTCAGTATAAGACTTGATGACTGAATCTGATAAAAAAGCAGTGTCAGAGGTAACTTGGTGACTACCTTCTATTTGCATAAAGCAGAAATCAGTATCAGGAACGCTTACACTTTTCATATTAGTTATTTCGAGAATTTTAACATATTGTCGATTGCGGAAGCAGCTTTTTTTGCTATTTCTGGCTCGATGATAATTTCGTTTTGTTCTTGCTCGAGAGTGTTTAATATCTCTTCGATAGTAGTTTTTTTCATATCAATGCAAACAGCCATGTTCGATAAAGGCAAAATACTCTTTTGGGGGTATTTGTCTTGTAAAGCTTCAACCAAGCCTACTTCAGTGCCAAGAATAACCTTATCATTTTCAGCTACAAAGTCTGCCATGCCTTTTGTTGATGATGCAAAATCAGCTTCCTTAATGACATTAAGTTGACATTCTGGATGTACTATTATTGTATGGTCTGGGTATTTTTCTCTCATACGTTTGATATCGTTTGTAGAAAAAATAAAGTGATGAATAGGGCACATACCTTCCCAAACTTTTATGTCTCTTTGAGATTTCATCTGTGTGTAATTTCCTAAATTTTGGTCAGGAACAAATAAAATAGGTCTATTTTTATCAAGGCTTTCCACAATTTTTACTGCATTTGATGATGTAACGCAGACATCACTTTCTGCTTTTACTTCTATTGAGCTATTAACATAGCAAACTACCAGATATTCAGGGTTTTTGGCTTTAAATTCTTGCAGTTGAAACGGCTCAATCATGTCAGCCATCGGGCATCCAGCACTTTCAGATGCAAGCAATACTTTTACTTTTGGGTTGAGTAGTTTTGCAGTTTCAGCCATAAAACGAACACCTGCAAAGACAATAATATCTGCTTTGATCTCTTTTGCTTTTTGGGCAAGCTGAAGAGAATCCCCAACAAAGTCCGCTATTCTTTGCACTTCTAAAAGTTGATAATTGTGAGCTAAAATAACAGCATTTTTTGATTTTTTCAAACTCTCAATTTTGTTGACGATTATTTTATCCTCAATATTTTCCATTCTAACCTCTTTATTTTTTATCACTTATAATATCAGAGTCTGTTGAGCCGAAGCCGCCCTGATTACGATGAGTTTCGGGCAAACTATCGCATAACTCAAATTGTATTGTTTCAAATTTTGATACGATCATTTGTGCAATACGCGATTGTGGCTCGATTATATAGTCATGTTGCCCATGATTAATCAAGATAATCATGATTTCTCCACGATAATCGCTATCTATTGTGCCAGGAGAGTTCAAGACTGTTAATCCATGTTTGTATGCCAAGCCGCTACGCGGTCTTATTTGTGCCTCAAATCCATCTGGTATAGCAATGGCAAACCCCGTATGAATTCTCATATATTCACCCTTTTTGAGGCATAAGGGCTCAGTATTTGCGGAGAAAATATCATAGCCAGAAGAATGTTCTGTCATCCTTTTTGGTAAAATAGCATTTTTATTAAGTTTCTTAACTAATAGCTTCATTATGAGTCCCTTTTGGCAAGCATTAAGGTAAATTCTTTTAATAAATCTGCATGTTCTCCGTATGGACTGAGAAGTTTTAATGCGTCATTAATTAGTTTATCTGCTTTCTTTTTTGATTGTTCAATACCATAGACAGCGGGGTAAGTTGCCTTATTTTCAGCTTGATCCTTGCCAACTGTCTTGCCCATTTTTGCATTTGAGCTTTCAACATCTAAGATGTCATCAATTATCTGGAATGCAAGTCCTATTTTTTGTCCAAATTCATCAAGCTTTTTTACGTGGGTTGCAGGTGCATTTGCCAAATATGCACCAAAGCGACAGCATAGTTGGATTAGCTTTGCTGTTTTGTTTAAGTGAATAAAGTCAACAGTTTTTCTTTTAACAGCTTTTCCTTCACTCAAAATGTCTTGCATTTGACCTGCTATAAGTCCTTTGTCTCCAGCAAGCTCAGCCATATCAGCGATCAGTTTTACCTTCAATTCTGGTTTGACATTAATTTCATTAACCAGATTAAACGCTTCAACTAATAATGCATCACCAGCTAAAAGGGCGATATCAGAGCCAAACAGAACGTGGCATGTTTTTTTACCACGTCGATAATCATCATTATCTATTTCTGGCAAATCGTCATGAATCAGAGTATATGTATGCAATACCTCTATAGCAGCAGCGGCTTGCAGGATTATATCTTCATTTTCTTGGGTAAAGATATTATAAACAAGAATGGTGAGATATGGTCTTACGCGCTTTCCGCCTGCAAAGAGGGTGTGCCTCATAGCTTTGTGTATTTCTTTTGGGTAATCATTCTTTCTGGGCAAAAAGCGATCAAGAGTTATATTCACTAATTCTTTTTGCTCTCTCATATGTTTTTTAAAATCAATTTTATTAGTTTTCATCTTTTTCCCTCTTTTTCATATTTAAATTTTTACTGATTACCTCAACTCGCATTTCAGCATTTTCTAAAAAATCATAACAATTGAGTAACAATTCAGAGCCTTCTTCATATTTCAAAATCATTTCTTCAAGATGCTCTATTGTATTTCCTTCAAGGCTTTTAATAATAGTATCAAGTTTTTTAACTGATTCTTCAAAAGTCAATACATTATCTTCCTTCATATTTACCTGTCTTTCTATGCTTTTATAGCATTAAATTGCTCTGTAAACTCGGCTGTTTGAAATATTTGGCTTTGCTTACTTTGGGTTTGCACAATGACTAATAGCTTTCCCTCATTATATGTAATATGAGCATTATTACTGTTTATCACGTTACTTATACCTCGTGTTTTGTTGCGATAGAGGCTTTCATGTTTGAGAGGATAGCGACAATTATGCGTGTTAATTCCACTGACTACTTCAGAGAGCGGACATAATGAAAAAACGGTATTTTCTAAATATCTCAATTCTTGAGATTTTTTGGCTAAAAACACCTCTTGCCATGCAGTGATTACTCTTATTTGGATTCCTTGATCAAATGAGTTTTCTATAGTTGAGATGACGCCCAATATATGATCTAATCTATTTTGCATAGAATTAACTAAATAGATTTCTTTATATCCATTTTTTATACAAAAGTCAATTGCAATCTCAGTATCTGTTTCATTTTTATTCTTATCTAATTCTATAATGTTTGTATTTGCAAGAATTTGTTGATAATTGAGCTTTTCTTTATGACTTGTACTATTATGATTATTTTTTGTTAAAATATTATTATCAATTGAATCAAAATCTCCAATGATATGATGTGGAATAATATTGTATTTTAATAAAAGGTCAGCCCCAGAATCAACAGCGATAATTATGTCATGTGGCTCTATTTTTTGTAGAGCTACTTGCAAATCATTGTGTTGATAATAGGTGAATAACCAAGCTTTTGGCGTGATGCTCATTTGTCTAAAAAGCTCCCTTTATAGCATATCTTTGATAGTATTTAATTGAATGTATTTTCATAATAAAACAACCTTATATTTTTATATTTATACATTTTGCAGTATAATAAAAAATAGTATTATTGTCAAGTTGAAAAATTAAAATTTATTTCATTTGTTCATTATAAGTAACTATAGGAGCCGTCATAAGCAAAAGCTCTATCACATTGTGTGTTTTGAAACTCTTTTTTATTATTGATTTTAATAGATTCTTGAGCAACAGATATTATTTTTTTTGTAGGCTTTTTAGGCTAAGAATAAAAAATGGCGGGTAAGCCCGCCATTTTAATATTGTTTTTTGCTTATTTAAAATATGCTTATAAACAATTCATTAAATTTATTTAATCAGCATCATTTTACGTGTTGAGGTGTAGTCTTTTGTTTCAAGTTTGTAGAAATACACACCGCTTGCTACTGATTTATTATTATTGTCTTTACCATTCCAATGTACAGAGTGATGTCCAGCATTCATTGTCTCATTTACAAGCGATTTAACTTTTTGACCCTTAGCGTTGTAGATATTTAATGCCACAGGTGTATTGTTCTTAATGCTAAAAGAAATACTTGTATTTGGATTAAATGGGTTTGGATAGTTTTGCTCTAAATTATTTACCAAAGGTACAATTAATTCATCGTCGCTATCAACACTTGATTGATCATAGGTAGAAGCGGTACGGTTTGAGCTTCCTCTAAAGTTAATCCATTGTCCACCAAAGCCTTGATATTTATAATCGACAAATACAACATCGCTTTCGTTGTGGAACATAATATCGACGTCGTTGTCACCGTCAAAATAGCCAATTGTTGGTGCAGTTTTGATGCTAAAACCAGCTCTTAGAGGGAAGCCTGGTACTTCATTGCCGTTTAAGTCAAGAGCGTGTAACCAGCCCTCATTATCGCCAAATATGATATTATTTGAGTTTGCAGAAGTCAATGAATAAACCGCAGGGGATGATTCAACTGATGCATCTAATTGCAGTGGGAAAGGTGCAATCGATTCGAGATTTGAGCTACGAACATACACTCTTCCAGCATAATCTAAATAAAGAATTTCATATGGTGCGTCTTGGTTTAGTTGGAAAGCAACAATTTCGGATTTAACAGCTGATGGAGATAAAATGCTTGCCAATACAGTGCCTTGATGGCTATAGATAGTTACAGGGCAATTAGAAGCTGCAGTGCCTGCAATAATGATTTCTTTGGTATTTGGATCATTGTCAAAATTGGACACAGTTGGTCCGTGTAAACTTGGACTAGACAAAGCAACAGGCCAGCCACTAAGCTCTTCACCGCTTGTGCCATTAATAACATGGAGTTGTTGATTAGTTGCAAAGATGATTTCCTTTTTACCATCATTATTTATGTCTTCAGCCGCCATGTTTGCAATAATAGGTGCCTCATATACTTTTGGGTATCCTGATTTAGGTTCCAAAGTTGTTCCATCAAGCACAAATAACTTTTTAGTTTGAGTTCCTATAATAATCTCGAGTTGATCATCTCCAGTTACGTCAGCAATCATTGGGCAATTACGAATATTTCCATCAAGCGTTGTTGAAGCCAAAATCTGACCATTATGATCAATAATTTTAACAGTACTATTTAGTGTTGCAGCTACTATTTCAAGTTTAGAGTCACCACTCAAGTTTGCAATTGCCACACCATTCATAACATTTGAGTTTGCAGCTACTTCAACAGGGAATCCAGGTAGCTCTGTTCCATCAGCTTGCAAAGCGTGAACTTTACCACTTGTATCACCAAATACAAGGACTCTTTGTCCATTTTGTTTTAAATCAACAATTAAAGGTGATGATGTGGAAGATGCTCCAACATGTTTGGGCCATCCATTTTGTATCAAGCTCAGTTCGACTATAAAAGGCATATTTTTAATATAGTTGATACCAGCTTCTGGATTACTATCTGCTGTAATGTGTAAGGTAAAAGGAATTTCATAAATGTTAATGCCTTCAGGAGTTGAAAACTTAAATTTATTTGTTGAATGACCAACAAATCCGTTATAAATATCAGTAAAAGTTAAAACAGAGTCAATCAGTGTAACTTCGTTAAGTTCACATCTAACAACTGCATAGATATTTGTAGCATCAAGCCATGAATCTTCATTTTCAAGACTAATTTTGACTTCAACAGTTTCACCTGGATTAGGAACAGTATCTCCATCACCTTCAACTTCTGTGATTTGCATACTATATAGGCTTAAGTTTGGAATAGCATCAGATAGAATTGCTCTGAAGGCATTAACTCTACCAGAGCCAAGTTTTCCTTCATAAGCAGGTGTAAACATGTCATCTATAGGGTCCGCTGTAGCTAAAAGTCTTTCTTTTATTTGTAAAGGAGAATAGTCTGGGTGAGTTGATTTGATCATTGCAGCAATGCCTGCAGCTACAGGAGTTGCCATTGATGTTCCACTAAAGCTTGCATAAGTATCTTGGTTGTTATTGTAAATTGTGGACATGATTCCAGAACCAGGAGACATTACGTCAATAGCAACTCCATAGTCTGAAAAGTCTGATTTATTGTCGCTACTGTTTGTTGAACCGACACTTACTGCATTTATGGCATCGCATGGATAACTTGGGTATTGTGCATGATCGTAATTATCATTACCTGCTGCTGCTAACACTAAAGCTCCCTTGCTCAATGCATAATTTACAACACTATTTGACGTAGAACCACCTCCTGGTCCGCCCCAGCTACAGTTGATTATATGAGCACCAGAATCTGCACAATAGATGATACCATTATTACCATAAGAAACTGATGTGCTTGGCGAGGTGTTTGATTGATGTTTGGTAATCATAAGTTTAACTTTTTGTGGGATACTTGCTACCCCTACACCATTATTTGTTACAGCACCAACACAGCCAGCTACGTGTGTACCATGATCATTGCCATTGTATGATTGATATGGGTTATTGTCATCAGAGAAGAAGTCCCAGCCTATAACGTCATCAATTTTACCGTTTCCATCATCGTCTATACCATTTCCACCAGATACAATACCAGTGTTCCAATTAATTGTCATTCCTGCTTCGTATTCAGCCATATTAATCCAGATATTGTCTCTAAGATCAACGTGATTCCATTTTGTTCCTGAGTCAACAATACCAACTACAATAGTTGAATCACCTTTAAAAAAGTCATGTAATTCATAGGCTTGAACTTTTTCCAAAAACCATTGCATTTCGTGCATTGGGTCGTTAGGAGTTTCGTAAAACTTTGCGATGCCTTCGTATTCTGCATAGATAATGTTTTGGTCTTTACTTAGTGCTTCGATAGCTTGTTCAATTTGTGAATTATCTTTTATGGTAGCTTTAAAAATATTCATTGGTGCTACGCCATTTGTATCAATCCATTTTTGATCTTTGACCCAATAAAGTCGTTCTAACTCAGTGATCTGATATGTTTTTGCCAATAAGTCAAATGATTTCAGACCTACTTGAACTATTCCTTCTTCATAATATTTGTCAATTTCTCCTATATTGCTGCCGATTCTATCTGCTTTAAAGCAAAATAAAATTGTGTTTGGATAATACTTTTCACTATCAAACTGATCGATTGCAAGCAATGATACTACTAAGATTAAGGTTAAAAGACTTAATACTAATATCTTTTTCATATTCTCTCCTATTTTTAATGTTTTTAGAGTTCTTCTTGTTTTGTATTGCAATTTTTAAACCGAAATAATTAAGAAGAAGTCTAAAAACAATAAAAATGCCGGAGCTATATAGCTCCGGCTATAATTTCATTACTTCATAAGTAACATTTTCTTCATAACTGATTGGCCATTAGCTTCTACTTTGTAGAAATAAACACCTGAGCCGACGTTTGTATTATTATTGTCAACACCATTCCAAGTGATAGTTTTTTGTCCTGCTTCGAGAGCACCGTTGAAAAGTGTTTTTACAAGCTGACCTTTAGCATTGTAAATTTTCACTGAAGCATGTCCATTAGCAGGCATATTGAATGCAATATTAGTGGTTGGGTTGAATGGGTTTGGATAGTTATTTGCAGTTAATTTGTTTAAAACAACAGGAATGTCATTTACTTCAAGAGCTCCCGAGCCATAAGCACGGATCATATAGTTGCTATCTGTTAGAAGTGTCCATGCACCAGAAGTTGTTTTCTTGTATGAATTACCGTTGTTGTCTGCATCAACACCAATTTTTTGGCTACCAGCTGATTCTTGGAAACCGATAAAGAAATTAGGTGTATTAATTACAGGTTGATTTGCATCAGGGATGATGATATAATTCCATCCAGCATTTACCATAGTAGGTGTAACAGTTTGTGTATAGATTTCTTCGCCTGGTAAATTATTGCTATCTGGTGCCCAAATCTTTAAGCTCATATTACTTGCAGTTTTAGTATGTACATAGAATTTAACTGCTTGGATAGTTAGTTCATCAGATGTGTAATTTGGGAAGAATTGGTTTGCAATGAATCCTGTATGAGCAAAGCCACTTTCTGCAGTTCCATCATCACAGATAAATTCATTTGCACCAGCAGGAGACATGTATTCATTAGCTTCGTTTGAAATATCTGATTCAATTCCATCCCAAACAGTTGTTACATTGTAATAGTGAACTTGATTGCCAGTTGGATTATTATGTGTATATTCATAACTATCAGCAGCTGTTTCACTTAATAGTGCATATGTGCCAGAAATGCCTTCTTTATGATAGACATTAAAGTTGTCAACTGCACGTGTATCAATTGTATATTCTCTTGTACCAGTTTCAACTATAGCAGCAATGAGCCAGTTACCATCAATACTTCCGCCTGACGCTGCATAAAGACTTTGCCATGCTGAACCAGTATTTACCATTTCACCGTTTTCAACATGGTTCCCACTGTCAAATCCTGCTGGATGTGTGTTTGCAGCTTGTTGAGCAACAGTATAGCCAATCCAGTAGTCGGTACCATATTCAATTGTTACAGGGTCAGTTAAAGTAACTTCTTTCCATTGTTCAGCAACAATACCAGTAGCAACTTCAGAGCTGACTAATGTGGAGCCTGATCCGCCTTTCCAGATTTTTACAGTGAATGGAAAAGCATTATTTGGATAGAATTTTACTTTTGTGATTTGGCTACCAGTGTAGTTTGCAGCCATTTCAGCAGGGACTTTTATAGCACAGCTAAATTCTAATGGGAAACTATCTGCATTTAAACCAATACCATCAAAAGTAATATTGTCGCTATAGTAGCGAATTTCGCCTGTTTCACCGCCGCCTAAAGTCCAGCTTAAGTCAATGTCATCGCCATTTTTTACAGCAGTAAGGTTTGATGGTGATGGTGCAAATACGTTTGCAAATACTTGAACATCATCAATCATGAGGCCTTCACCAATTGGTGTGTTGCCATTAGATTGGAAGAACCATCTGAATATAATGTCTTGGCCCGCAAAGTTGGAGATATATCCATCTGAAGAATATGCTTCAACAAATGACCAGAATTCGTCTGGAGCGTCTGAATATACATAATTATTTCCGTTTTCATCTTGATAAGGATTACTCATATATCTCCATGAAACTCCGCCGTCAATAGAAATTTCCCATCCCCAATAATCTACGTCAGGGAATGTGCCACTATCAGAGAAGCCACCACGTACCATAAAGTCTGCTCTTATTTCTGAGCTAATTGGTAAAGAAATTGATTCAGATTCGATATAATTGTACATATTTGGATTGTATGTGCCAGCTGCATTTTGGCAAGCTAATACGTGTGAGCCTGATGCTGCCATTGCGTATTCTTGAATATGCCATAAGTCTCCACCAAGTGGAACTAATGATGCATAAGTCATGCCATGTTCTTGACCATCATCAAAGTTTTCATTAAAGCTACCTAAAGAAATATTATCAACACACATACCGAACATTTGAGCGTCGTTGGTGGTATTGTATGCAGGGTCTGATGCAAATGCAAAACGAATCTTGACACTTTGACCAGCATATTGGCTAAGGTTAGCTGATGCATCAACCCAACCATTTGTGTTGCCGCCCCATCCAGGAATTCCCATGCCTTCTCCATGTACAAAACCAAAGCTGTACATTGATGTAGCATTGTAAGCAGGAGTTGTTGGGGTTAAAATTTCCCATGTTGCACCGTCGTCAGTTGAAATACGAAGGTTACATCCATCCCAGCCATCATAACCTTCATGCATGCCTGGGTCTTCTACGTGATAGTTAAGTTTAAAAGTAAGAGTTGAATTGTCGGTTGGAACCACTATAGAAGGTGTATCTAATACAAGATACATTGCGTCAAGATAGCCACCGTTTGCCCCTAAATCGTGATCGCCCATAAACCAGCTATAGCCAGTATTGTTATACACAAGTGGATGATTGTTAATGAGATGCCACATACTGTTTGGTTCTGCACCATCATAGTGATCCCATGTCAGACCATTTTCAAAGTCTTCTAAAAAAACACTTGTTTCAGCACGGAAAGATTTTGATTGTGGGTTATCCACCATCTTTCCAATTTCAAATGATTGGTTTGCAAATGCAAGAGAAACAAGAAGTAAGCTTATTGCAACAAGAAGTATTACTTTTTTCATACTTTCCTCCTTATAATTTTTTTTCATATCAATTCATAATAATTGAATCTATTGTTTTTTGTCAATCATTATTTTGTTGTTTAGTATTTTAATTATATTTCCTTTTCTTCGACAAAGCTTTTAAAAAAAAGAGCAGTTTCATGATCTATGCGAAATGGTTTGCCATTTTTGGCATGAACTACTTTAACAATTGCTTGATTACATAGCTGTCTTTGAGAGTTATAGAGCTTTTGTATCCATGTTGAGCCTAAGCGGTTTGCAGTGCTCATCCAGGACTTTATAGTTACGACATCTTCAAGAAAAACACCAGCTTTATAGTCTAATTCTATGCGAGTTATATATAAGTGAATGCCTTGATCGTTAAATTGTTTTATTGGAAAATTCATGTCAGTAAGTGCATCAGATCGTGCAGACTCGTAAAATTGTAAATAATTAGAGTTATTCAAGTGCCCATAAATATCGCACTCATATCCATAGATTTTTCTTTCTTTAACAAATATCATCATTACTCCTATAATGTATAGAAAAAAAACTAAGTTTGTATGTCAAGAAAAAGTTTTTATTGTTTGGGTTTGGTGAAAAAAAAGGATGATATTTTGCTTTGCATAATTAATCTATTAGGGACCGTCCCAAACAGTGTGTCTCTCTTGACAAAAACAAGAGAATCTCCAAATTGATTTTATAATAATAAAAAAGGAGGTTCTCGTGAACTTAACCCACTCTCAATTAGAAGAAATACTTGATTCGGCCATGAATAGCCATGGCATAAACAAACTGTTTGAAATTATGTTAAACAGTTTAATGAAAATCGAAAGAAAATTCTTTTTAGAAGAACAGACCGATCATAAGAACAAAGGAAATGGATTTAGATACATTTCTGGAATTGGTCTTAACAAATCATTAAGGCTTGCGATTCCACGAGATAGATTGAACATATACCAACTGAAAGTGCATCAGGGTGGGAACAATTATTATTAAGTTTAAAAAAGCGAGGCTTAGAAAAAGTTAATTTAGTAATAGCTGATGGCTTAACTGGGCTTGATCAAGTGGTTGGTAAAGTATTTAAAAGTGCTTTGTTTCAAAAATGTGTTGTACATTTAAAAAGAAATATGCTAAATCGCGTAAGGCATACAGATAAAGTAGAGTTAGGAGAAGATTTAAAAAAGGTTTTTGTTGTTGGTGATCCTTCATATACTAAAGAACAAGCCATTAAAAACTTTAATAAAACAATGATTAAATGGAGTAAGTATTCTTCTTATTTTAAGAATGTTTTAAATAATGTAAACATCGTTAATTACTTTACTTACTTAGAATTTGATTATAGAATTCATAATATGATATATACTACAAACTGGATTGAAAATCTAAATAAACAATTTAGAAAGGTATTAAAAATAAGAAATTCAATGCCAAGTGAAGAATCTATACTACTTTTATTATCAAAAGTAGCTATTGACAAGGTATTTAAATATAATAATTATCCTATATACAATTTTAGATTTGACAAAAAACTATTTGAATTTAATTAGGAATATATAGAGTGTTTTGAAATCTTATTGGAGATTTCAGACACACTCAATGGGACGCTCCCTCTTTACATTGTTGAATAAGCTGATCAATAAGTACGCAATCTTGTTCTTCTAAGTTATCACCTTTTTTATCAAGGGTTTTAATGTTATCTAATACCCAATTTTTTAGTGCATTTTTATCCATAATAATAAAAGCTGTTTTAGTTATTCTAATTAAAAACTATTTTACCATCAACATTTTTCTTATTTCTTTATAACTATCCTCGTTGCTTCTCACATTTAATATATAGAAATAAATACCTGAGCTAACTTTTTTGTCGCTGTTGTCTTTACCGTCCCAAACTACTTTATGGTAACCATATTCAAGATTTTGGTTGTGTAATTGCTTGATTTTTTGGCCCTTTACGTTGTAAACAGCTAAATCGACAAAGCTGTTACTTTTGAGAGCAAAACGTATTTCAGTAGTGGGGTTGAATGGGTTTGGGAAGTTTTGATAAAGTGCATAATTATCTGGTCTGCCACCTTGTTGACGGTCAATTTTTTGAAGAATATAAGTAAACTCATTGGTTGCCAAGTCAATCGATATAGTATCAACAATTGTTTGATATCCTTCTTTTGAAAGAGTGAGTAGATAGTCTGTCATGTATATTGCAGGAAGGCTTATAACGCCTGATTGATTTGTTGTCATGTTAAGCTCTTGATTGTATAGTCCATCATTGCCCAAAAGATGAAAAAGGATATTAGATGCTTGTTGGTTGTCTGACAATGTAATGTTAAATGTACAAGGAGTAAATCTTTTTAGAATAATAGGGTCTGAAATTGTTCCATCACTTGGGATTATCTGGCTATTGCCTGGTATTGTGTAAAGAGCTTTAACCATATATGTGTAAGTGCCATCATTAGCTTCTTGAAGATTGTCTATATAATAAAGGTTTGCTGTTTGAGCTATTTGAACAAATTCGGACTCATCAATCTTTCTAAAGATTTGATAATTTCCAACAGAACGTGAATTATTCTTTTTTCTATTAGGGTTGGGATTATTCCAACTAATATGGATATTATGAACAGCATCAAGATAGGTGTTGAGGTTTTGTGGAGGTATAATTGAAATTACATTGAAACTAATATCTTTGCTAAATGAATTACCAGCCTTGTCTGTTGCTTTTAACTTAATGGTATAAATGCCATCTTTTGTGCCATCAAGAATGATTGCATTAGGATCTTGGAATGCCCAACGACATACTCTATCATCACCTTGTCCAATATAACTATGATTACCTGTTATTAGGTTATTATCAGGATCATAAAGAGCAATAGAGGTGATGTTTGGGGCAAAATGAATACCAGAAGTAATGTCAGTATATTTTACTTGCACAGAATTGAATGAATTACTGATAATACTGTTTTCAGTAACAGGGTATTCTATATTACCACCACTTAAAACAAGGTCTGTATATGAGGGTTTT
>Ga0265293_10004809_pt1 | contig 23356 bp, 26 predicted proteins | sample Munlanlewell138R_FD_192505 | JGI IMG/M metagenome (GOLD analysis project Ga0265293, IMG submission 192505) | Leachate microbial communities from a municipal landfill in Southern Ontario, Canada - Leachate well 138R | ecosystem: Engineered > Solid waste > Landfill > Unclassified | place: Canada... | reverse complement strand
TTGATATCGATTTCGACCATAATAGGCAAGGCGATATTTTTGAATATATCGCCGATAAATACGGAAGAGACTGTATTGCAAGAATTGGAACTTATAACAGCCTTAAAGCTAAAGATGCAGTAAAAAGAGTCGGAAAAGTTCTGGATATTGGAGGCGATTGGGAAAAGGCTGGAGACAAGGGTAGAAGCGGGTCTTGGAAATCTGGAAAAGGCACATTGGACGCTGTAGATTCTATATCAAAGGCGATTCCAGATGGGCCAGAAGTCACAATCAAATCTGCATTAGAAGAATCAAGCGATTTAAACGTATATTACAAAAAATATCCGAAGGTCTTTTCGATGGCTAGTATGCTTCAGGGGACTTTGAGCAGCTCGGGGGTACATCCGTCAGGGATTGTCATCTGTAAAGACCCTGTGGTACGCTATAGCCCGTTACGCAGGGCTAAAGACGGTTCTATTTGCACCCAATACGATATGGTTGAGGTTGAAGAGCTTGGAATGCTGAAGTTTGATATTCTTGCACTTAACACATTGACAACAATTGAAAAGACAATGAAGTTAATTAAGGAATTGAAAGACGAAGAATTTGACATCAACGCTATAGACCCAGATTCGGATCCTGAAATTTTTACAATGTTAAGAAGAGGAGATGTTGACGGGGTTTTTCAATTTGAAGGAAGTCATGGGATAAAAAGACTGTTGTCAGATATGCATGTTGACTGTTTTGAAGATATGATTTCTTCAGTTGCTCTTTATCGTCCTGGTCCTCTTGAAAACGGAATGCACACAAAATATTGTCAGAGAAAATTAGGGAAAGAAAAAGTCAACTTCCCGCATCCCGTCATGGAATCTGTACTGAAAAATACTTACGGAATTATGATTTATCAAGAGCAAACAATGGAAGTAGCGAAAAAGTTTGCAGGCTTTTCTAACGGAGATGCCGATGTCCTTAGAAAGGCAATTGGTAAAAAGAAAGCAGACCTTATCGGGAAAGTGTCAAAAATGTTTATAGATGGTTCTTTGAAACAAGGCCATTCTAGGGCGTTGGCAGAATCTGTTTGGAAATTGATAGAAACATTCGGAGGATATGGGTTCAACAGGTCCCATGCTGCGGCATATGCCTTGCTGGCCTATCAGACGGCATATTTAAAATGTAAGTTCCCGAAAGAATTCTTTTGCGCACTTTTATCAACAGAAAGAGATGAAGACAAGAGAATCCGTTATGAAAATTCTGCGAACAAATATAAGAGGAATGCAAAGATGAAAATCCTTCCTCTAGATATAAATAAGAGCAAAGAGATATACACTATTGAGGAAGACGGAATTCGAAAACCAATAACATCGCTTAAGGGTCTCGGGCTTAAGGCCGCTTCCGAGGTTAGTAAAAAACAACCTTTTGCAGGTTTAGGAGATTTCATTAGAAGGGTAGACCATTCGGCTGTGAATTCTGCGGTATTTAAGACGTTAATAGGAAGCGGATGCCTAGATGCCTGGGGTAAAGACAGGGATTTAATCCTTTCTTCTTATGAAAAAACGAAATTAGAAAAGAAGAAACGAGATGCAAAAGTAAAAAAGGCAGCCTACCTTTCCCCCGAAACAGATGGCTTCCTATTTGAAGATGTATAATATGGCTCAGAGTAATTGTCTATAACAAGGAGATTAAAATGGCAAAATCAGTTCAAAGAAAATCAAAGGGTATCGAATTAGACTCGGCAGAAGTAGAAGATATTTTTACGATAGCTTTCCAAGAGCTTATCGATAGCAGAAAAAACGAAATCACAGTCGGTCAGTTTGATGTAACTGCTACAAAAGAGAATCTCGGAAAAGACCTTATGGTAGAAGTCACAATTTATGGATTGGCTGGCAGTACGACTCGGACGGAATTCCAAGACCGTAAAACAAAGAAGACCATCAAGGGCGGAGGACTTGTAGAGACGACTCTCGGCTCTGGCAGAGATGGTAAGGCGACTTTCAAACTCGACCATGTTGCCGATTTGAACACAAATGATTATCGTTTGTATTATAAGCTGGTAGATTAAGGCTATAAATATGTCAGAGGATCTTCCTCAAATAAGAGAGATTGGCAGGAGCGAGTTCCAGCAACTTGTGGATAGTATCCATTCTGTAATGAGAACCCTGCCCAAGCTCGATTATGATGCCTTGCATGATGAATTGAGAGAGTCTGAATATCTTCAAATTATAATACCAGAAGACCCATCTCTTAATCAATTGAGTTCGGCTGCCGTCAAAGTCCAAGCTGCAAAAGATAGAGTTTCACAAATTATGCTTGACGCTGAAAGGAATAGCAAAATTTTGAAACATTATTCAAAAGCTATCTATTCGGCTTGGTTACGACTATCTGGAGATGGGTCTCAAGACAGGAGGGAGTCTGACGCCACAACTAGAACTTGGGATTTCGCTGGAGAAGCAGCCGAAGCCGAAGCTCTTTTTAGCGCATGCAAATCGGTTTTGGACAACCTGAAAGATAAATGGGATACAATTTCCAGGAATGTTTCAATTGTTGAGTTAAGAATTAAACTTGGAGAATGGGGAGGGAACAATCCTACAAATAGGGTTGGCGGAGGTTCTTCTTTCTCAGAGGAATCAAACGATATAGGATTCCCGCCCCTTTCTGAAGAATCCCCATCTTCATATCCGAAGGAAATCCCTGGAGCAGATGAGGAAATTTGGGGTAGTTCTGAATAAAGATAATTTCCTAAGAGGTTCTTAGGACTACCCCGATGTATAATAAGGGGTACTGTAATTAACGACGTTGCAGAACAGCACTTAAAAGGTATGGCGACAGTTTCGCTTCTTACCTGTGCAGTTAATAGCAATGCCAAAAAAGAAAAACCGCATCTTGCGGAAGGAGAAGGCAGAATGAGCGAAATAGACGAACAAGAAGATATGTCCATCTGGGAAGAGGCATCCAACGATGTCGAGAATGAGAGCCAAGGTAGTCGTTTTGACGACGGGCAATCTCTTTTCCTTAAATTGGAAAAGGGCAAGACTTACACGGTCCGATTGATTAAACAACCCGAATGTTTCCGCCTGCATTGGCAAGCATTCAAATCAATCCAACGAGGCCCTGTATCAAGTCCTGCATTCAAAGAAAGCGACAAGGATAAGGATATTGCTTGGTCAAAGGGCGGTTGGAAACCACAAAAGCGTTACGGCGTTCCTGTGATTAACCGCGAGTTGAACAAGATTCAATTGCTTGAAGGCGGCTCTGACGTTTTCAATCCAATCTTCGCCTTGTATGCTCAAACCAAGAAGAAAGCAGCAGAAGGGAAGGGGAAGATTATTAATCCCGCCGGCGAGCCAGCTCCTGATTGGGTTATTACTGTCGGAACTGAAAAAATGAAGAATGGAAAAGAAAGAGCCACCTTCACTTGCCAGCCCGACATTACTGGTGGAATGAATTATTTCTCTGATGAAGATAAGGAACTTATCGAAAAGTTCACTTATGACTGGAGGGCTCATTACGCCAAAAAGACTTCAGAAGATATTGAAGAACTCTGGGAGTCTTTGCCAGACGACAAGAAATATCATCCAAACAGGCAAAAGCAGGTTGCTTCGGCTAACCCCGACAAGACCGCTTCAAAGTCTACGGAAAAGGCTACTGAAAAGACTTCTGAAAAGAAGAAGGTTGAAGCAGAAAGCCCATTTGGGGAGCCGCCAGAGGACGATGATGAGGACGGCGAGGGTAGCGGAGATGATGGCGACACCGAGCAGGCCGCCGCGACGTTATTCTAATTAACAACCAGGGGCTACGGAATACCCGTAGTTCCTGGTATTTCACAAAAACAATATACACAGGAGATCCGTCATGGCTGAAAAACAGAAGTCAAAAGAATCTAGTAAATTAAAAGACCTTCAAACGGCAGTCCAAAATTTTGACAGAAATATTCGTCAAAATAAAGGCAAGGCAAAAGTATATCTTTACTCGTCAGCTCCAAAGTCTGATGCTGGAGTCATCCCGTTTGGTTTGCCAGATGCCGATGAAGCAACAAACATAGGTGGAGTACCGAGGGGTCGAGTTATCGAACTTTTTGGGAATGAGTCTGGAGGAAAGAGCTGGTTAACTCTTCGTCTGATGGCATCTGCCCAAAAAATGGGTTTAAAAACCTGTTTAATAGATCTTGAACACTCTTTGGATCCGATATGGGCAAATGATAACGGAGTCGACTTGGATACCCTTATTTACGGAGAGGACTTTTCCCATGGAGAAGAAGCTCTGGAATATGTACTTGATATGACTTTGAATAAAACAGCAGACCTGATTGTTGTAGATTCTACCGCTGCGTTAAATCCAAAGGGCGAGCAAGAAGACGATACGAAGGGTAAAAAATCAACAATTAAAATTACGGTAAGCTTGCTTGCTAGATTAATGTCCCAAGCTGTCCGAAGGATTTCGGATGCTTGCGGGAAGACAGGAGTAACCGTAATCTTTATTAATCAAATTCGAGAAAAAGTAGGAATTATGTTTGGAAACCCAGAGACGACTCCTGGCGGAAGAGCTTTAAAATTCTATTCATCTATGAGACTTGATGTTCGCAGAAAATCATGGATAAAAGAAAAACAAGGCGGAGAAGAAGTTCCTGTCGGTATGATTAGTAACTTCTGCGTTGTTAAGAACAAAGTCGGGGCTCCTCAAGGCAAGGCTGTTTTTGAAGTTTATTTCTATCCGGACTCTCAATCCCCATTGACTAAATTGACTAAATTGGCATACGAGGTGAAAGCCGTTTCAAGAAGAAATATTGACAATAAAATGCAATATATTTGGGGCAAGGGTAAAAATGCGGTTCCTACTGGAACTGAAACATTTGCAGAACTTGCAACTTGGTTTGAAGCATGCGGAGTTGAAACCATAAAGGACCTTGTTGCGGCTGTAGAAGAGAAGGCTGCGGGAAAGGACAAGAAAATACCAGAAGAGTTGCTTCAGCAAATTAGAGATGAGTTCTTCCCTGTAGAGATTGATGAACTTCCGGCCGATGAAACTGAAGACATCAAAGATAAAGAATAGTTCCTGTCTGTCTTATGAATTTTGCGACGTTTTCCAAACAATGTCAGGATAGCCTTTTTGATTCTTCATCAGACTCAAAAAAGGCCTTAAAATATCTTGTCGAGGAAAGAGGCCTGCTCACAGAATTCATAAGACAATTTGGTATTGGATTTTGTCATCAAAATCAAAAAGTTCCTTGGGAAGAAACCTGGTGGAGTAAAAAAAGAGAAGAGAGACAACACTACGAGAACAAGACTCTAAAGGGAAGAGTTACCGTTCCTATCAGGTCTGAATTTGGAGGCATTGTTGGATTTGGAGCAAGGTTGCCATCTAAAGAAGATAAAGGATGGTGGAATACTAAATTTGATAAGTATAACCATATGTTCCTTTTTGATTCTGCAAGAAAGCATATGTTTTCACAAAACAAAGGCTATCTTGTAGAGGGTTATATGGATGGACTTATTTTAAAACAAGAAGGGCTTTTGAACGCTTGCGGCCTAATGGGGACGGCTCTTGGATATCGGAGAATAGGACTGATTAAGAGATATTGTAATGATATTTGTTTATGTTTCGATTCCGATGCGAATGATGCTGGACAGAGAGCGAGGGACCGCTCAATATATGAAGTTAGTACATTCGATTTTGGTCACATTTCGATAATTGATTTGCCGATAGGAAAGGACCCTGACGAATTCGTTCTCGAAAATGGTTTAGATGAATTTATTGAGTTGGAAAGAGATTTAACAAAAAAGGAAATCAAGCAGGCAAAGGAAAGGTATTTGGAACATGCAAAAACGCATGCCCGGCTTGGTTAAGGAGAAAAAATGGAATCAAACACTTATGGAGACTCTATTGTAATCTTGGAAGATAGTAACTCTAGTTCAAAGTATCAGGCTTATAGCAGTAAGGTTGGGAAAGATTTTACAGAAAAAGACAAGAGTGCATTTAAGTCTCCTGACCGAAAAGAGGAGGATAGGCTTGTCGCTCATTTCCAAAAAACAGGATGTCAAGAAACCCACAATAAGCTTTTTGAAATAAGAAAACCTACAATATCAGTATGGGCTAGGAAGTATGCCTGGATTTGCGATGGAGAAGAGGACCTTTTTAGTGAACTTTCTATGATTTGGTTAAAATGCGTTCAGAAGTATAAATATGAACCAGATTTGAGAGCCGTTAGGACAAAAGAGGGGCATCTGGTTAAAGATGAAAACGATGTAGTTAAAAAGGTCTTTAAGAGAACTCCCTTCAACACTTTTATCTTTACATCTTTCAAAAATCACATTCTAAATACAATTAAAAAGAAGTATAGCAAAAAACGACTAGATGATTCGGGTCGGCCAATTGAATTCGGGATGCATAGTCTTGATTATGAGTACGGAGACGACGGAGAAGGTACAACCCTTTATGAAATCTATATAGATGAGAAGTCAGAGGGAAATATGGATCCTTCAAAGATAGGGGCTGATTGGATTATTGAGGAAATCTGCCAGGGGGACAAATCCATTCAACAGGCTCTTAAGAAATTCGTAAATAACGGATATGTAAAAGATATCAAGATGGCATGTAAATTGAAGAGCGGAATCTTACGGTTGAAAAAATACGATAGAGATATTCTTATCTCTGGAGGTCAACAAGCCCATCAGCATCTAAAGTCTATGATTTTATCGTCTGAAAGATATGGAAATGATTTCCAAATTAGTAGTTATCAAATCTTCCCTAAAAAAGTCGTTTTTGAAATTGTTTCGGCTGACGATTCTTTGAGTATCAAGGTCAACGAAGCTATAGAAAAAGCAAAAGGGCGTTTAATGATATGATTTTAACACTATTTAGTTGTATAATCTAACAATTAGAAATTAGAATTTAACAACGGGAAATATATGAACGAAAATCAAAGTCAAAAAGAGCAGAATTTCAGTAATGTCCTAAAGGTAAAAGCAGACCCAAAAGATATTTCATCAAAAGATAGGGCGGCTGGCGTTAGAGCTCTTGGGGGAGCAATCTCTCACGGATTAAGAAGGGATGGGGAGGTTTATGTAAGGGCTTTCGGACCTGGAGCTGTTTATAAGGCTTCAAAGGGTATCGCTACAGCAAGAAGTTTTGTAGCGTCCCAGGGGTATGACCTTTATACCGCAATCTATTTTATCGTAGCCGATATGGAAGGCGATGAGAAGACAGGAATGTGTTTCCTTTGCGTTACATCTTCTGTAAGTCAGAAAGATGTCGGAAGGATGATTAAGACATTACAAGCTATGGGTTATAAAGTTGAATCTCCAGAAGGAGAAACGCATCCTTCTATTGACGGCTAAAAGAAAAGAGAGTTAAAAATGAAAATCTCAATATTTGCAGACCTGCATATAAACACTGGTACATATGGAGGTTCTGACAAAGATGGCCTCACTTTCCGAATGCGCGACTTTATGGACGCCTTTAAATGGGGAGTAACTAAAAACATCGAGGAAATCAAACCGGACGCAGTAGCGATTCTCGGAGATATTTACGATCATCCCCATCCTCCAAGCAATATTCAGAGATTTTTCAATTCTCAAATCAGAAGGCTTAATAAGGCTGGTATAGCCGTCCATATAGTGGTAGGCAATCATGACGCCTGCAAGCTCCATCATGCGATTGAGCCTCTGGAAGGCATTGAGTTGCCCAATGTATTTGTTTATTACACTCCAAAGATTGTAAAGCTTGGAGATAAAGGACCTGACCTATTTATCTTTCCTCACACCGAAAGGGTTGAGCGTAGAGAGATAAGTATGAGGGACGCTTTTGTTGAAACTGTTAAAGAATGGATTCCTGAAATTAAGCGTTGCAAAAAAGAAGGTCGTCAATCCCTTCTCTTTGGTCATTTCCCGATAAGGGGAGCTTATAAGTCTGATGCAGCGGCGAATATGGCTGATGACGATGTAAGGTGCGAAGATATTGATTTGGCCTCTCCTACATACGCAATGTTCGGAGACTTTCATGGCGTACAGAAACTGCCTTGTAAGACAGATGCAATGTATGTTGGAAGTCTTGAAAGAAACAGCTTCAATGATATGAAAAACAAGAAAGGTTTCGCCCTTTATGATAGCGAAGGCGTCAAGACTCCGTTTCTTGGAAAGAATATAGAATTCGTTGAATATGAGAATGCCAGGCCTTTGGTTCTTATAGAGGGTAATTGGGACCATATTGAAAGCGAGATTGCATTGAAAGGAGAGTCGATTAAAGACTCTATTGTAAAAATACAATTCCAGGGCGACAAGTCCCAGTATTCTCAATACGACCAAAATAAAGATATTGTAAAAAAGGCAATGACTGCTTCAGGTGCCAAAATAGTTCTTACGAGCGCCCACATAGAAGACGCATCAAGAGACGAAGCTGTTAAGAAGATTCAAGAAGAAATTCAGAAGATGGGGGATGTTGAATTTGGGGATGTAGACAAAGTAATCCGTTCAGCCCTTGAGGTTAACTCTGAAGACCCAGAGAACTGTAAGGTAGTCGTTGGTATTGCTTATGACATCATGAAGACTGTGAGGGAACGTAGGTCTACTGAGGCTGGTTCTGTATCTTCGGGTACTGTTAGAATCCATGGAGTAAAAGGGCATAACTTCCAAAGGTTTGGAGAGACAGATAATATCATTGAGTTTGACCAAGGAGCTGCCTATTTTCTCAGTTCTGGACTTGATGGTCTTCAGCAATGGCAAAAAGAAGATTTCCATAGAAAAGGAAAATCTTTTTTAGAGGAGTGCCTCAGCAAAACCGAAAAGAGAATCATTTCTATTACAGGAATGACAGACGGTGACGCTTCAAAGTCTAACGGAACTGGTAAGTCTACCATTTTAGAGATGGTATCTTATGGTTTCTATGAAAAACGGGCTAGAGAATATGTTCATAAGATAACAGATAGAGAAAAGGGGAAAAGTACCCTTTCTATTATGCGTGAAAAGGATGGGGTAATTGATTGTAGAGAGGCTTTTGTAGATGTCTTGTTTAGCGTAGATAATTCCCTTTGGCTCTTAAGGAGGGGTCGTCAATTGGTTGGGAAAGGTCTTACAAAACACGATTCTATTCTTGAATTACATTGTATTACTTCCGATGGGTTCGTTTATACAGAGGGATCTCATAGCGGCCATCGAGGAGAGGACGCAAATAAAGCCCTGGCTGAATTAATAAGGATGCCATTTGAGACCTTCTGTAACAGTCTCCTATTTGGCCAAAATGATGCAGGACAGTTCTTGATTGGGACAGATAAGACTCGTAAAGAGATTATTATCAACATTCTTCAATTGGCTATTTTGAATGACTATTTAGAAGAGGCCAGAAGAAGGAAGAGGAATACGGAGAGCGACATAACTTCTCTCAAGGCTCAAATAGCAGTCCTTTCTGAAGGGGCAGAAGAGAAACAGACTGAACTGTCTGAAAAGCTAAAGATTCTAAAATCAGAACATACCGTCCTTGAAAAAAGCCTTAAAGATATCAAGGAGAAAATAAAAGCTATAGATACAACAGAGGCCTTTTCAGCCCTTGAAAGAGCAAAGTCCAATCTTGAAACAAAAGAGAAGGCTATTGAGACAAAGTCACAAGAAATGGAAAAGGAGATTTCAAGGCTTAAGGAAAAAGTTGATAAAGCCCAAGAAGACAAAGATGAAAAGGATAGCTCCTTAAAGGCTGTTATCAAAAAAATAGAGGACGAGAAAGCCTCTATAGAAGCCCTTGAAAAAAAGGTGTCTGAATTTCCAGAAGATAAGATTAAAAAACAAATTAATTTGGTACAGTCTGCCAAAAAGGCGAAGCCAGAAAGAGAGGCTCAAAGGAATAAGCTTCAAGAATCCCTTAATGCCTTATTGCCGTCTTATGGCGAACTTTTGGGTTCTATTAGCGAAAAAGAATTTGAGTTGTCTCAACTTAATATCCTGAAAACGGAATGCGAGAACGGGAAGCAAGTCCAGTGTTCTAAATGTAGGCAGTTGGTTGGAATAGGTCATATAGATGCCGAAATAATAAGGATATCTTCAGAGCTTTCAGTCAAGAAGAAAAGGGAAGCTGAAATTGCAAAAGAAAAAGAGGCCATTGATATAGAGGCGAAGGAAGTTCACTTAAAGCTTAAAAATATTGATGAATATATAGATAAGGGAGATGAGCTTGTAAGGTCCCAGCAAGAAAATGAGTCTACAAAAGCTTTAATCCCTACATATAAGACTAGATTGGCCGAAATAGAAAAAGAGAAGTTGGCCGTTGAAGAAAAGGTGTTGGCTTCATCAACGGATTTGGATAGTCTGTCGAAGGAATTAGACCGTTTATCAAAAGATAAAGAAAAGGCTACCGCCCCATATGTTGCAGATAAAGAAAAGGCCGTAGAAGAGCTTAAGAAGGCTAAAGAAGCTGCCAATAAAACCAAAGAAGAGATTAGCAAACTTGAAGAGGAAGCAACTGAAATCTCTTCAAATATTGAATCTAAAATCTCTGAAAAGGCGAAGACTGAAGCTGGAATTGACTCTGCGAAAGCTGCTATAGAAAAAGCAAAGGAACTATCAAATACTCTTGAAGAACAATACAAGCTTCTTGAGAATATGAAAACTTTAGATTGGGTTTTCGGACCAGATGGAGCCCAGGTTCAAATAATTGAAAAATATATGCCTCTTCTTAACCACCATCTGCAGGGGTTCTTAGATATTATCTCAGATGGCACAGTTAGGGCAAGCGTTGTTACTGACGGCAAGAAAGAAGGTAAGGTTGAACTTGTTATTTCAGGAGCCGTATCTTCAATAACAGAAGGATTGTCTGGCGGGGAAATTGTAAAAATAAGACTAGCCTTGGATATGGCATTGGGTATGCTATCCTTGACCCGGGCAAACGGAAGTATAGATAGTATCTATATCGACGAGGCTATTGCAGCCGTTGATGTTGATTCTAAAGAAAGGATCTTTGAGTTGTTGGATAAACTTCAGGAACACTTTAGAACGGTCATCATCATTAGCCATGACCCTGCCCTACAAGATAGGATTAAGAAAACGATAGTTATTGACAAGGTAGATGGACTCTCAACAGTAAAGAGACAGTTCTATTTTGAACAAGCAAAGGTATAATCTATTATGACAGAATCAATCAAACAAACTCTAGGATCTAAACTAAACTCCATATATGAACTTAATGGGAAAATTGAGACGACTTGTTGCCGGCAATGTGGTTGTTGCCGAGTAGCATGCCCTCAAATGAAGTATTCAGAAGCCCTTCAAATTATCAACAGGGTTTGGAACGAATGGAATAAGGAAGAAAAGGTAGAACTTTTGACGACTTGTATCAGATACTTTTTTGACAAAAGCTTGATAAAACCATGCCCATTGCTTTCGGGGTCTACTTGCCGGGTATATGAAGACAGGCCTCTCAATTGCCGTCTGTATGGTCTGTGGCCTTCTGAAGTATGGGACCGTAGGGTAAACGCCCTATCAGAGCGATTAGACCTTCCAAAAGAGTCCTTGCCGTTAAATGTTCAATGTCCTTATGTAAGTCTTAAGGGTCGGGACCCATTTACGGAAAGCCAAATTCAAGAAATGTTTAATGCTCTTGATAACCTGGATAAGCAGATTCTTTCAGGCGGAAGAAAGTCTGGAGGGCAACCTTTTAGAAAAGCCGAAAGTATGATAAGAAGTAACTGGAATTATAGAACTATTCATGATTGGGTTTTGTTTTTCTTCTGGGGAGAAGATAGACTTTCTCAAATGACAGATATTGCCCTTGTTGCTAATGACGAACAGATTAAAGACCTAATGAAGACTTTTTCAGAACTTATGGAATCTTCAAGTTTCTCGCTTCCAGATAAAATGTCACCAATAATAGATGAGGTTTAAATGTCCCCTCCGAAAAGCACAAAAATTACAGGAAAGGTTGTTGAGGCGAGATATTATCCCCAACAACAAAGTTTAGCCCTCGTTATCGAAGATTATGAAAGTAAGAAAAGATTGAAACCAATGCAAATAAGTTCTTCTTCTTTTCGTTTCAGGCCTGATCAAGATATTGATGAAGAGATGGAGAAAACGGCACATCTATTTCGGAATTTCAAACATAAAGTTACTTTAATTTTCGACCCAGAAGGAAATGTATCAATATGACAATTCTAGTGGAAATGATTTCAGAAGATGGTTGTAAAGACTGTCAGGTTGCAAAGGCTCAACTTGTCAAATTGGCTTTAACAGAAAATGCCGAAATTCGTTTAAAGACCCATGACATCTCTTCAGATAAAGCCGTAGATATTGCAATTGAACACAATTTATCAACAGTCCCTTCATTGCTTATAGGAAATATTGCCCTAGAAGGTCCTAGCTTTAAAGACTCTGAAATCATTAACGCATTTAGGAAGTCAAATGTCTGACCTAAATTCTCAATTGCCTCCGATAGTCCACTTTCAGCCAATTTCAGGGAAAGTCGGGTTCCCTGCTAGAAATGGTCCATTAATTTATCTTCCATTTTGCAATTTTAGATGCGACTTCTGCTTGAATGCAAAAGTTGTAAATGGTGAAATAGAGAAAATCCATTTTGATATGATTAGGGAACATATTGAGGAATTCAAAGAGACTTTCGTATTTATTTCTGGCGGCGAGCCATTTTTTCATAAAAATCTCCCGAATTTAGTAATGGAACTGAAGTCTCTTGGAGTCCAAGTCGGGATATCAACAAACGGGACATTCTTTGACCGATTGAAAGCTCTTTTAGAAGAAGGTCTTGATTTCGTAGCTATGGACATAAAGACCGACTTGAATAATATAGAAAAATGGAATCAAGTCTCCTGCACCCCTGAAGAACTAGAATCTGTAAAAAAAAGCATAGCCCTAATAAATTCATATGTTGGGAAAGATAGCTTTGGTCAGGAATTTAGGACAACATTATATCCGCCTTTAGTTGACGAATTTGATTTAAAATCAATATCTGAATTCATTAGTAAAGATGCCGTTTGGATTTTACAACAGTTCAGGCCTAGGCTCGGACTGCTGGGTGGTAATTTTGTAGCGGATATCAAACCTTATGAAGATGATATATTGTATAATTGGCTAGAACTTGCCAAGGCAAAAATACCAAACACACATTTGCGTTGGCCTTAATAACAGAAAATAGGAGATAGAAATGGCGAAAGAACCGAAAGAACCGAAGGGACCGAAGGCTTATGAGATTCTTCCAGAAGCCCAAGATATGATTAGAGCATTATGCCAATACGAGGGAACCAGCAGAATCCTTTGGGCAGTACAGCCAGAAGAAATAGCTGTTCTTTGTATCGTAAATAAAGAACGTCCGCAAAGTTCAAAAGTATTGGCCAAGACAAGTAGGGTTACTGGGCCTATGGAAGCTTTACTGTCCGTAAATAACATCGAAGTGAAATATGTTATTGAGATGTTCGCTCATGACTGGAAGTCTATGACGAATTCAAGAAGGCAAGCCTTGATTTTTTCTCAACTCCTTCACATCCCGCCTCCTGTAGAGTCTGGGATTGTAAAATGCGATGTTGATGACTTTGCGATTATGATTGATGTCTTCGGAGTAAATTGGGCAGATGCTGATTTGGTTCCAGAGATTCTCGCTGGAGAAGTTGAATTCAAAACGAATCTATCTCCAAATGGAGCAGCAGACAAGTAATGCTGAAGGCTGTTCCAAATTTGACTTCTGTTCAAAATGAAGTCTTATCAGCTATTGCTTCTCCTGTAGAAAGCCCCGATGAGGCTAGGGAGATAGTTAAGAAGCTTGAGAAGGCCCTTGCAGCCCTACGTGGTTGCTTGGGCCTTGCCGCCCCCCAAATAGGCATCTCGAAGGCTGTAGCGATAATCAGAGACCCTTCTAATGGGGTCTCTGTCAATTTGGTAAATCCGAAAATACTTGAAGAGTCAGACCCTTTTGTTCATATGGATGAAGGTTGTATGAGTTTTCCTGGCAGAAGATTTAATGTCCCGAGGTTCAAAACAATCAGGATAGAAAATTACTCTCCATATCCGATGGAGGATTCTTTGCCAGTTCCAATTCCTGATGTTTGGAAAATGTCCGGAGGAAGACTTGTTAAGCAAGAAAGCGCATTTTGTTATTGGCACCCAAGAGAGGTCTTGGGAGGAATTACAATGGTGGCCATTCAACACGAAATAGACCATCTAAATGGGATCTGCTTGCCATGGAAAGAAAACTCAATAGAAATAAATCAAAAAGACATTCAGTTTAAAACCGTCCCATTCGGATCAGATGCAACAAAACTAAATAGTGGTGGGGATGCATTTCCTAAACGAGAAATCGTAAAAGTAGGAAGGAACGCCCCTTGCCCATGCGGTAGCGGTAAAAAATACAAAAAATGTTGCGGGTAGCTTCATGGAAGATTCCGAAAAAGAAGCTGGTTATTTCTCCATTGAAGACGCAATTCAATTGACTGGATTGAAACCGTTTATATTAAGCGAAATCTGCAGAAATGCAAAAATAAAAGGTCTAGCATATTTGTCAAAAGAGAAAAAATGGATGGTCCATTCTTCTATTATTGATGATTTAAGAGTGATTTTGTCTGGCAACAAGGACTCTAAGCCTGTAAAAGAGAAATAGGAACTGGATAATCATCCATCCTAACCATGACAGATATGCGTAAAAGTTTTATGGGTTCTTGCGAAATCGCAGGCTGTACAATAGCTGCGAGTTCTATGAATTGTGGTCTAGAGATAAAACCAGCATTTTATGACCATTTCTTCGGAAAAAGAGACACCACTTCATCTCCAAAAGGTCCTGGGGGAGCATTAGCTCAGCAAAAAACTCTTTATAGATGGGCTCCTGGCCTAGCTAAAATGACAGCAAGCGGTCTTCCTCTTAGCGGTTTGGGCGGAATTTGGAATGAAGCCTTCAATGCAAACCCAACAGACGGTTTAATTGTATTCTCAGACGGAGGGATTACAAAGGGAATTTCTCAAGGAATCATATCAAGTCTAACAATAGATGCAAGGGCTGGAGAAAATGTTTCAATTTCAGTAGAGCTCATAGGTATTGAATTGGCCGCAGGAGGTGGAGGGAGTCAAGCAGGAGTTGATTGTATTCCTCCTATAACTTGGAACGACTTTTCGGTAGATAGTGGTTTTGGGACTGCTGTAGGATTTACTGTCACAATATCGAACCCCGTCAAACCAGTCTATACTTCTAATCGAGGATATTATGCCGATGTCCTCCGAGTCGGAATTCAAGAGATAACAGGTAGTATCACAACTATTGACGGAGAAGACTGGAAGAAAGAAGGGTCTATCTCATTTAATGCCGCCTGTGCGGGGGGTGGCGGAGGAAGCTTTCTATGTCTTTTTGAAGGCTCAAAATATTCAGGAGATTCAGGAGGAATTGCTTGCTCTACAACTAATTTCTACGGATACCAGAATTAATAGAGAATACTGTCAGACTTGACGTATAATAAAATCAAGGAGATTTTGTAATGCTTGTATTAATCACTGGTAAGGCTCAGGCGGGTAAAGACACGATAGGAGAATATCTTCGTATAGCTTACGGATTTAAAACCGATTCTTTGGCATCTCCTATAAAAAGGCTTGTTCAAGATATTTTCGTATTGCCACACGATGTTGTTTACGACAGAAAAAAGAGAGAGGAGCCTCTCGGAGACCCTTGGAGCGGGCATACTGTACGTTCGTTGCTTCAAATCATTGGAACTGAATTGTTCAGGAATAACATAAATAAAGATGTCTGGGCATTGTCTTTGTGGCTACGCATAAACGCTCAATCGGAAGAAAATTGGGCCGTTACAGATGTTAGATTCCCAAATGAAAAAGAAGTCCTTTCAAACAGATATAACGGCAAGATTGCAACGATAACAGTTTCTAGACCTGGTTGCGATGGAAGTACGTCTGGAGGGATAAAAGGGCATGAGAGCGAGAACTATAGCATCCCATCTGATTTTTCAATATGTAATGACGGTTCTATAATTGAATTGTATAAACAGGTTGATAAAGTAATGAATGAATGCGGACTTATATCCCTTGAGCAAGCAAGGGCCCTGAGAGGCTATAATAGCTTCTGAAACCCCAAAGGATCTAAATGTCTAAAAGAAAATTCATAGGGCTTTGCGGCGGGTTATCCTTGGAAGGAAGGCAGGATAATTCAATGGCCGTAAAAACACTTGAAAATGATTTTGGTTTTTTCAAGACAAGTCCATTAGATGAAATTTCTATTTTTGCGAAGACCATTGGGATGCTTAAAGATGTCAATACAGACTATGAAAAACGAATCATAATAAACAAAGTTTGCATTTCAGGAATGGAGGCGGACAGGAACATATGGATTAATACAGCCCTAAAGAGCGTTCCGTCTGACAAAATGTATATTCTGATTGATGATGTTCATTTTAAGGAAGAAGCTGAAACGATTAAGAAACTTGGGGGGACTTTAGTCCAAATCAATCTTCCTGGGTCGGAAATAGTAAAGCCATCTTTTGAGCCAGATGTTATTATTTTTGGCAATACAAAGGAAGATATGTTGAAATCGTTTAAGCTTACATTGCATAATATTCTAGATTCTGATAAATAATCAGTTCACAATTGTCTTGTTTGTAAAATGTTGTATAATATGTTAATCAATGTAGGTAAAAGATGGAAAAACACTTCACTAGAAAATATCGCCCAATTCAACTGACAGATGTCATAGGACAAGAAAAGGTAGTAAAAGCCCTTACAAAACAGGCCGAAAAGAATGCGTTAAGCCAAGCTTTTCTTTTTGCTGGTCATTGGGGGGCTGGTAAAACTACAATGGCGAGAATAGTAGCTAAGATTCTTACTTGCGAAGACGCAAAGGGAGCTGTTGCTTGCGGAAAATGCAGATCCTGTACTTCTATTCATAGCGGTTATTGTCCTGATGTTGCAGAAATAGATGCTGGGAGTACTGGCGGAATTGAAAAGGCCAGGGCAATCAAACAAGACGCCCAAACTGCTCCTCAAGAGTTGTCTAGAAAGATATATATACTTGACGAAGCTCACAAATTAACAGAAGCTGCCTGGAATGCTTTGTTAAAAGTCGTAGAAGAGCCGCCTCCTTATGTAACCTTTATCTTTTGTACAACAGACCACAGAAAGGTCCCTAATACTATTGTTTCAAGATGCAGGCGTTATCAATTCAAAGGGATCTCTAAAACAGATATTACAAAACGTTTAAAGCAGGTTTCGGATAGGGAGCAAATAAAAACCGACCCGACTGCATTGTCATATATCGCAGAGATGTCTCAAGGGGCGATGAGAGATGCCTTTGAACTGCTTGAAGATGTCGCAATAGTCACAGATAATGATGTAACAGAAGCTCAAGTCAGAGAATATTTTGGAGTCCCAGAGAACCGTCTTCTATATAGAATCGCTAAAAAGGTTGCCGAAGGTGACGCTTCAGGAATCATGATGGATGTTGACGATTTGATTATGGCGAACTCAAATGTTCGTCTTGTGGCAACTCAATTGGCTGGAGTTTTTAGGAACGCAATGATTTTTGATGTTTGCGGACCAGATTCAAAACTCCTAGATATTGATGACTCTGAAAAGGAAATTCTTTCGTTTGTTGCGAAAAACCTCAAACGCCAAGGTCTTGTGAAGATAGGACAGATATTAGGACGGGTAGAACGAGATTTGGAAGCAAATCTAGAAGAAAGATACGCGCTGGAGGCTGCTCTAATAAGTTGCATCCTCATTGTTAATAATGAAGCTAATAAATTGACGCCAGTAACAAAGTAATCACAAAAATGTAATCCAAGCAGTCTCCGTTAAAAAACGGAGATTTGAATGACAAAAATATGTACTGAAAAGCCAAAAAAGAACCACAAAAGAATAGCCCTTAAAAAGAAAAAGAATTCAAAGTCTTTTTCTATTATTGCTATCGCTACGGAAGAGTCTCTTAAAGTAACCATAAAGGAACGGAAACTTGAAGATTCTTCAAGGCAAACGAGAACCATTTTTGATACTGGAGCGTCAGACCCATTATTCGGGACTCCAAAAGAAGTCCAAGAAGAATTAGATACTTTAGCACTTCATATCCAAAAGCATCCAGAAGATGAAGAGGGTTTTGCTAGAATTCAACATTACATCAATAAGTATCTTCTTGGTCTTGTTTTCAAAAAATATAGTTATGTCCGAGGTTATGACCAATCGGATATGTATCAAGAGGCTTTAATAGCTCTTACGAAAAAGGCAATCCCAAAATTCAAAGCTGATAAAGGAATGTCGTTTTTGAACTTTGCTAAGATGTGTATAAATCGCCATTTGATAACTATTTTGCATGCTTCAAAACATAGAAGAAAAGATATGCCTATTAATTGCGCGATTTCTTTGGATCATAGCCCTTCAGGGCAGGACGACGACGACTCTTGTATCTTATCAAACATTATTGAAGATGAAAAAACCCAATCTCCAGATAAAATTCTTGAAAATAGCGAAGCCTATTCAAAAACATTGAAAACAATAATGGACAAATTGAGCACATTTGAGGCGATTGTTTTAGAAGAATACCTTCAAGAGAAATCATATAAAGAAACTGCGAAGAATGTCACAAAAAGAACTGGGGTTAGATATAACGAAAAAAGCGTTGATAACGCCTTGCTTAGAATAAGGAAGAAAGCCTTTGAAATGATTTCGGAATGCGAACCAGACGATATTCCTTTGCTGATTAAATAATTCTCTAAAGTTCTGCCTTGCTTCAAAGATATTTTTGTATAATGTATTTGAACTTAAACCTAAACAAGGAGAAAAAATGCACATATCGCTTCCTCACGACGTATTCTTAAAGGCTCTTGATAAGGGCGGATTAGCCATTTTTGGCAGCAACAACATTGACGACAATTTGAGAGAGACAATCCCTACTCAACGTTGCGTAAAAATAACGGCAAAAGACGGGAGTCTAATTGTCGAATCTTCAGTTAATAAGGCAAACGCAGTCTATGTTTGCAAATCGGACTCTATAAAAATCATAGAAGACGGAGAACTCTGCATCGACGCTATCGATTTGAAGAGAAATCTGAAAGCCCTGAAATATGCCCATACCGTAGTCGTAGAGTTTAAAAAGGAATCTTTAAATGAAGAAGCAGGGAAGAATTCTGATTCTATTATTCCCATTGGGAAAGTTACATTCAAGGCTGTAAACGCCTCTGGTCGTAATGCCTTCAAATTAGACATTACAGCTTATTCTCCGAGCGATTTTGTTCAAACTTCTTATTCAGATGAGATTGAACCTGTATTGAAAATCCAGGCAAAGTCCCTAGCGGATGCAATCAACTTCGTTGCTTTTGCTTCTGGTTCAGATCAGATGACAGAATTGTTCGACCATATCTGTTTGATTTCAAAAGACGGAGATATCCATGTTGCAGCTACAGACAACAAGAGAGCCGCTCTTTCAACTTTGGATTCGTCTGTATGCGAAGGGAAGACTGATGGCCGTCCGATTCTTATTGAGACTAAATTAGCTTCCGCAGTTATGTCTCAAATGCCAGCCGACGCGACTCCAATTTCTATAGTTTTGGATCCTGATGATGAGCATATAACTTTTAGAACTGAAGACTTGAAAGTTCGTTGTTCAATGCCGGCCTCTTCTACGAGGACTCGATTCCCGACCTTTTCAAATGCAATTAATATGCCCGTTGGAGCATCGGTAATCTTTGAGCCGAAAAAGGAAATTGAACAAACAATTTCGAGACTTGGAACCTCATCAAATATGGGAGTGTTCACTGTTGAAACTGGTGCGGAAGAAATTGAGATTAAATGCTGGAATATGGATGTAGCTGGCAAGGTTGGATGTCGCAAAGTTGAAAAAGGTTTGGACAATCCTATGATTCTCCCTCTTCAATTTATTGAAGATATTGTTAAGAAGCTTCCTGTCGATGCGATTAAGTTCTCGTTTTCAAAAGACGAGAAGAGAGTAATTGTACAGTCTGTTGACAGTCCTACTCCGTTCTATTTAATGCAACGGGTAACGCCTACGGATGTGTAAAATGCCTACGGGCAAACATAAGTTAATATTCCTGTATGGTGACGAAGATAAAGCCTTCGGGATTCTTAAACGCCTAAAAAGCGATTGGTATCCTGAAGGCGCAATCTCTTCTGAATGGGAAGAGCACGATCCTGAAAGTACAAGAAGCAAAGGGTCTGATATTGATGCCCTTTTAGATTCTATGATGTATCCTCCGTTGAATGAATGTCATAGAACTCTCATTCTGAAAACGCCTGGGGACAATATTCGAACCAAGCAAATCTTGTTAAAACTTTCAAAAGAAATACCTGAAAATACATCTCTTATCGTATGGGATACAAAAGGACTTTTGAAAGGTAAACGGCAAAGTTCTCCTACTTGGAAAGAAGTCATAGAAGCATTCAAGGTTAACGGGAAAGTCATAGATGCGGGGAGACATTTGTCAGAATTGTCAGATGCAAGTCGAGTTTCTTGGGTTGTAAAGACGGGAGAATCTGTTGGGTTAACAATACCTTCAGAATGCGCAGAATTGCTGCTTGACCTTTTTGATTGCAATCAAAGAATGATTAGAAGCGAAGTCGAAAACCTTGCATTTATGTCTGACGGTGTTTTAGAAAAGGATGCCATTTTAGAGAATGCAATGCCTGTTCAAAAAGACTATCCTATCTATAAGTTCTATTCAGCCTTTAATGAGGGTACTTATCGTTCTACAATGTCTGCTGGGCAAGAATTGATAGATAGGGGTTTTAAAGTAGACATCCTTCTTAACTTTGTTATCAAACAGGCCAGGTGGCAAATTGTAGTCGCTGACGCTTTGAGGAAAAGAGAAGACCCTCAATCGTTTGCTGGACGAATATCTATGTCGGACCATAAGAAGGCTAGAGAGAAGCTTGAAAAAGACAAAAGTATTAACCAAAGAATATTTTTGAAAAACCCGGCAGAGATGAAAGAAGATGAACTTCATAAGAAGGAAAAGCCTCCTTCTAGTTTTTCAATAAATGAAATGACAAGATTCATGACTGGAACATTCGCAAAACTTATTCCAAAAACAGAGAAGGATAAAGGTACTGCTATTTATGAACAATTATTGAGAAGATATGTAATTTTGGCAGAAGGGATGCTTGAATTGAGGTTATGCAAGAGCGATGAAAAGTCGGCTTGTTTTTCAAGAATCATCCGTAAGGTTACATTCTAAAAATAAATAAGGAACAATAATGTCTTTAAACACAATAAACGCTGGATATGTAAGAATCAACCAAGCAATGACAAATCTTATGGGAGCCTATCGAAAGGGCAATAGAGACGATGTTGTTAGGGTCGCAAGCCATCTGATGGAAGATTGCGACAACCTCATAGGAGCTGTCTACGAGGCCTCTGGAGTTACAGAGGAGGATATCTTAAGGATTTCATCTTCGGAAGACCAAAGAAGGCTTACAAAGGAGGCCATGTGGGTCCCTGGACAGCCGGAAGACTATGAAGATATTCCTTTTCCCAAACAGTAAGAGCCATTTCTTTGCGAGCCTGAAGCCACTGGCTATTTAGCTCTTCTCTCGTCCCTAAATTCCAAACGTCAGATTGTTCTTGGGTAATGTCGGTCCATAAAGAAGATAAGACGATTGCCATTTGCTCCCTACTAACTTTTCCTGCTTTTAACTCAATCGGCCTTAATGGCTTTATGTATTCAATTACATTGGGGACCTTGCTTTTAACAAACTCGTAAAAGAAAATAGCCGACTTATGGGCAGCATCCCTTCCGTATTTGTGATGTGTTACGCATAATGAAATGCCGTCTAAAACATCCCATCTAATTACTGCGCTTGAAGTTCTTGGTTCAATATGATGAGAATTAAGGACTTCGGAAGCTCCGCAAACTGCACATTTACTCCCATATACAGCTTTCACTTTTAGGGACCACAGCCTATCTGCCAATCTTCTTAATCTGAACAAAGATGGTAACTTTTTGGCTTTTTTCTTTTTTGTAGGTTTTTTAATCATACCTTATTTATACATAAACACAAGGCGAAAAGCCTGCGATTTATGTATAATAGACTATGGATAAGAAAAGAATACTTGAACTTGAACTAATGCTAGGAAGAACTCCAAGCGGAAGATATATAGGAGAAAGCGTTATTGAGAAAATAGACGCTTTATTGAAGAATTCTGAATCTAAAATTGAAAGCTTTACAAGGTGTAAACTTTGCGATTTACAAATGGACTCGGACTCTTTTCAATCAGGATGCCCTAATTGCGGATGCAAAGATATTGAAGACTTTGAAAATAGAACAATCGTTGAAGAATAATTGAGGTATACAATGGCTGAAGATAGAGAAGATACTGTTTTTACGGCTCCAGACTCCCTTATGGGGCCTGAAGACTTTGGAGGGGACGAGTTTGCCCTTCCTAGCGAAGAATGGCTTGTGCAGGGTTTTGAGAGGAATCTAAGCGCATTGAGGGCTGGAGTCCCTCTTCCGAATTTGAAAAATATGAAAGTCTCAAAAAGTTTATCAAATGAATCGTTTGTTGAAGACGGAACCCAAGCAAGTCTATATGAGCAGGCGATTATAGAGCTTGATGTCTTAAAAGATAGCCTGATAGAAGAATTTCACAAAAATAAAGATGACAAGAAGCTTTTTAAAATTATTGAGGGCGTAATTCATCAGGTTGAGAATACAATTCAAAAACTAGGTGGAGAAATAGACATATTTAATCCCCTTTCTCATATGTCAGGACTTGAAGACGCTCCAGAAGAAGACGGAAAGAGCAAAGAAGACTTATTGTTGACGAATGCAAAAACGGTTGTAGCTAATACTAGAAAACATTACACAATCCATTCCTTGGCAGCTATTGACCCAAAAATAGTTAAGGGCAAGCCAGCGGTTATCCTTCAGATCCAAGGAAAAGACGAGTCTGGGCCTTTTAGAATCGTAGGGGCAGTTGTCGCAAAAGACGATTTCTTTGGAAATGAAGCGATAGATTATGTTAGGCACGAAGGCCAGGGAAGACTTAGCATAAAGTCATTTAGAAATGGGAATTGGCAGGATAAAAGCGATGATTTTCATTTCGCTCTTGAGAACAGGCCGTTCAAGTAAACTTACAAAAGTCTACAAGTTATCATGGGAGACCGTAGGCTCCCCAGTGTCCAACCAAAGTCCTAGTGTTCTAAATTAATAGTTATGACTGGAACCATTATCCAAATCAAAACACTACAACCATAAATGGTTGAACGACTTATGAGTATGATTTCATACCTTTGGGTTTCAGGATTGAACACGGTTCAATTTGGTTCCGAGAACCTTTCAGGACTCATAACGGAGACTTTTTCGGGTTCAAAGACCTCACGCAGACTCAATCGTACTTATATTATACGCCATTCGGCGTATAATTCCTGCAAGAATTACCAAGATTTTATAGATTTAATAGGAAC
>Ga0265293_10004808_pt1 | contig 23357 bp, 20 predicted proteins | sample Munlanlewell138R_FD_192505 | JGI IMG/M metagenome (GOLD analysis project Ga0265293, IMG submission 192505) | Leachate microbial communities from a municipal landfill in Southern Ontario, Canada - Leachate well 138R | ecosystem: Engineered > Solid waste > Landfill > Unclassified | place: Canada... | reverse complement strand
TGGTGTTCCGAGTGAACACTGTGCGCAAACGCCTGCAATTCCGCTTGGATCGGGTCGAGAAGCGTCTGCACTTATTAGAAGGCTTATTGATTGCCTTTCTAAATATGGATGAAGTGATTGAAATCATTCGCAGCGAAGATCAGCCCAAGCCGGTGTTGATGCAGCGCTTTGCTATCACTGAGATTCAAGCTGATTACATTCTGGATACGCGTCTACGTCAGTTAGCCCGTTTAGAAGAAATGAAAATCCGCGGCGAGCAAGATGAATTGGCCAAAGAGCAAGCCAGCCTACAAGCCTTGCTTGGCAGTGAGAGCAAACTGAAAAGTTTGGTCCGTAAAGAGTTGCTTGCCGATGCCAAAACCTACGGTGATGAGCGCCGTTCACCGCTGGTTGAGCGTGGTGAAGCCAAAGCCTTATCGGAAACTGATTTACTGCCGACTGAGCCAGTGACTGTGGTGATGTCTGAGCAAGGCTGGGTGCGCAGCGCTAAAGGCCATGATATTGATCCAACCAGCTTGTCTTACAAAGCTGGTGATGGCTTTAAGCAAGCAGTGCAAGGACGTTCCAATCAATTTGTGCTGTTTTTAGACAGCACTGGGCGCAGTTACTCCTTGCCCGCACATACCTTGCCGGCTGCGCGCGGCCAAGGCGAGCCACTCTCAGGACGACTCACGCCGCCTGCTGGCGCAACCTTTGAATGCATGTTGATGCCCAGCGATGAGCAGTTGCTGGTGCTGGCTTCGGATGCAGGCTATGGCTTTGTGGTTAAAGGCGAAGACATGCAGGCGAAAAATAAAGCCGGTAAAGCCTTAATCACTCTACCTAAAGCGGCGCGCGTGTTGCCACCGAAACTGTTGAGTAGCTTTGCAGACGACTGGTTAGCAGCGGTGACTAACGAAGGACGTTTGCTAGTATTTAAAGTCGCTGATTTGCCACAGTTGAGCAAAGGTAAAGGCAATAAGTTGATTGGCATTGCGACTGATCGGGCGGCTAAACGGGAAGAGTGGCTGGTGGACTTTGCCGTATTACCCGCGCAGGCCACCTTAGTCTTAGTGGCGGGTAAGCGTACCTTATCGCTGAAGTTCAGCGATCTAGAACACTATCAAGGTGAGCGTGGCCGGCGTGGTAATAAGTTGCCACGGGGCTTTCAACGGGTGGACGAACTACGGGTTGAGCTTTAAAGTGGTCTGAGACTGTGGTCAGGCAGCATCAATCAGGCGCTGTTTCGTAACCATAAAAGGATAGCCAGATGAGTCAAGCGCACAAGCCTGCCGCATTAGATTGGGATCACAGTAGTGCAATACCTGTGTTGCAGGTGAGTGGCAACTGGACTTTAGAGCAGCAAAAGCCTGAGCTCAATACTGTGTGGCGACAAGGCGGGCGACTACCTGAACAGTTAGCAGTACAGATCGCAGTTGATGCGTGGGACAGCAGCTTGCTGGCTTTGTTGCGCCGACTCCAGCGTTTGGCCGCGGAGCAAAGCATTGTCCTCGACCTGCTGGGTTTGCCGGATGGGGTTGAACGCTTACTAGAAATGGCTGCCAGCCCATCAACGCAGGCACAAGAAGCCGCTAAGCCTGATTACGGCTGGGTGTCGCGTGTTGGCCTGGGCGCGCAGAGTACCGTGCGGGCAGTGGCCAACGCCTGCACTTTTATTGGTGAAGTGATGCAAGCGCTGGGGCGTTTACTGGCCGGTAAAGCGCGCATGCGCATGGTTGATTTCTGGATGGCTTTGCAACAATGCGGTCCAGGTGCCTTACCGATTGTCGCCTTGATCGCCAGTCTGGTAGGTTTGATTCTTGCCTTCGTTGGTGCTGCGCAGTTAGAAGCCTTTGGCGCACAACTCTACATTGCCAATATGGTGGCTATTGGTATGACCCGTGAAATGGGGGCGCTGATGACCGCGATCATTATGGCCGGCCGCACCGGTGCTGCCTATGCGGCGGAGCTGGGCAGCATGCAGGCCAACGAAGAAATTGATGCGTTAAAAACCTTTGGTTTTCCACCATTGGAGTTTTTGGTACTGCCACGCTTACTGGCTTTGTTGGTGAGCATGCCAATCTTGACCGTATTTGCTGATGCCTTAGGTATTTTGGGTGGTTTTGTCATCGGCTCAGGCTTGTTCGATATTTCTGCGACGCAATACATCAATCAAAGTTTGGCAATGCTGAGTATGACCGATTTTTTAATTGGTCTATTTAAAAGTCTGGTGTTTGCTATTTTGATTGGCTTGATTGGCTGCTATTACGGCTTATCTTGCGGACGCAATGCCCAAGCTGTAGGGCAAGCCACTACCAGTGCAGTGGTCAGTATTATCGTGGCGTTAGTGGTCAGCGATGCTGCTATTACTCTTATTTGCACCCAGTTGGGGATCTAAGCATGAGCGATGCCGTATTGGTTGCAGACAACCTCAGTGCTGGTTATGGCTCACTGGTGATTCAACGCGATCTTAACTTTACTATTAAGCAAGGTGAGGTCTTTGTCATTATCGGCGGCAGTGGCTGTGGTAAAAGCACGCTGCTACGTCACTTAATTGGCTTGCAAGCGCCCTTAGCTGGGCGTGTGTTGTTCCGCGGTGAAGATTTCTGGGCGCGCGATGCCGATAGCCGTGCTAATTTGCAACAGCATTTTGGTGTGCTCTATCAAAACGGTGCGCTGTGGGGCGGGATGACCTTAAGAGAAAATATATGCCTGCCTTTGAGTGCTTGGCGACCGGAGCTGAGTCAAGCAGATTTGCATGAGTTGGCGGCGATTAAGCTGGCGTGGGTGGGTTTGTCAGGCTGTGATCAGCTGTACCCCGCCGAGTTGTCGGGTGGTATGCGCAAACGTGCCGCTTTAGCCCGCGCCTTGGCGCTAGATCCACAAGTACTATTTTTTGATGAGCCTTCAGCAGGGCTGGACCCGCTCAGCTCAATGGCGCTGGATGAGTTGATTTTGCAGCTGCGTGACAGTCTGGGTTCCAGTATTGTCTTGGTGACCCATGAGTTACCGAGTATTTATGCGGTCGCTGATACCTGTTTATTTTTAGACAATACAACCCGAACCCAAATTGCCTTAGGTCCATTGGCTGAGTTATTAGCGCATGGTCCAGAGACGGTGCAGCGCTTTTTACGGCGCGGTGAAGCCGCAACACATGAGGTGACAAAATGAGTGAACCGCGTAAGCCTTTTCTGATTGGCGCATTTTTGCTGAGTGGTGTCGTGCTGCTGGCAGCTGGACTACTATTGCTCAGTCGCGACAGTCTGCTCAGTCGTCCAGTTGAGTATGTGGTGTACTTTACCGGTGCTTTGGATGGTTTAGATGTGGGCGCCGATGTCACTTATCGCGGGGTCAAAATTGGTAATGTACGGCAGATTAATTTGTCCTATGACCGTTCGTTGAATGACGTGGTGATGCCGGTGACTATTCGTATTAACACCGATAGCGCACGCAGTAGCAAAGCTGATCGTGGCTTTGATCGCTCTATTGAACCCTTGATTGAGAGGGGCCTACGCGCACAATTACAAACGCCTAGCCTGCTAACGGGCAAAGCTATTGTTGCCTTAGATTTCTTTGTCGAGCAGCCAGGTTATATTCGTGATCCGCACTTGGTTGACTTGCCAGCGATTCCAAGCGTTCCTTCACGTATCGACCAAATTTCAGATGTGCTGCGTAATTTAGCTGAAGGTTTGCGGGAAATGCCGCTGAAAGAAACCTTAGAGACGGCGAATAAGACACTATTGGCTTTTGAGCGCTTGGCGTCTGCCCCAGAAACGCAAGCCGGCATTCAGAGTTTGAGCGTATCTCTGGTTAATTTTGAAAAAATCAGCCAGCAATTGCAACAACGCCTGCCTAGAATGTTAGATAATGTAGAGAGTGGCAGTGTTGAGCTTAAAGCAGCCTTGATTGATGTGCGCCATGCCGCGCAAAGTGCCCGTGATGCGCTGCAGCAAATGGACGCAATGGTCAGGGATGGCCGTCGTAGTTTGGGGCCAGAGTCAGAATTACAATATGAATTACTGCAGTCTTTGCAGGATTTAGGACAGGCCAGTAAAGCCTTACAGCGCACTGCAGAAAGTATAGAGCAGCAGCCGCAATCGATTATATTTGGCAAGAAACGGTGAACAAATGAAACAGTTAATGCGCTTGCCATTGGGTATAGCCATGCTAGGCGTGCTAGCACTCGGTGCAGTGGGTTGCAGCGTTGCACCACCCGCACAGTTTTATCAATTGCAGCAGCCTGAAATGGGCGCAGTGAGTGGCAAAAGTAATGCTACGGTCTTATTAGGACCGTTAAAAATTGCTGATTATTTACAGCGTGAAAATATGATACAGCGCAAGTCCGATGGCAGCTTAAGTTTGAGTCAAGAGGCACGCTGGGCCGGTAGCTTGCAGGATGATATTGGCCAGTTATTGTTGCGGCAGATCTCAGCAGAACTCGGTAGTAGTCGGATTTCTCTATACCCCGACCGCATTGGCATGCAGGCACAGGCACAAGTGGTATTAAGTATCAGTCGCTTGGATTCTGGTGTGGAGCAGCCCGCTGTATTGGAAGCGCAGTGGCGCTTACTTGATGCTAAAGGGATACTGCGTAACAGTCGTGTGTTGCGTTTTGAGGAGGCACACAATGGTGAGGTAAGTGACCAAGTGCGTGCGCAGAGTGACTTGCTTGCTCAATTGTCTAAGCAGCTGGTCGGTGCATTACAAAAAGCGCTTCCCGATCAGGCCGTCAAGAAAGATGCACACGCCTCCAGCACGGCCAAGCGTAATCAAAAAACCGCGGCCGAACAAAGTGAGCAGATCAGTATTCCGGTCGTCGATCCGGTGCGCGAGCTTGAGGTGTATCGCTTTTAACGCTCTAGGGGTGATAGCTGAGCGCACCTCTATTCTATCGATGTGCTACAGCAGTCACGCGTGATTGTGGATTCTATGAGTCAGCCATAATGCTGTTCTGCAACCTAACTCAAGTTGTGTTTTTGTAAATTATGCAGTTGGTTTTGGAGTAAAGCTGGGTAAGGGTTAAGCAGGGTTTCTAAACAGCACGCATCTGCCGGTTGAGTTACCGGCCGAATGCGTGAGCAGGCGGCAATACTGCTGTGCTTGGCTAAACTGTCACTGAGCAGCAGCAAGTTACGACTGTGTTGGCTGAGGTTCAAAGCGGTTTGTGCACTCTCACTTAATAGCAGTTCACCTAATGACACCTCTTTGGCACTAGGACCTTCACTTAGGCCCAGTTGGATATGCAAAGCAATACCGCTATCAGCGACTTCAAGCTGTAACGCATGGCCAAATGCGCGCAGCAGCTCGCCGCAACACAATGCATTGCGTGGGTACTCATTATGCTCAGAGTGAAATGTGATTAAGCTGCGGCCGTCGGTTAAAGCATGTAATTGTCCACCGTATAACGCCGTTGATTGCTGAACAGCCTGACGGTATTTTTTTGTTAACTGATTAAAGCGCTCGCTCGGTAATTGCCGTAGTTGTTCCATGCTGCCAAATTCTACCGCGAGTACGGCTGTGCGCGGGGTGAGCGATTGTGCGGCATCGAGGTGTGCTGTATCTACAGTGTTGAGCGCAATGCTTTCAACTAGGCGTAGGTAAGGTGCGGCCTGTTCATCTGCTTTTGTTATGTGAGGCGCTGTCGCTGACGCTTGCGTTAAGTCGTCTGCAGGTTCCAGTATGGGGATTGATGCTGTTTGCGTATCGTCAATAAAATACTGGTTAAGTTGTCTGGCTAATAAGCCGATTTCATCAGAGCGCTGAATAAAGGGTGCGGGCGGTGCGGGATTGATAAGCCAGTTGCTCAAGCTTTGCAAGGGTAAGGCCAGTGAGCGAGCTAAATGAACGGATAAAATCAAAGCTAGCACCAGTAACACCAAACCCAGCACAGCCATACTTTGCATACTGGTGGTGAGCGGTTGTTGTAGCTTATTGATATCAATATGTAAATGCAGTGAGCCAGCGATCACATTCTCAAATGAGAGTTGTTGTGAATAGAGATTATGTAGGGTACTGGTTGATTTAGGGCGTTTTCCTGCTTCTGCAAGGATGCGATTATCGGCACTGTATAAGGCTGCGTGTGAAACGTAAGGGTTGTTAACTAAATCGCGCAATAACACAGCGACGCTGAGCGTATCGTCAGCTGATAACGCCCCTTCGGCGACGCTGCGAGTTTGCTGCAGCAGGCTTTGTCCTAACGCGTCGGCTTGTTGCTGCACAGACCATTGCAATTGCGTATGCACCAGCCAAACAAATATTAATAGGCTGGTTGCGATAATTAAAAAAACATAACCTGTGACCCGCGCAGTAATGCTGGAGCGTCGAGAATGTGTTGAATCAAGCGCCATAGATAATATTTTCCAAAATAGAAGTGTTAAAAGCAAAAAACCGGCAGGTCAATACATTGATAGCGACGACGACAACGATAAAGTATAACGGGCGTAAAGCATAGAACAAGCAAAAGGACTGCACGTTATACGATTAAATGGCTAGAATGCATCTTTTTATCTGCGGAGAAAGCACCGTGCGCGAAATTGTCCTGATTAACATCACAGGTGAAGACCGTCCGGGGTTAACTGCCGCCATTACTGGCGTGCTGGCACACAGCGGTGTGACTATTTTGGATATTGGTCAAGCTGTTATTCATAACACTTTGTCTTTTGGTATTTTGGTTGAGATCCCCAGTACTGAGCAGGCCTCTGCAGTGCTTAAGGATATCCTCTTTACCGGCTACAAACTCGACCAGCAAGTACGCTTTACCCCAGTTTCAGAAGTGGACTATCGGCAATGGGTGGCGGGACAAGGTAAACCCCGTTACATCGTTACCTTGTTAACCCGGCAAGTGACGGCTGAGCAGTTGCAGCGCGTCAGTGCAATTACTGCGCAATACGGTTTAAACATTGATCACATTGATCGCTTATCGGGTCGTATGCCGCTGGATACGCCAGAAAGCCAAGGCAAAGGCTGTATTGAGTTTTCCGTGCGTGGTGAGCCCGCCGATGCAGCCGCGTTACGCGCAGAGTTTTTAAGTGTTGCGCAAGAGTTGAATGTAGACATTGCTTTCCAGCGCGATACAGTCTTTCGCCGTAATCGTCGCCTCGCTGTCTTTGATATGGACTCTACGCTGATTGAGGCTGAAGTGATTGATGAGTTAGCTAAAGCAGCGGGTGTTGGCGCACAAGTGGCTGAGATTACTGAACGAGCGATGCAGGGCGAGTTGGACTTTAAAGCCAGTTTTAGAGAGCGTTTAGCGCTGTTGGAAGGGCTGTCTGAGGATGTGCTGGAAAGTATTGGCGCGTCATTGCGTCTGACTGAAGGTGCGGAGATGTTGTTTACTGAGCTAAAACGTCTGGGTTACAAAACTGCGATTTTATCCGGAGGCTTCACTTATTTTGCTAAACAGTTGCAGGCGCGTTTAGGTATTGATTATGTGTATGCCAATGAGCTGGAAATCGTTGATGGCAAGCTAACCGGGCGTGCCATTGAACCCATTGTTGATGCCCAGCGCAAAGCCGACTTGCTCCGCGAATTAACTGCGCTAGAAGGTTTACGCTTAGAGCAAACCATTGCTGTAGGGGATGGTGCTAATGACTTGCCGATGCTAGGTTTAGCGGGACTGGGTGTGGCGTTTAGAGCCAAACCAATGGTAAAAAAATCAGCACGCCAAGCTATCTCGACATTGGGTTTGGACGGCATTTTATACTTGCTCGGTTATCGTGATCGCGAAGGTGCTGACGAATAATCAACCGATCTTGCCAAGATTAAATTTTTACTGTGCAGCCTTGTTGCGCCGCACAGTAAAATTAGCAGCTTAAGAGAGGCTGGCTAAAGCGTTACGAGTGAAAGGTAAAATTTCATCTTGGCGGTCATCGCGGACTTTTGCTGCCCACTCTGGATCCTGTAGCAATGCACGGCCAACCGCAACCAGATCAAACTCTCCAGCAGCAAAGCGTGTCAATAAACCGTCTAAGCTTGAAGGTTGTGCAATTTCTTCTGTACCTGCCAAAAAGCTGGTGAATTCACTGCCGTCTAAACCCACGCTGCCTACGGTAATGGTTGGCTGGTCAGTGAGTTGGCGTGTCCAACCGGCAAGATTGAGTTCTGAATCAGCAAATTCAGGCTCCCAGAAGCGGCGTGTTGAACAGTGGAAGATATCGACTCCAGCATCGCTTAAGGGTTGTAAGAAAGCTTTGAGCTCGTCCGCAGTGTGTGCCAGACGTGCTGTGTAATCCTGCTGTTTCCATTGTGAAAAACGGAACACGATCGGAAAGTCAGGACCGACAGCGGCGCGTACCGCTTGGATAATTTCTATGGCGAAACGACCACGCTTGGCCATACTGCCACCATAATTATCCGTGCGCTGGTTACTACCTTCCCAGAAAAACTGATCAATTAAGTAACCGTGTGCACCGTGAATTTCAACACCGTCCATACCGATGGCTTGCGCATCCTTAGCCGCTTGCGCGAAGGCTGCAATTACTTCATCAATATCTGCTTGCGTCATGCCGTGGACGATTTCTTTGCCGTCTTTATGTTTGGCCATGGGGCCGTAACCTGGCACGCTGGCATCCGGTTCTGTACCTAGACGACGTACATTGCCCACATGCCACAGCTGCGGCATAATTTTACCGCCAGCTGCATGCACTGCAGTAACAACATTCTTCCAACCATTTAAAGCATCTTCACCATAAAAACGCGGCACATTGGGGTAGCCATTGGCTGCACAATGATTAACAGTGGTGCCCTCAGTAATAATAAGACCCACACCTGCAGCGGCGCGTTTACTGTAATACTCTACAACATGCGCGTTAGGTACGCCGCCAGGGGAGAATGAGCGTGTCATTGGCGCCATAACAATACGTGTTGGCAGGCTTAAAGAACCGAGCTGAAAAGGCTTAAACAATTGCTTTGAATCACTCATTAAATGCTCCAGTCTGGTTGTTTTTGTAAAGCGTGGACAGGTCTATTATTTTGAGTCACAAAACGACCTAAGACATGCCTAAGGTATCAGATACCTCGCCGTTAAAGCCACGGTCTAATTTTATTTTAAGTGTGAGATCGGTGCGTGAGTCGGCAAATTTTAAGGCTTCTTCTAGGCTGATACGTCCTGCACTAAATAGCTTAAATAACTCTTGGTCAAAGGTTTGTAAGCCTTGCTCTTGTGAACGAGCAATGGCGCTTTTCAGTTCATCGAGCTGATCGCGTAGAATCAAGTCTTTTATATAAGGTGTGCCGAGCATCAGCTCAATGGCGGCCACGCGCTTTTGCTCAATGCCGGGAATTAAACGTTGACCGACGATTGCAACGAGGTTTTGTGATACATCGGCGAGGACTTGTCGGCGTGCATCTTCTGGAAAAAAGCGGGCAATACGCTCTAAAGCATGGGGCGTACTGGTGGCGTGCAAGGTGGCAACGCACAGGTGGCCGGTTTCGGCATAGTGTAAGGCATGCTGCATGGTGTCAGCATCGCGTATTTCACCGATCATAATCACATCAGGCGCTTCGCGTAAGGCGTTATGCAATGCTGAAGCAAAGCTGTGTGTGTCCAGTCCCACTTCGCGCTGATTAACCACGGATTGCTTATGTTTGTGTAAAAACTCAATGGGGTCTTCGATGCATAGAATATGTCCGCCAGCATGGCTGTTACGATAATCCAGCATAGCGGCGAGTGTGGTTGATTTGCCTGAGCCTGCCGCACCCGTGACTAAAATTAAGCCACGGCTGAGCATAGCGAGGCGCTCGAGCATTAGCGGTAAACCTAAAGTAGCAAAGTCAGGAATGACACTTTTAATGTGGCGTATCACCATAGATACTTCGCCGCGCTGGTAAAACACATTGATGCGGAAGCGACCTGCATTTTGCACGCCTACCGCTAGGTTCATTTCTAGATCACGCTCAAAGTCAGTTATTTGTTTTTGCGTCATTAACTGATAAGCCATTTGCTGCACAGAGGATGGTGGCAATGTTTGCTTACCGATAGATCGCGAGACCCCTTCGACTTTCATTTGCGGTATGGCACCCACACTAAAGTACATATCTGAACCGCCCTGTTCGTAGAGTAAATTCAGATAGGGGAAGGCATCGTAGTCAGACATTAAAGATCCTTTGTTTTTTATAATAAAATGGTCATGCACGGTAAGGAAATAGAGTTGAATGTTGAATAGTAGCGGGTTAATTGCCGATAAAGTAGTAGGAAAAGACTCTTTAATAAGCGTGTTAGAGTTTTTTATTAAAAGTTTTGATAATTAATAACGCCCTTTATTAGGGGTGTGTAGGCCTTTTATTCGTTCTTTAATAATATTTTATATAAAATTGTATTTTGTGACGAGCCAGTCATGTAGCAATCCGTTAAAATACGGCCTTTTACGCGGCCCAGCTTATATTGCGGCCTACATTCTAATGACTAAGGTTTAGACTATGCCACAACAAACAACTCAAAATATTCCCTCGTATTTAGACGCTGAAAATCCAGGTCCTTGGGGTGTTTTTCTTGAGCAAGTAGATCGTGTTGCGCCTTATCTGGGCAAGCTGAGTAAGTGGACTGATACCTTAAAGCATCCTGAGCGTAGCCTGATTATTGATGTGCCGGTACGTTTGGATGATGGCAGCATTGCACACTTTGAAGGCTACCGTGTGCAGCACAGCCTTAATCGAGGCCCCGGTAAAGGTGGTGTGCGTTACCATCAAGGTGTGACGTTATCCGAAGTGATGGCGCTATCCGCTTGGATGTCAGTGAAAACGGCGGTTGTCGGGCTACCCTTTGGTGGTGCTAAAGGCGGTATTCGTGTTGATCCACGTAAATACTCACAGGGTGAAATGGAACGTATTACCCGCCGTTATACCTATGAAATCAGCTCAATCATTGGCGTTAATAAAGATATTCCGGGTCCTGATGTGAATACCAATGCGCAAACGATGGCATGGATGATGGATACTTATTCTATGCATTCTGGTGTAACGCAGCCGGGTATTGTTACTGGTAAGCCCATTCCATTGGGTGGCAGTTTAGGTCGTGTTGAAGCAACTGGGCGTGGTGTGTTTATTGTTGGTGTAGCAGCAGCTAAAGATGCTGGCATCAATTTAACCGGGATGCGCGTGAGTATCCAAGGCTTTGGTAACGTCGGTGGCACAGCTGCACGCCTGTTTTCTGAAGTTGGCGCTATAATCGTTGCGGTGCAAGACCACACCGGTAGTGTTTATGATGTAAATGGTCTGGATGTTGAAGCATTGTTAACTCAGGTTAAACAAACTGGTGGCGTTGGCGGAGCAGCGAATACTACTGCGATTACTGCTGATGAATTCTGGACCATAGAAACAGATATTCTGATTCCTGCTGCCTTAGAAGGACAGATTACTAAAGCTAATGCTAGTGCCATTCGTACACGTATCATTGTTGAGGGAGCCAATGGTCCAACCACGCCTAAGGCGGATGATATTCTGACCAGTAACGGTGTGGTGATTGTTCCGGATGTGTTGGCGAATGCTGGTGGCGTGACCGTGAGCTATTTTGAATGGGTGCAAAACTCATCGAGCTTTTACTGGAGTGTTGAGGAAATTAATCAGCGCTTAGAAAAAATCATGCTGGATGCCTATCAAGCGCTTACTGCAACAGCCGCAGAGCACCAAGTGTCGTTACGTACTGCTGCCTTTATTACCGCCTGCACGCGTATTTTAGAAGCGCGAGAGTTGCGCGGTTTATACCCATGACAGCTGACTAAATCCCGCTGTTGCAAAAACACCCGTAAGAGTGGGGTTTTGTGTGTTCGTATTGCCTATCTTGTTTGTATGGGCTGGTTAACTTAACGGCGTGGCAGTGGATACAAAAAAGCCTGCATCACTGCAGGCTTTTGGCTGTAACTCGCAGATGATTTAGTTGCGCTCATCCGGCAGTGCCGCAATTACATCTTCAGCTTGCAGGCCTTTGTCACGGTCCATTACCGTGAATTCAACACGTTGACCCTCAACCAGAACACGGTGACCTTCTCCGCGAATCGCACGAAAATGGACAAAAATATCATCACCGCTATCACGAGAAATAAAACCAAAACCTTTTGACGTGTTAAACCATTTAACGGTACCGGTTTCACGGTCACTGAGGTCTTGTGACAGTGGAGCGCTCTTCGTGCTGACTTTGCGCAGATTTAACGCCAAGTGTAAAATCACTGCTGCTAACAAAGTACTTAGGCTTACCAAAGCGTTAGCCGCTGAGGCGGTGGTACTGAGTATAAATATGGCTTGCATGGCTGTCGCTAAGACGATTAATGCTGAGACGAAACCCTGTAGTTTACGACGACCACCACGTGCCCACGAAGGCAAGACAGGTGCAATCAATAAATTAGCTAAAGCAAATGAAGCGAGCAACAAGGCTGCGTCTTTATTATTACTGGCTAAAATAAGAGACAGCAGTAGGGCACTAACACCGGTTAACAAATGAATAATTTTCAACATATGCAATGGACTCACCTTAATAAGAATCACAATAAATAAAAGGACCGACTACACGTACAGCGTTCAATATGAGTAGCGCTGCTGTCGTGCCCAAGCTGCTGCGGAGGAAAACCGTAGGCGCTATACGCGTATTAAACAGCAAACACGACGATGACTCAAACAACTAAAGTCGGCAATAGTCTGTCGCGCAACAAAGATTGCGAACAAGAGCCCAGATTAAAGTGCTATAGCCGCTCTAGTGTCCAAGTAGAGAACCTATTATTGAGCTGCCATGCGGTGTTAGCTGCTGCTGTGCTAGCACATGGCATAGCCGTCAGCGCTGTTAGGCTATATAATCAAGGTTTTCTGCGATGCCTTGGCGCGTGCGCTGTATTTAAATAGCGTTTCTGTGCGTTTTGGGCATTGGTTATTTCAAATCTTCTAGGAAGCGAACGCTATCATGATGCGCAGCCACTATTGCGGGCACTTAAACGAATCCCTAAACGGACAAACCGTTATTCTTTGCGGTTGGGTCCACCGTCGACGTGACCACGGTGGAGTTATTTTCCTCGATATCCGTGATCGTGAAGGCCTTGCTCAAGTCGTTTTTAATCCTGAGCAAGCCGAGATTTTTGCTACCGCTGACCGTGTGCGTAGTGAGTATGTGGTTAAAGTCACTGGCGTAGTTAATCCTCGTCCAGATGGTGCAGTCAATCCGAATATGCCCAGTGGCGCTATTGAAGTCATTGCTACTGATCTAAAAGTATTAAATCAAGCTGAAACTATACCGTTCCCGCTGCATGAGCATTCGGATGTCGGTGAAGAAACACGTTTGCGTTACCGCTTTATCGACCTGCGTCGTCCAGAAATGGCGGCCAAGCTGAAGTTGCGTTCACGGGTGACCACCAGCATTCGTCGTTACTTAGACGATAATGGTTTCCTTGATGTGGAAACACCGATTCTGACCCGTGCTACGCCAGAAGGTGCACGTGACTATTTAGTGCCAAGCCGTACCCATCCGGGTAGTTTTTTTGCACTGCCACAATCACCGCAGTTGTTTAAACAATTGTTAATGGTGGCTGGCGTCGATCGCTATTACCAAATCGCTAAATGCTTCCGTGATGAAGACTTGCGTGCCGATCGTCAACCAGAATTTACTCAAATTGACATTGAAACTAGTTTTATGGATGAGGCGGACATTATGTCCATCACCGAAACCATGGTGCGTCAGTTATTTAAAGATGTATTAGATGTTGAATTCGCTGAATTCCCACATATGACCTACGTAGAAGCCATGCGTCGCTTTGGTTCGGATAAACCGGACTTGCGTATTCCGCTGGAATTAGTGGATATCGCTGATCAGCTGACGGGTGTTGATTTTAAAGTATTCAGCGGCCCAGCGAATGACCCTAAAGGCCGTGTTGTAGCGTTGCGTGTGCCAGGACAAAGCAGTATGCCGCGCGGTAAAATTGATGAATACACCAAGTACGTGAGCAACTACGGCGCACGTGGCTTGGCCTATATTAAAGTCAATGAGCGGGCCAAAGGTGCGGAAGGTTTACAGTCACCGATTGTTAAATTTATTCCAGAAGAAAACCTTAATACCATCCTTGATCGCGTTGGTGCAGTCGATGGCGATATCGTCTTCTTTGGTGCAGATAAAGCGCAAGTGGTCAGCGATGCCTTGGGTGCTTTACGTGTTCGTTTAGGTCACGACCTGGATCTTCTGACCTGCGAGTGGGCGCCAATGTGGGTGGTTGATTTCCCTATGTTTGAAAACAACGATGATGGCTCGCTGACCGCGATTCATCATCCCTTCACTGCACCTAAGTGTTCAACAGACGAGTTGCGAGCCAATCCGGGTGCCGCATTATCACGCGCTTACGATATGGTGCTTAACGGTACTGAGTTGGGCGGTGGTTCGATTCGTATCCATGACCGTACGATGCAGCAAACGGTATTTGAAATTTTAGGCATTGGTGCAGCTGAGCAGCAAGAGAAGTTTGGCTTCTTGCTCGATGCGCTAAAATATGGCGCACCACCACACGGTGGTTTAGCCTTTGGTTTGGACCGCTTGGTGATGTTGATGACCGGTGCACAGTCGATTCGTGAAGTGATAGCCTTCCCGAAAACACAAAGCGCTGCCTGTGTAATGACGCAAGCGCCGGGTGCAGTTGATGCAACGGCATTACGTGACTTACACATTCGTTTGCGTGAGCAGCCTAAAGCGGAGTAACAATATTTAGCGTGACGTTGTGCTGTATTGCAGAACACTGAGTTAGTGCTGTGGTACAGGTAAAGGCAGCGTGTGGTTACCGATAGTACAGAGATAAAACGGGAGATGGTATGGCTGGACATTCCAAGTGGGCAAATATCAAGCACCGCAAAGAGCGTCAAGATAATAAGCGTGGCAAGATTTTCACGAAATTAATTCGTGAGTTAACGGTAGCGGCGAAACAGGGCGGTGGTATTGCCGCTGATAACCCGCGGTTGCGCTTAGCTGTTGATAAAGCGCTGTCTGCGAACATGACCCGCGATACCATTGATCGTGCTATTGCGCGTGGCGTTGGCGGCGGCGATGGCGATAATGTTGAAGAGTTGGTGTACGAGGGTTATGCGCCAAATGGCGTGGCAGTCTTTGTGGAAACAATGACCGATAACCGTAACCGTACTGCTGCTGAGATTCGTCACGCCTTTAACAAATTCGGTGGCAACCTCGGTACTGATGGTTCAGTGGCTTATTTGTTTGAGCGCAAGGGGCAGATTTGTTATGCACCCGGCGTTGACGAAGAAGTCTTGATGGATGTGGCGTTGGAGTTGGGTGCTGATGACATCGTCACTAACGATGATGGTTCTGTTGAGGTGTTAACCACCTTCGCTGACTTTATCACTGTCAGTGAAGCTCTGATTGCCGCGGGTTTTGCTGCAGAAGAAGCTGAAGTGACAATGATCCCTACGATGACGGCGGAGCTGGATTTAGATGGGGCAGAAAAAGTCATGCGTTTGATTGATGCGTTAGAAGATTTGGATGACGTGCAAAACGTCTACTCTAACGCTGAAATCCCAGACGACGTGATGGAGCAACTGTAAACTTAGTTTTACCTTGCTACTCAATAAACCTCTGGTTGCTTGTATTGACAAGCCCAGGGGTTTTTTATTTATGCAGAAGATAATTTGCCTGCTTAATAGATGGCGTTGACACGCTGCTAAAGGATACCCAGATGACGCTTATTTTAGGCATTGACCCTGGTTCTAGAATCACCGGCTATGGGGTTATTCGTGATACCGGGCGCGGTTGTGAGTATATCGCCTCGGGTTGTATACGGACCGGTAAAGGTGAGCTGTCAGAGCGCTTAAATGCTGTGTTTGCTGGGGTTAGTGAAATTATTCAAACCTACCAGCCGATCACCATGGGCATTGAGCAGGTGTTTATGGCACGCAATGCTGATTCTGCACTTAAGCTGGGGCAAGCGCGTGGTGTGGCCATTGTGGCAGGGACTCAGGCTGGCTTGTCGGTTTCTGAATACAGTGCAACACAGGTCAAGTCAGCCATTGCTGGCAGTGGTCGCGCAGCAAAAGAGCAGGTGCAAATGATGGTCATGCACCTGTTAAAATTGACCAAAAAACCACAAATTGATGCTTCAGATGCGTTGGCTATTGCGCTCTGTCATGCACACCATCAGCAAACATTACTAGCGCACGGTCTATCAGCTGCCAAGTTACGCGGTGGCCGCTTGACGCTCTAGAGTTAAGCAGTTGCTGTCTGTGCTGCTGAGTAAGCATTACAAGCTATTGCCAGCACAGTTTCTTGTATAAAGCGCTATCGCGCTCGACTGGCTCTACTTTACTGGTGACTTTAGGACTATTGGGCTGCTGCACTTGTAACTGTTCAGCAGTTGTGCAGTTAAGCACGTAACGCTTAGTTTCTAAGCGCTCGGTATAGTCATTGATGAATTCATACTGCTCATATTCAACCAGCGTTTGCCCTTGGAGCTGCGTCTCTTTGACTTCGCCATCCAGCACCACAAATGCTGAAACAGGAGGTATCACGTAACTCCAAGGTCGGAAAAAGTTATTATGACGTTTTTCCTCAACTACCACTGTCCCTTCAGGTAATTGGCCACTTTTAAAATCAAACCAGGTGTAATCGTAATAGGCTAAATAGCTGAACATACCTAAGCCTGCAAAGACTGGGATAAGCCACTTAGGTAGTTTGTTGCGACTGATTTTAATAAGAAGAAAAGCAAAACTACCCGCACATATGCCAAAGATAAAAACTGCCAACAAATGCCAAATCATACACAGTACTCTAGATAAAAAGAGGGCCTCCCGAAGGAAGCCCACTCTGTTGTTGATAACCAATAGTTAATTGATCAGTGTATTCATTGCCTTGTTACGGGTAACGGACACTCTCAACCATTCTTTGGATCTCTTCCGAAGGTTTCTCTGTCGCATAGGATACAGAGATTGCAACAATAAAGTTAATCAATGCACCGATACAACCGACCGATAGTGGGGAAATACCCATGATCCAGAACTCAGGTGAGTTCGGGAAGGTATTTGTGCCAGGGATAAAGAACCAACCCAGGTAAGAGAAGATATAGCTAAGGGTAAACACTGAACCACTTAACATACCTGCTACTGCGCCTTTAGCATTAATACGCTTGAAGAAAATACCCATCATCAATACAGGGAAGATTGATGAAGCGGCCATCCCGAACGCTAGGGCCACCGTCTGGGCGGCGAAGCCCGGCGGATTAATCCCCAACCATGTTGCAATCAAGATTGCACCCACCATGGAAATTCGTGCACAGAGCATTTCCGTTTTATCGGAGATATGCGGGAACAACGTATTTTTAATCAAGTCATGACTCACCGCAGAGGAAATTGCCAAGAGCAAGCCCGATGCTGTGGAGAGTGCTGCAGCGATACCACCTGCTGCCATTAAACCGATCATCCAACTCGGCATGTTGGCAATTTCAGGAAGGGCCAACACCAAGATATCGTTGTTGATGGTTAGCTCGTTGCCTTCCCAGCCACGCTCTGCTGCAGTGCCTTCTTGGAATACCGCATTTTTGTCATTGTAAAACTGGACGTGGCCATCGTTATTTTTGTCTTCAAACTTAACTAAGCCTGTTACTTCCCACGTTTTAAACCAATCAGGACGCTCATCATAGACAATCGAAGCTTGCTCAACACCATTTGGGTAAACAGATTCTAGCAAGTTCAAACGAGCCATAGCCGCTAATGGTGGCGCAGTAGTGTAGAACAGCGCGATAAACACTAAGGCCCAACCTGCAGACCAGCGTGCATCCGAGATTTTCGGAACGGTGAAGAAACGAATGATTACGTGTGGTAAGCCTGCAGTACCCACCATCAAGGTTAGGGTAAACAGGAACATATTCCATTTGTTTTCTACGTCCGCAGTATAGTCTTGGAAACCAAGGTCGCGAACAACTTCGTTAAGCTTATGCAGTAAAGGCTGGCCTGATTCTAAGTGCGTACCAACAAAACCGGTTTGTGGCAAAAAGTGGCCGGTCATTTGCAGAGACAAATAGATCGCAGGGATAGTGAACGCAAGGATCAACACGATGTACTGTGCAACCTGAGTGTAAGTAACCCCTTTCATGCCACCGAGTACCGCGTAGAAGAACACTACCACAGCAGAGATGATCAAGCCTACGGTGCTGCTGACTTCCAAGAAGCGTGCAAAAGCAACCCCAGCACCAGTCATTTGACCGATTACGTAGGTCAGCGAAATAATAATTAACATTACAACGGCCACTAAGCGTGCTGTTGTACTGTCATAACGTGAACCGACAAAATCGGGCACTGTGTATTTACCGAAGCGACGCAAGTAAGGCGCCAGTAAAGTAGCTAAGAGTACGTAGCCACCAGTCCAACCAAGAATAAAGGATGAGTTGACGTAGCCGACCGAGATCAGACCTGCCACCGAGATAAAGGATGCTGCTGACAGCCAGTCAGCTGCTGTTGCCATACCGTTAAAAACGGGGTGTACCTCACCACCGGCGATATAGAACTCGCGGGTAGATTTGGCACGCGCCCAAATCGCAATATACGTATAGAGAGCGAAAGAGGCGGCAACAAAAATCAAGTTAATGACAAATTGGCTCATGCGTTATTCCTCCAGGCCGAATTTTTTATCCAGCTTGTTCATTCTCCAAGCATAGAAAAAGATCAAACATAGGAATGTATAAATTGAGCCTTGTTGGGCAAACCAGAACCCCATGTCTGCTCCGCCGATATGAATACCCATAAGCCAAGGACGCAGTAGTATTCCGAAACCATAGGAAACTGTCGCCCATATGATTAAAGTTACTGTAATAAGTCGCAAGTTTGCGGCCCAGTATGCTTTGTTGCTTGCTTCTTTAGAATCAGTCATAACAACTGCTCTCCATTATTGTATTTAGAATATGGATAATTCTCGCTGAGGAGAAATATACGACTACTACTATGCTAAAAATAAAATAAAACGGAAGACGTACTTTGGTATGAGAATTAATTGTTATTTTTAAGTCATTGATAATAAAGAGAATTATAATATTTTTATATATTTTATTGGGTATTTTTTATTGCAATACAACTAAGGTATAAGCGGTTTTGTGAGTGAAATTGTAAGTATTTATTAAAAAATACAAATTCCACCTTATTTAATCGGCTGTGAATGGGGTTATATTTTTTAGTCGTGAGGTTGTGTGATTTTTTATTTGGTTTTTATTTTATATTTTATATGCCCTTAAATACAGTGATTTTTAGAATTTTAATGTAAGCCGCGAGAGTGCTGTGACGGTTTATATACTGCTGACTAGGTAATAAATTTATTACTCAGTAGCGCTTGAAAAGCAGCCTGTCGGCCGCATTATATAAAGCATGAGAGTGAGTGGGCAGTATAGTGTTAAGGAGCCAGCTCGCCGTATTGACTATGAGGAATAGCTACTATGCGTATTGATCGTTTTACCAGCCAACTGCAACTGGCCCTGTCTGATGCACAGTCATTGGCCATTGGTCATGACCATGCTTCGATTGAGCCTTTGCATTTACTGTCAGCATTATTGGATCAGCAAGGTGGAGCGATTCGGCCGCTGCTGATGCAAGTGGGCTTTGATGTGAAAAGTCTACGTAAGGCACTCAATAAAGGTTTAGACCAACTGGCTAAGCTACAGCACCCTACCGGCGATATTTCTATGTCGCAAGAGTTGGCACGTTTGCTCAATCAAACCGACCGCTTAGCTCAGCAAAAAGGTGATCAGTACATTTCCAGTGAGCTGGTATTGTTGGCGGCGATGGATGCGAATACGACGCTAGGTAAAATTCTTTTAGCGCAAGGTGTCAGCCGTCAATCGCTGGAGAATGCCATTAGCAACTTGCGTGGAGGTGAGAGCGTTGATGATCCCAATGCCGAGCAGTCACGCCAAGCGCTGGATAAATACACCATTGATTTAACCAAGCGTGCCGAAGAGGGCAAGCTTGACCCCGTGATTGGTCGCGATGAAGAGATTCGTCGTACTATTCAGGTGCTACAGCGCCGTACAAAAAATAACCCAGTTTTGATCGGTGAACCGGGCGTGGGTAAAACCGCAATTGCTGAAGGCTTGGCGCAGCGTATTATCAACGGTGAAGTACCCGATGGCTTAAAAAGCAAGCGCTTGCTGTCGTTGGATATGGGCGCTTTGATTGCCGGGGCTAAATACCGCGGTGAGTTTGAAGAGCGTTTAAAAAGCTTGCTTAACGAAGTGGCCAAGCAAGAAGGCCAGATCATTCTATTTATAGATGAGTTGCATACCATGGTCGGCGCTGGTAAAGGCGAAGGCGCGATGGATGCCGGTAATATGCTCAAACCTGCTCTGGCACGCGGTGAGCTGCACTGTGTGGGTGCAACCACGCTGGACGAGTACCGACAGTACATCGAAAAGGATGCAGCCCTTGAGCGACGTTTCCAAAAGGTGCAGGTCGATGAGCCAACAGAAGAAGACACCATTGCTATTTTGCGTGGACTGAAAGAACGCTATGAAGTTCACCACGGTATCACCATCACCGATGGCGCGATTATCGCTGCCGCGAAGCTCTCACACCGCTACATTACTGATCGTCAACTGCCGGATAAAGCCATCGACTTGATTGATGAGGCGGCCAGTATGATCCGTATGGAAATTGATTCTAAGCCTGAGGCGCTGGATCGCTTAGAGCGTCGTTTAATTCAGTTGAAAATTGAACGTGAAGCACTGAAAAAAGAAGACGATGCAGCGACGAAAAAACGTCTAGAAAAACTTAAAGAAGAGATTGTTGAGCTGGAGCGTGAGTACGCTGATTTAGAAGAGATTTGGAAGGCTGAAAAGTCTGAAGTACAAGGCTCTGCGCAATTGCAACAAAAAATTGAGCAAGCCCGTCAAGAGATGGAACTGGCACGTCGCAAAGGCGATCTGAACCGTACGGCTGAATTACAATACGGAGTGATTCCAGATTTAGAACGCAGCTTGGAAATGGTTGATCAAAACAGTAAAACGGAAAATCAACTGCTGCGCAATAAGGTCACCGATGAGGAAATTGCTGATGTGGTTTCCAAGTGGACCGGTATTCCTGTATCGAAAATGCTTGAAGGCGAGCGCGATAAGCTGCTGAAAATGGAAGAGTTGCTGCATGCCCGGGTGATTGGCCAAAATGAAGCCGTGACTGCCGTATCCAATGCGGTGCGTCGTTCACGGGCGGGCTTATCTGACCCTGATCGCCCCAGCGGTTCATTCTTGTTCTTAGGCCCAACCGGTGTCGGTAAAACCGAGCTGTGTAAAACTCTCGCTGAGTTTCTGTTTGATACTGAAGATGCCTTGATTCGTATTGATATGTCCGAGTTTATGGAAAAACACTCGGTGGCGCGTTTAATCGGTGCGCCTCCAGGTTATGTCGGTTATGAAGAGGGTGGTTATTTAACTGAGGCGGTGCGTCGTAAACCGTATTCTGTGGTGTTGATGGATGAGGTGGAAAAAGCTCACCCCGATGTGTTTAACGTGTTGCTGCAAGTGTTGGATGATGGTCGTTTAACCGACAGTCAAGGCCGTACCGTGGATTTTCGTAATACCGTGGTAGTGATGACCTCGAACTTGGGCTCAGTGCAAATTCAAGAGTTGATGGGCGATCGTGAAGCACAACGTGCTGCGGTGATGGATGCCGTAGGTTCGCATTTTCGTCCCGAGTTTATTAACCGAATTGATGAATTGGTGATTTTTGAACCTTTGGGCACAGAGCAAATTGCCGGCATCGCAGAGATCCAGCTGGGTCGTTTGCGTCAGCGCTTAGCTGAGCGTGAGTTACGTTTTGAGTTGACCGCAGAAGCCCTAGAGAAGCTGGTTGCAGAAGGTTATGACCCAATCTATGGTGCGCGTCCATTGAAGCGAGCGATTCAACGCTGGATCGAAAACCCGCTGGCACAACAAATTCTCTCTGGGGAGTTTGAACCCGGCACCACGATTCAGGCTTTAGTGGAAGACGGAGAGATTGTTTTTAAGTAAACAGCGCTTGTATGGTTAGATACAAAAAACGCACCTTAAGGTGCGTTTTTTGTTGCTGCTGCGGAGCTTAGCAAGCGCTACGTTGCTAGATGTCGATACGCGCTGATTGGGTCAATTATTTATTTTGGCTCGCGATAATGCTGTTGTTGCAACAGGTCAATACCGCAATCAAAGCTTTCTACCCAAGTTAAAAAAGCGCTGATCATTTCTTTACCTTTAAAAGGGCGGCCGTGCTGCGGAACAATCATTGCAACATCCATTTGTCGCACCATATTGGCCCACAAATGTGTCACTTTCTTGCTGACCATATAGCGACGGTGAAAGCCTTCCATTGATGGAATGTGTTCAGCGAAACTGGTAACCGGTTGTGCGTCATCTAGTAATGAAGCACCCATGTCGCCAGAGAATAAGATTTTACTAACTGGATCGTACAGTTGAAAATTACCAACTGAGTGCAAAAAGTGAGCTGGAATTGCTTTTAGTTTGCTATTACCCAGAGAGAATACTGAGCCTTCATCGGATAGTGCAATCACGCGCTCGCTGGTAGATATACCGTGGCTGGCGGTTAAATAGCCTGCGGTAAGGTGCGGTAAAAAACGTGCCCATAATTTTGAGGTGATGACTTTTGCCTTGGTGTGTAACAGCCATTTATCCAACGCTGCAATAATATCTGGATCTTGGTGTGAGGCAAAAATATAGGTTAAATCTTTCAGGTTAATACGCTTGGATAACTCCAAGGATAGTGGTGTATAGGTCAGGTCACCGCCTGGATCAAGCAGTAATGACTGGCCACTATCAGTAATTAAAAACTGATTTGACTGGATGCCGTCGCCAGTCACTAAGTCATCGAACATCAGACATTGATGGCTGCCGTTATCAAATAAAACAATAGGATCGCGACGCATAAAACACTCACTTATTAATGTAAGGCGGAACTATGCCAGTGCTACAGAGGCTGAAACTAACTTATATCAACGCTAGTATGTTTAGTGCAACCTGTAAACGTCGTAAACGTGCGTTGTTCGCTATTTCCAAAATGACTTTGTCGGGCTGCCAAGTCTGCGCTGTGCTTTGCCTTGCGTGAGTGGACAGCGCATGACTGGCGTGTGCTGGCAAGCTGACAAATTGCGCCAAATGAGCGCCGAGTAACAGATCAGATGCTACGTCTTTATTGGGTTGCGTTAAGGTTTCTTTGAGCTCTAACAATGCCGCGATCAGTTGTCGAAAATTGTAGTTCTTGCAGCCATTACTCAAGCAGGCTTTGCTCATACAGTTAGGGACAGAGAGCGGCCGATACGTGGCCATCTTCTAACGTGCGATAGGGCTTGTTGATTGACTAGTCAGCGCTAGGCAGGCGTTTAAATCTGTTAAACTACGCCCTTATATTTTCGAGAGTGTAGTTATGCCACACGCAGTATCGCGTTTGCG
>Ga0265293_10004807_pt1 | contig 23358 bp, 14 predicted proteins | sample Munlanlewell138R_FD_192505 | JGI IMG/M metagenome (GOLD analysis project Ga0265293, IMG submission 192505) | Leachate microbial communities from a municipal landfill in Southern Ontario, Canada - Leachate well 138R | ecosystem: Engineered > Solid waste > Landfill > Unclassified | place: Canada... | reverse complement strand
TACTAATAAAAACTTCTTCATAAATTCTTCTCCATAACTGTTGTACTACTAAATATTTAGAAATGAACGCTAAACTACGTTAGGACACATCAGAAAATGTGTCGGAAGGGCAAAAACTTGTGACCGAGCACCTCCATTTCTTCAGAACATCGCCGTTTCTGAATAACGTCCCCCACAGACTTAGAAACAATCACACCTACTTTTCAAAGTACTATTTTAAAAATAATTTGTCAAGAGGTAAGAGGCAAAATTTTTGGGTTATAACGAACGCAAGGGGTTTCCTGAAGATTCGGCTGATTAGAAAAATAAGTCAAAAAATCACAGGTTCAAAACCGGCCCCAAAACGAAGGTATTTTATAATGCTTGCACAAAGCTTGGTGTATTAATTATAAGGGTACTTTTTAAAAACAGGGCTTTTATTTTTTCAAGGAGCTTTTAAATTTTTATACGAAAAAACGGTCTTTGAAAGCTGTAATTTTTAGACAAAAAATTTTTAAAAAACTTTAAAACCATAAAATATTTTCTTGGCGTTCATTATTTTTTCGGGAATTTTGCGGCAGGATTTGGGCGGAAAACGACTGCTTTTACTATGAAATAAATGCCCTGATACCATAGTACCGGAAAGAAGATTGTCTGCCATATAATTTCGCCGCTTAGTGACACAAGGCTGTCATTTTAACCGGCAATTCTATCATACCTTTTAGAACAAAAAAACTGATTAACGCATAATTACCCCCTGCCAAACAAGGCAGAAAACCTTGGTATAACAGGTTCAGAAACGGATTTTTGAAGATTTCTATATAATCAAAAGCTTAAGCGGAAAAGTCTATAAGTCATTATAAAATAAGTGTTTATGATGAAATTTTTTTGCTACTTTATTAATTTAAATGACTTAAGAGAGGTACGTTTTAAGCCGATAAGAAGTTAGTGAAAATAACAACGGAGATTAACCATGCAAGAGCCAAATGAAAAAGGTGGGGTAGTCAATCGCAGGCATCATCAAAGATGGACTGTTTATAATTTTCTGCGCGCAACGGCCATATTATCCAAGTCCTTATCACTTAAGGAAATCAAACAAGCCAACAACGAGTTCACATGGACAGGGCTGCTCGTAGATGTTTCCGAACACGGAGCACAAATGATAATGCCCGAGGAATGCGGTAAATCATTAGGCGTCGAACAAGAGGCAGGGCTTTGCATTAGGACATCCTTAGAGGAGACAGATTTCGAGGTTATCTCTAAAATCAAAAGCGTTGAAACAATCCAAGGAAGCAATGCAGTCCGGATTAACGTACAATTTGTCGGTCTTGAAAATAACGTCCATTCAAAATTTCGGGTCAAAGAACTTTGCGAACATATCGACAAACTGCAGGCTTCTGTAAGCGCGACCTAACCCCCTTCTTAAAGATATTAATCCCTGTTCGAACAGCTGTACTATATCCTTTTTTTAAGTTCCTCTGCAGCTTGTATAAGCTCTTCTCTGTCGGGGTGCTGTTTCGGTTCGAGCTTAAAAGACCATTCGTAGGAATCCACAATTTTATTCGGGTTAAGAAACTGCGCGAAGAAGTCGAACGGGAATCTATCATGCAGCGGACGTTCGAGTTTTTTATGGGTAACGAGGGTTTGATAACCCTCTTCGCTGATACGGATATTATAATCCCCATACCACTGAAAGTTAACGGTAACGGGGCTTCTTCCGATTTCTTCGTCATTTAAGGTTACCAAAGCGCCTTGCGGTTCGGTTAAAATTGTTAATCTGCGTTCTACGCAGCCGGTTAGGAAAATAAACCCAGCCAATAAAATTGCCAATCCCCAAGAAGCATCCGTTCTTTTCATAATAGTTACTCCCAAAAAAACTGCTGTTATTATAAGGGTTATTACAATATTGCAACAAGAAAAACGGTTTATTTGGGAGCAAATCACAATGAAAATGTTGCAAAAATGAGCAAGAAGGGTTATTTTATGTTTGGAAATGGCGGCGTAGCCAAGCGGCCTAAGGCGTCGGTTTGCAAAACCGATATCCGTGGGTTCGAATCCCACCGCCGCCTTTGACCATACAAATGGAGGTATTTTAATCCCTATCTTTTTCGTGCCAGTTTTTTAGCCATAGCGGCTAAATCGGCGAGTTTCGAGGGATTAAAGAATTCTGCCATGCTGATATTTTCATCTTGAGGCTGGGCCTGAGAATCTAATGCCTGAATATCCTGAGGTTCTGGTTGATTTTCGGGCGGGGTCTCAAGCTGCTGCGGCATTAAATTTTCATCTAAATGCATTCCTGTTTTGACAAGCAGGTCTTTTTGCTCTTCAAGCTGGGCTGTAAGCTGTTCCATCATACGTTTTCGCTGGTCAACTTCACCCTGAAGCAATTTGTTAGTAATATCCAGTTCAGAAATTTTCTGAGAGTATTTTTCCTGAGCCTGTTTGTATTCATAGGTAATTTTTTCTGCGCGAATCCTCTGAGTAGTCTGCTGTTTAAGCTGCTCTTTAATCGCGGCCAATTCTGTTGCTTTCTCGTCAATCTGCTGCTGCAGTTTTTCCTGCTCTATTTTGGTTTTCTTGTCAACCAACTCCGGTTTATTTATGTAGTCCTGAAGCTGATGCTGCAATCTTGTCTTTTCAGAAGACTGCTCTTGAAGCTGTTTATGTGCGGCATCAAGCAGTGCGTGTTTTTCCTGAAGCTGCTGCTGCAAATTCTCTTTTACATTATCAAACATCGCGATTTGCTCTTTTAGGCGATTGTTTACGTCGGAAAGCTCGGTAACCTTATAATTGAGCTGTTTCTCTGCAAGATGATGTTTGGAGCCCTGCTGGGAAATCTGCTTATGGAGAACCAAAAATTCGGAAGTCATTTTTTGGAGCTGTTCTTCGTATTGTTTTATCTGCTGATTTGCCTGCTCGTGCTGCTGCTGGGTGTTCTGGAGGTTTTCTGCGGTCTGAGCAAGCTCGTTCTGCTGCTGCTGGAGCAGAACTTTCATTTGTTCAACTAAGAGATTTTGCTCTTGATTTTGGGTGCTTAGCTGACTGTTAGCCGCGTCCAATTCCGAGATTTGCCAAGTGAGCGATTCTTCCGATTGTTTATGCAGTGCGAGCTTATCCTGAAGTACCGAGCAAAGATTAATCTTATCCTTTAGTTCGTTTTCGGCGGCATTGAGCCGAGAAGATGTTTCAGTAAGCTGCTGTTCAATCTGCTGATAATCCTGAACTTTCTTATCCAATTGCTGACGTGCCTGTTCGATAAGCTGTTCGCAATGCTGATTGACCGATATTTGTTCGCTGAGCTTTTTGTTAACATCATCCAATTGCGAGGACTTTTCAGAAAGACACTGTTCGGCGGCAGAACGCTGTGACGATTCCTTTTCAAGCTGCTGATGAACTTCATTCAGCCGAGCGTTTCTTTCATCTAATTGAACTTGAAGCTGTTGGCACTGGTCTGAAACCTGTTCCAATCTGCTTTGAGCCTGTTCGATAAGCTGTTCTAAATTCTGATTAGCGGAAATTTGTTCGCCGAGTTTGTTTTTAACATCGGCTAACTCATCGGAGCGTTCAGCCAAATTTTTCTGCAAATCCGAACTTTCGGCAGATTCTCTGGCAATCTGCTGATTAGCTTGGTTGAGTTCGGTATTCTTTTGTTCGAGACTATCCTGCAGCCGCTTAAGCTCGATAGAATTTTGTTCGAGAAGAGCGGATTGCTCCGTAATTTTTTTGTTTAACTCGGTATTGGCAGATATTTCCTCTTCAAGCCGTTTGCTGATATCGCTGATTTGGGAATCTTTTTCAGCAATTCGTACATCCGCCTGAGCACTTTGATTTTTCAACCTGCTCTGGTAATCATTTGCTACCGTCTGGAGCTGATGATTTGCTTCTTCAAGCCGGGCAACCAAGACATCTTTTTCAGAAATTTGTTTTTTAAGATGTTCCTCTGTAAAGGAAAGATTTTTCAGATTTCCATCATTTTGCCGCCGCAGGTCCTCGATAATTTTCGTATATTCGTCAACCTTCTCGAGCATCTGCCGGTTTTGCATGGCAAGATTATTACTTTTTTCCTCAAAAGATTTCTCGGCTCGTATCTGCTCTGTAAGATCATCGACAAAAACCAAAAAACCGTCAGGATTATTTTGTGCATCGTTAAGCAATACAATCCGTGTTTTTGCAGGAAACACATGGCCGTTACATTTTACGTGTTCGAATCGGCGGCAGAACTGCTTATTTTTTCTAATTTCATCAATAAAAGCTGATATAGGGCTGTTTGCCGTATCTGTATTCTGAAAGCTGTCTATGGCCTTGCCGATAATCTGCTTCTGGTTTTCATATCCATGCATAGCCGTAAATGCAGGATTGGCAAATTTGACCATCGCGTTATTATCGAGAATTGCAATACCTTCATTTGCAGCTCCGGCCATCGCAATAAGATGCCGCAGGGTTTTATCTATAAGTACTGCTTGTGAGCAATTGCTGTTTTTTGGGACTGGAACGATTTTGGTCGATGTTTTGTCAGACAATTTATTATCTCTCCATAATTTCAAGCAGAATCAGGTTTTAGATAAATACAAGCATAGTTTTATATCGACTAAAGCGGCCTTAGGCTTTGAAGTAGCCTTGCCTAAAAAATTATTTATTACGAATATAGCGGTTTAACGGCCAAGATTTAATTATAGGACCTGTCCAAGTACCGATAACAAAAGTCGAACCTATATTTTTGCGGTTAAACGCACTGAACAGAACTTGTATATATTATTTCGGCTGCGGCAATCTGCTTAGCGAGCTTTCCATTGTGTAAGCAGCGTCCCAATTCGGGCATTTATGTCTTTCAAATCCTCTTTTGTATCTGCTATTCCGTCTTTGGGTAATTTCTTTCTGGCTATAGCTTTTTCGTCGCAATTTTGAACCGGCTGTTTGCTAGGAATTTGTTTTGACGGACGTTTATCTTTTTTATTAACCGGAGTCTGCCGATTTTCAAGCTGAGTCTTAAGATGTTCTATCATTCGTCTTCTCTGTTCAAGCTCACCATGAAGCAATTTATTTTGAATATCCAGCTCTGACATCTTCTGCGAGTATTTTGCCTGATATTCATGGAGAATCCGCTCTGTTCTGATACGTTCGGCAGTCTGCTGCTTAAGCTCGTCCTTTACAGAGTCTAATTCGGCTGCTTTATCCCGGAACTGTTTATCAGCATCATTGAGCAGAGCAGATTTCTCATCGCAGATATTTTGAAGATTATGAAACTCGTAGGCATTTTGCTCCAACTGGTTTTGGGTTTGCTCTATAAGCTGTTGTAATTTATTGCTGACAGACATTTGCTCACTGAGCTTTTCTTTAACATCAGATAACCGTTCTGACTGTTCCTGGAATTGCTTTTCTAAAACCGAACGCTTGGAAAGTTCTGCATCAATTTGCCGATTAGCGTCATCTAACATGGCCGCTTTATCATCTAATTGATTCTGAATCTGCCGGTACTTATCGGCCAATTCCTCAAACTGCTGCCGCGTCTGCTCGACAAGATTTTCTAAGTTTTGGCTGACTGAAACCTGTTTGCAGAAATTTTCTTTGATACCGGTTAACTCGGCTGACTGTTCTTGGAATTGTTTTTCTAATGCCGCGCGATTGGCCAGCTCTGTTTCAAGCTGCTGTTCAGTATTATTCAGCCGGGCAGATTTATCATTCAATTGAACCTGAAGCTGTTCGAAATCAGCAGAAACCTGCTGCAGCCTGCTTTGGGTCTGTTCGATTGATTGTTCTAAATTCTTATTTACAGACATTTGCTCGCTAAGCTTTTCGTTAACTGCTGCCAATTCAGTTACACGTTCCGACAAATTATTTTCTAAAGCACATCGCTGGGAGATTTCCGTTTCGAGCCGCTGAGCGGTATCTGTTAATAAAGCAGTTTTTTCGTCGAAGCGATTCTGAAGCTGCTGGTGCTCAGCAGCTTGTTCCTGCATCTGGCGTTTGGTTTGTTCGATAAGCTCATTTAAGCTTTGATTGACAGATATTTGCTCATTGAGCTTTTGATTGACACTATCTAACTCGGCTATGCGGTGAGCAAGATTCTCTTGCAAGGCAGAGCGTTCGGAGATTTCCGTATCGAGCCGCTGATTAGTTTTATCTAACAGAGATAATTTTTCGTCGTACTGATTCTGAAGCTGCCTGAGCTCCTCGGACAATTCTTGCAGGCGATTTTGTAAGGCAGAACGTTCTGACACTTCTGTTCCGAGCTGCTGATTGGCCGTATTTAACTGGGCAGCTTGTTCGCCAAATTGTACCTGAAGCTTTTCGAACTTATTCGAAACTTCATCCAGCCTGCCCCGAGTCTGCTCGATGATATTCTCGGAGTTATGATTTATAGATATCTGCTCATTGAGTTTTTCTGTAACACGAGTTAACTCGCTTGACTGTTCTTCGATTTGTTTTTCTAATGCCGAACGCTGAGAAATTTCTGTCTCAAGCTGCTGCTCGGTATTGTTCAGCCGGGCAGATTTGTCGTCAAAATTACGCTGAAGCTCTTGGAAGTCTGCTGAAATCTGCTCTAACCTGCCTTGGGTCTGCTCGACTGACTGCTCTAAATTCTTATTCACCGAGATTTGCTCATTGAGCTTTTCATTGACTGCGGCTAATTCGGTGATTCGTTCCGACAGATTATTTTCTACAGCACAACGCCGAGAGATTTCCGCCTCGAGCTGCTGATTAGTATCATTTAACAAAGACAGCTTCTCATCGTACTGATTCTGAAGCTGCTGATGCTCCTCAATCTGCGCTTCCAATTGCTGATAGGTTCGCTCGATAAGCTGCTCTGAATTCTGATTGATAGATATTTGCTCACCGAGTTTTTCTTTAATGCCGGATAATTCGGCTGACTGTTCTTCGATTTGCTTTTCTAATACCGAACGCTGAGAAGTCTCTATCTCAAGCTGCTGTTCGGTATTGTTCAGCCGGGCAGATTTTTCATCGAATTGCACCTGAAGCTGTTCTAAGTCAGCAGAAACCTGCTGTAGTTTACCTTGAGTTTGTTCAATACGCTGTTCTAAATCACTATTGATAGAAATCTGCTCGGTGAGTTTTTCCTGAGTACCGGCGAACTGGGTCGATTGTTCTTCGAATTTCTTCTGCAGTACCGCGTGTTCGGATGTTTCTGCATCAATTCGCTGATTAGCTTCATTGAGCAGGTCTGTTTTCTCGTCTAAATTATTTCGAAGTTTTAGAAGCTCATCGCCAAGCTCTCTGGTACGATTTTCTAAAGCAGAACGTTCCGATGCTTCGGTTTCAAGCCGCTGATTGGCAGTGTTTAACAGCGCGGACTTTTCATCGAAATTATTCCGAAGCTCTACAAGCTTGCTCGAAACCTGTTCGAGTTTGCTTTGAGTTTCTCCAATAACCTGCTCGGATTTTTCATTTACAGATATTTGTTCGCCGAGTTTACCTTTAACTTCTGCTAATTCGGCTGACTGCTGGTCAAAATGATTCTGAAGCTGCTGATGCTCATCAGCTTTTTCCTGCAATTGCCGTTTGGTTTGTTCGACAAGCTCATTTAAGTTTTGATTGGCGGATATTTGCTCGTTAAGCTTTTCATTAACGCCGGCCCATTCAGCTATTTTCTCGGAAAGATTCTTTTCTAAAACAGAACGTTCGGCGGTTCCGGACTCAATCTGCCGCTGAGCATCATTTAGCTGCTCGACCTTCTGATTGAACTGAACGTGAAGCTGCTGAAGCTCTTCATTAGAAAGCTGTTCGAGGTTTTTATTTTTAGCTATTTGTTCATCGAGCTGCTGCTTAACTGCATCCAACTGCGCAGATTGCTCGGCGAAATGCGTTTGAAGCTGCTGATACTCATTTGTCCTGTTATCCAGCATTTCTCGGGTCTGATTGATTAGCTGCTCTGAATTCTGATTTGCTGAAATCTTTTCGCTTAGTTTTTGTTTAATATCATCTAATTCGGCGGACTGTTCTTGGAATCTTGCTTCTAATGCCGAACGTTCAGAATTCTCGGCCTCAATCCTTTGATTGGTTTGGTTTAACAGGGCGGTTTTGTCCTCTAATTGCTGCTCAATATGACGAAGCTCATTGGCAGTTTGCTGCAATTGATTTTGTTTCTCTTCGATAAGCTGTTCCAAATTACAGTTTTTAGATGTCTGCTCATCTAATTTCTGTTTAACAACATCTAATTCGACAGAGCGTTCGGCCAAAAGTGTCTGTGCCTGCTGATGCTCATCGGCCTGCTGTTCTAATTGCCGGCGGATTTGCTCGGCGGCAAGTTCCAAATGCTGATTGGCTGAAATTTGTTCACTGAGTTTTTCCTTGATATCTGACAACTCGGCTGACTGTTTATTCAATTGTTCTTCTAAAGCCGAACGGCTGGAAACCTCCGTTTCAATTCGCTGGTTTGCTTCGTTTAAATGAGCGATTTTGACATCGAAATCATGCCGAAGCTGATGCAGCTCATCGGTTCGCTCTTTAAGACGGTTTTGCAGGACAGAACGCTCGGAGGTCTCTGATTTGAGGCGGTTTTCCGCGTCGTCTAACTTGGCTGTTTTTTGTGTAAATTGGTTCTGAAGCTGCTGCAGCTCATTTGAAACTTGCTCCAGCTTGCTTTTGGTATGTTCGATAGTCTGTTCTAAATTACTGTTACGAGCCATTTGTTCATTCAGCTTTTGCTGAACATCCGAGATTCCGGATGTTTTTTCCGAGCAGTTATTGCGTAACTCGCAGACTTCGGCGATTTTGGCCTGAAGCTGTCCTCTGATGTCACTAATCTCTGCATTTTTGCCGTCTAATTGTTCCTGCATGCGGCTGAGCTGTTCCTGCATCCGGTTTTCGAAATTATTTTCGAGAGATTCGATATGCTTGTTCAATTGTTCAATTCGGGCATTGGCAGCTTCACTTTCGGCAGTCTTGGCCTGAAGCTGATTATTTGCCGATTCAAGTTTATCAACATTAACCTGATTTTGCTGCTGAAGATATTCGATGTTTTTTTGGTATTCAGAAATCTGCTCGGAGGTCTGTTGTTCATCCTGAACAATATGGCTGTTAGGTTCTGTCGATGCTTTTTCATTTTTTATCAACTCAGTTATATCATTGACAAAAACCAGAAAACCATCAGGATTATTTTGTGCATCGTTAAGCAATACAAGCCGTGTTTTTGCGGGGAATGTCTCGCCATTACATCTTACATGTTCGAATCGGCGGCAGAACTGTTTGTTTTTTCTCGCCTCGTCAATAAAAGACAAAATATCGTTGTCGGCTTTATCCTTGTTTTGAAAGCTGCTTATCGATGCACCAATAATATTTTGCTGAGATTTATAACCGTGCATAGCCGCGAACGCGAGATTCGCAAATCTCACAATTCCGCTATTATTAAGAATAGCAATTCCCTCATCTGAAGCTTCTGCAAGTGAAATAAGGCGGCGGAGAGTTTTTGCAATAAGCGCCATCTGCGTATTATGGGCTGTATGCTCGGTATTAACGCTATTTGATTTTTCTATAGACACCATGAGTTCTCCATCATTTCAATCAGAATCAGTTTTATGCCAATAAGTATGGTCTTATATCGACTGAAGCAGGTATAAGCTTTGGATGGGTCTTCTGTTTGGCACGATTTATGATAAATATGAGGTTTATGAGGGCTGAAAAAATAATTATAGGACGCTAAGGGCGGTCCATTGAGAAATGAATTTACCCGGATTTCGGACAGAACCTGTTCAAACAGTCAATAAACTCTAAATATATCTGCCCAAATCACAAACTAATGCTATTAGAAAACTTGTTAGTTCCAGCAGCAATATAGAAATTAATCCAAAGCCTGAATGCTATGCATCCAAGACAATGATATCTCCAAAACGTCAAGAGGAGTGCTTGATGTACCTCCGCCGGGTTTTTGTGCTGTAAGACTGATAGAAGTAAGCGATTCTCTGTATTTAATTACTTTGCCGGAAGATATATTGACTATTAATTCTCCGCTGAAGTCATCCTGAGAATCGAACAGCTCACCTAAAGGACTGGCTTGGGTTTGCGCAGCAGGAACAGCATTCATTTGAATTGTCGCAATATTTGAGGCTATATTTTTTACTGTATAAATTTTTTCAAAGGTTTTGGGTATCATCAAGCCGACTTGCGGAGTTTCTTTTCGGCTCCATGTATCGCCTACGGCAATCTTTCGATTCTTGGCTTCGGGGAAGGCTTTGACTGAATGTCTTTTCATTATTGATTCATCGACCAACAGATTATCTGCTAATTTTTTATCAGAAGACTCGGTTACAGCTTGACGAATATCTTCTGCATTTGCAATCTCAAGCACTTGTCCTTCGGAAGACATAGTAATCGTATAACTTTTTCCTATTAATGCGGCTAATGGTCTGTCAGCATCTTGTTGCCTTTGGCTGTCGAAATCGATGTTGATTTCGTCGTTTGCTTTGCTTATATACTTCAAAGATTTTATTTTGATATCGGCAACAATATTACCCTTTTCATCAGTATCTTTGGGCGTCTGCTCGTAAATCATTTCATACCTTGACATAGTTGTATCCTGCTTCTGCATCGATGCAGAAGGACGGTCGAATTTCACGCTCTTTTGCATTTGCATAGAAGTTTTATAAGTAACGGTCTGGCCCAATTCCGGACGCACGAATAACTCCGGTTCAGGGGTACAGCCGCAAACAAACGACAAAATTAACGAAATCAGGCAAATATCAGCTATAAACTGCCGGGTTCTCATAAGTATTCCTTTCTGAAACACAACCCCATAAAATCAATTGTTTTAAGTTTAATTTTAAGCTTTTTCCGAATTGATGCAAGGTATTTTATTTTCTCGGTTTAACACATAAAACAATGTTGAAATACCGGCTGTTAGAGGATATATTCAAGCATTATTTGTTAGGGTGCTAACAATTTGCCGTTTTTACGAGGGTTATCATGTGGTCTAAGATATTCAATTTTCTAAGTTACGATATCTGGCGCATCCGTCTTAAACATTTATCCCGCAGCAAATCGTTCCTCATCAGGCAGCTGCGAATTTTTGTATTGTCCGTTCGCGGTTTCGAGCAGGATAAATGTATGTTTCGGGCTTCGGCTTTGACATTTTATTCGCTGCTTTCGATTGTTCCGGTACTTGCGATGATGTTCGGAATCGCCAAAGGATTCGGACTTCATGCACATGTCGAGCAGACATTAATCAGCAAAATGCAGGAAATGCAGGTTAGAGAAGATGTTATTACCAGAATCATCGATTTTTCCAATGCCCTTCTCGAAAGCACCAGCGGCGGAGTCATAGCAGGTATAGGAATAGCATTTCTGCTTTGGAGCATTATTAAGGTATTAAGCCACATTGAAAAATCCTTCAATGATATCTGGGGGATTAAAAAGCCGCGTCCTTTTGCCCGCAAATTCAGTGATTATGTTTCGATGATAATTATATGTCCGTTCTTATTAGTATTATCAAGCAGCATAACCGTATTCATAGCCAGCCAGATACAGCACGCCACAGAAAGATTCGCGCTACTACATTCATTCGGGCCGCTGGTAATGCTGGTTCTGAAAATACTTCCCTACGGCACTTTATGGTTAGCCTTTACTTTTGTCTGTATTTTTATGCCTAACACCAAAGTTCGGTTATCATCGGCTCTTCTGGGCGGAATCGTCGCCGGAACAATTTTTCATTTCGCTCAATGGGGATATGTGCATTTTCAAATAGGCGCTGCAAAATACGGGGCGATATACGGCAGTTTTGCGGCTTTGCCTTTATTTTTAATTTGGCTTCAGTTGAGCTGGCTGATACTGCTGTTCGGAGCGGAAGTGAGCTTCGCACATCAAAATGTCGATACTTACGAATTCGAACAGGACTGTCTTTCGGTTAGTCCTTCATACAAAAAGCTGCTGTCGTTGATGATTACTCATTTGCTGGTTAAGGATTTTTCGCAAGCAAAGCCGCCTCGCAACGCCGAATCCATATCCCACGATCTCGATATACCAATCCGCTTGGTTAGACAGATATTATTTGAATTAGTCGAAGCCGGTATTTTATCGGAGATAAAAATCAACTCTGACAAACAGCAGGCATATCAGCCTGCGCTGGACATCGATAAAATAACTATTCAGTTCGTCATAAATGCCCTTGAAAATAACGGGGCAAGCTCGATACCGGTCGTAAAAACAGAGCATTTAGAAAAAATCACCGGAAGTTTACAAGAGTTAGATAAATTAATCGCGAACAGTCCCTCTAACATTCTGCTGAAAAATATATAGTGTTGGAAACAAAAATCAACAATACGTTTTTGATTCTGGCCGTGGGCGATATCACCGAGATGGATACGGACGTGATAGTCAATCCGGCTAATTCTATGCTGATTTTAGGCGGCGGGGTCGCCGGAACGATAAAACGCAAAGGCGGGCCTCAGATTCAGGCTGAGTGCATCAAAATCGGCAAAATAAAGGTCGGAGAAGCGGCAATCACAACAGGCGGAACACTCAAAGCAAAATATGTAGTTCATTCTGTAGGGCCTCGTGTCGGCGAAGGTCAGGAAAACGAGAAACTGCATAACGCTACAATCAATTCGCTTAAATTGGCTGATTCCAAAGGATTATCGAGCATCGCATTTCCCGCTATAAGCACAGGAATTTTCGGATTTCCGATAGATAAGTGCTCACATATTATGCTTCGCACAACTATAGATTATCTCAAAGGCAAGACAAAATTAGAGAAGGTAGTATTTTGTCTTTACGGCACGGACAGTTATGTAGCATTTGCCAAGCAATTAAAAAAGGAGCTTGAAATTGAAAGCGGTGGTGTTAAATAAACCAGCTCCGATAGAGAAAAAACCTTTACAACTCATTGAGCTGCCAATTCCAAAACCGCAGGATAACGAGATTTTGATAAAAGTCTCTGTCTGCGGGGCCTGTCATACCGATTTGGACGAAGCAGAGGGCAGACTTTTAACAACAAAATCGCCTGTAATACCCGGTCATCAAATCGTTGGAATCGTCGCAGCAAAAGGCAAAAATGCAAATCGATTTAAAACAGGCGATAGAGTCGGTGTAACGTGGCTGTACTGGGCCTGCGGTGATTGTTCTTTTTGCGAAACCGGACAGGAAAACCTCTGTGAAAATTCGAAATGGACAGGCAAAGACGCCGACGGCGGATATGCCGAATATATGGTCATCGAGCAGGATTTCGCTTATTCCTTGCCGGAGGAATTTTCTGATTTACAGGCTGCCCCGCTTCTTTGTGCCGGAGTCGTAGGATATCGTGCTTTACGATTGGCGAATATAACCGACGGTCAGACAATCGGGATGTTCGGTTTCGGCGCGTGTGCCCATATTATTATTCAGGTAGTCAAATATAAATATCCGAACAGCCCTGTATTCGTATTTACCAAGAGCGAGCATCACATAAATTTGGCTAAAAAACTCGGGGCGGACTGGACGGGCCGAAGCGGGGATAAGCCCCCTGCTCTATTAGATAAGGCACTCGATTTTACGCCGGCCGGTGAGTGCGTTAGAGACGCTTTGGGAGTTTTGCAGCGAGGCGGAAGATTAGTTATAAACGCGATTAGAAAAGAGACGCCGATTCCGGCGATGGATTACGCGGAATATTTGTGGCTGGAGAGGGAAATTAAAAGCGTAGCCAATGTTACTAAGGCTGACGCTGAGGAGTTTTTGCCTATTGCCGCAGAGATTGGGATTAAACCTACCGTGGAGGAATTTCCGCTTGAACAAGCAAACGAGGTATTGTTCAAAATGAAACACTCACAGCTCAAAGCCGCCGCAGTCTTAAAAATATAATTTATTTTATTAATCTTTAGATGTTAGAACCATTAGTTTATCTAATCAGTTTTTTCACAGTTTAGATTTTGTTCTGCGAAATCCCAATTGATTAATTTTTCGACTACTGTTTTCAAGTGGTCGTTCCTTCGGTTCTGATAATCCAGATAATATGCGTGTTCCCAGACATCAAGCACCAAAATCGCTTTTCCTTTTTTCTGAGACATAGGATTTTCGCCGTTAGGCGTTTTTACGATTTTAAGAACACCATCGTCTTCAGCAAGCCATGCCCATCCGCTGCCGAATTGGGCCATTCCGGCATCGACGAACTGCTTTAAGAAATTTTCATAACTGCCGAAGTCAGCCTCAATTTTTTTGCCGATTTCTCCTGACGGCCTGCCGCCGCCTTTTGGCGATAAACAGTTCCAGTAGAAAGTATGATTCCAAACTTGTGCGGCGTTATTGAAAATAGCTGCTTTATCAGGCCTGCCGGCGGTTTTGGTAATCACTTCTTCCAGCGTCAGATTCTCGAACTCGGTTCCTGAGACAAGCTCGTTCAGTCTGTTTACATAGCCCTGATGGTGTTTACCGTAATGAAAACTTAGGGTTTTGGCTGAAATTACCGGTTCTAAGGCATTTTGGTCATAAGGCAGAGGCGGTAAGGTGAAAATACCTGATTTGGTTTGTTCCATAGTTAAACCCCTTTCCTGTTTAACGTCTGATTTGGATGCTGCTGAAATAATAACAAGAAATACTATAAAAATAACTGCCATTACATTGTGTTTAGACTTTCCTTTCATGATATAACCCCTTAATTGCAGATTTAACGCTTAGCTGCACCGCCAAGCCTCCCGTCATTATCTTAACGATGATAACAATATTACTGTGAGATGCAGTAATAATCAAAAGAATTATTTATAATTTTGTCAGCAAGGCTGCAAAGTATTATCAGCCTTTTCTCCCAGCTCGACGGCGGTCGGTTTCTTTCAATAATCTCTTTCGTATCCGAATACTCTTGGGGCAGACTTCGACAAGCTCATCGTCCTGAATATATTCGAGAGCTATTTCGAGCGACATTATTCGAGGCGCGCGGACTCTGGCAGCATCGTCTTTGCCCGCTGCACGGATATTTGTAAGCTGTTTTGCTTTGGTTACATTTACCGGAATATCATTTTCTTTGCAATGTTCGCCGACAACTTGGCCTTCATAGACCATATCACCGGGGGAAACAAAGAAAATCCCCCTGTCATATAGAGCATCAAGAGCATAAGCAGTAACAGTACCGGTATCGGTGGTAATCATAACGCCGGCCTGACGCTGCGGGATTGAGCCTTTAAGCGGTTCGTAGCGTTCGAAAGAATGGTACAAAATAGCTCTTCCCTTCGTAGCGTTTAACATTCTGGCGTGAAGACCGAACAGACCTCTTGCGGGAATAAGAAATTCCATATGCACATAATCGGTCGTGCCTGCCTTGGAGTCCATCGAAAGCAGTTCTGCCCGACGGTCACCGATAAGACTCATCACGGAGTTTTGACAGTCAATAGGACAATCCACAACAAGTCTTTCGATTGGTTCGTGGCGATGGCCATCAACGGTTTTGATAATAACCTGCGGTTTACCGACGCATAATTCATAGCCTTCACGGCGCATGTTTTCGAGGAGTATTCCAAGGTGCATCAATCCCCTGCCTGAAACGATAAATTCATCGCTCGTCAGTCCCGGCTCGACTCTAAGCGAAAGGTTAGACTGCAATTCCTTTTCGAGACGCTCTTTTAAGTGTCTGCTCGTAACGTATTTCCCGTCTTTTCCGGCGAATGGGCCATCGTTAATTCTAAACGTCATATTCATTGTCGGTTCGTCGATTGCGACTATCGGCAAGGCACTGGGTGTTTCGGCACAGGCGATTGTGTCGCCGATATCGACAGGGTCAAGACCTGCGATTGCGCAAATATCACCGGCAGAAACTAATTCGGTTTCTTTTTTGCCGAGCCCGCTGAATTCGTAGAGTTTCATAACTTTTTGCTGGGTATGATGGCCGTCATTATCTATTAATGTTACATTTTCTCCCTGCGAGACGGTTCCGGCGAAGATTTTCCCGATTGCGATTCGCCCGATATAATCGGAATAATCAAGTGTGGTAACAAGCATCTGAAGAGGAGCATCTGAATCGCATTTAGGTTCTGGAATATGTTTTATTATGGCATCAAAAACAGGAATTATATTGTTATTTTTTTCTTCGAGTTTGCCGGTTGCCCAGCCGTCCCTGCCCGATGCGAATATTACGGGAAAATCGAGGGCATCATCGTCAGCCCGAAGCTGAACGAAAAGGTCGAATACTTCATTGACAACCTCGTGCGGGCGTGCTTCTTTGCGGTCAACTTTGTTTACGATTACGACCGGTTTGAGCTTGTGAGAAAGGGCTTTGGAAAGGACAAATCTGGTCTGGGGCATCGGCCCTTCGAAGGCATCAACAACTAACAGCACGCCGTCAGCCATTTTAAGAACACGTTCCACCTCGCCGCCGAAATCGGCATGGCCGGGTGTATCGATAATATTTATTTTGTATTCGGAACCGTCACGGTCGGTATAAAACACAGCGCAGTTTTTGCTAAGAATCGTTATGCCCCGCTCGCGTTCCAGCGGGTTGGAATCCATAATCAAATAGTGTTTTTCGCCGGCCAATTTATCAAGCTCGGCGGTACGAAACATACCGGACTGGTACAAAAGCTGGTCAACCAGCGTCGTTTTGCCGTGGTCAACATGAGCGATAATCGCAACATTTCTAATTTTCATATTCTGTTCGAAATCCTAAGAGGTAAAAAGCTCAATAGTGTAGCAAATCATAGGATTAAGTCAAATTAATTCGCCGTTAAAACAACGCTTATCGGCAGCGGATGAGCTGGTTTTGGTCGTATTTGACATTCGGGATAAGGGTTTGAATATCAGCGATAAAACGCTGGCCGTCCTGCCAATAACCGGCTGTGGGTTTTAGCGAAGGCTCGAAGCTAAGGAAATAACGGTTTATATCGGCTATAAGAATCTCACGCACATATTTACTAACCATAGAAGCCAGCGAAACCGCAAGAAAACGGTCGTCAGCTTTGGTAACAAAATGCACACGCATCGAGCGGGAATCGTCTTTTAATTCGTATGTACTGCAATTATCATTTTCAATTATTATGCTAAGCTGATGCTCAGGGAACAACCGCTGGAGATTTTTCCTGTAATGGCTTCTTCCGCCCTGCCTGTCTATGATAATTTGCAAATCGCTGCCGGGCAAATCGTCCCAGAGCTTTTGCATAAGAATCGCAGCGGTACTGAATAGCACATTAGCTTTATTTTTTGTGCGCGAAACAAGATTATTATAGTAACCCGTATCCAGGCAAATGCTCCTCAAAGTCACAGGCTTAATCTTGTTTTCGGTCATATCATCGATTAGGACCTCAGAAGCGATTCTGATATCCGCCCTGTCGTAATCGATTCTCATATTTTCAGTATTCTGATGCCAAGGATAATCGGCCAATCGTGAAAAACAATCGGGGCAAAGATAAGAAAGAACCTGATTAAAACTTTGCGGTTCGAAACCGAGAGCTTTCATAATAGCCAGCGTTGTTCTTTGGAGATGTTTTATTCCGATAGATGTGCTGTAAGCCTTTTTGCTGTCTGCAATTAAGACACGGCCGCCCAAATGTTTTCTGGTTTTGGCGACGCTTTTTTTCAAGACTGCCCACAAATCCGCGGCAACCATATTTTCGGGAATTGAAAACGCGCTGCAGGAAACCACCAGCGGCCCCAAAATCGGGCCGTAACCGGCTTCGTCTATTCCCGCCAGAATGACCATCTTTGCCGCCTCCTTGCAATGTGTAAAATATTTCTCCGAAGCACCTGATGAAGGTTATAATATATTAGAAAAACACTCTTTACAATAATCTATTTGGGAGGATATTTTTATTTTCACCGAATTGTCCCAGAGGTATAATATTATCGTTCAAAATTTAAGGCGTTTTCACGCCGAGCGTATATGCGAATATGCAACAAATTTAAGATGGAGGAAGAAGAATGAGCAGGACGCTTATAGTCTGCATTTTTTCGGTTTTAATTTTCATTTCAACCGGCTGTTCTAAGAAAAAATCCGACGCATCTGGAACCGCAGCAAAACCTTCAGAGCAAACCGCCGTTAATCAGCAGCAATCCTCTCAGACAATACAGAAAATTTCAGACAACCCCGGTTTTTTCACTGTATCGGCGGTTAGTCCTAAATCCGCCGAGGTAAAAGACCTCGATAAACTTCTAAGACCTATATTGATAGAACTTTTTGAAGACGCCAAGCTCGTTGAGCAGTCAGAGACTCCTGAAACAAGAGCTGACGGCGAAGTAATTAAAAACAAAATGGTTTATGTCGTGCGGATGATTCTAACACCTCAGGAAGGTGACAATCTGCATGCGGCTTTGACGGCAAAAGGCTTTGCAGCAAGCCCAAGAATGGGCCGCAAGCCGCTTCACTACAAATCGACTGTAACAATGACAGTAATGAAAACAACCTCTCTGGGAGGTTATTCGTTAAACATAATTGTTGACGCGAATAAACAGCAAATAGAAATAATATCTTATCAGCTCGGTTCGAAATATGACCAGATGCTGTAACATAAGGAGAGAAGAATGAAGAACACATCAAAAAATTTAATGTTATGTGCAGTAATTTGCTTGGTATGTTTTGTCAGTGTGTCGAATTCTCAGGCAGGCGAGGTAAGTTTTAATCATACATATCCGGGGGCGGAATGGAACTATCAGGGAAATCCTATCCCCGAGACATACTGGACGCCGTGGCTTCCAATCGGCGCACAGCAGTTAACCCGATTTCGAATCGGTTTTCGTTTGTCGTCAGGTACAATCGCCGTTAAATGTCCTGTTAAGCTGACCTTTAAATATGACACTGCCAATGCCCAGTCCGGAAAAGACCTGCCGATAAAAGTCAAAGCCGAGCTTGTCGGAGCGAATTATAAAACGTTCGAAAGCGCGTTTGGCTTGCATCTTCCCAACGAATTTCAAATCGGATTCATAGGAATAACCGGCGTTCCGGATTTTCTGCCGTGGTTTACGCTGCCGTGGGATTTATGCCAAATACTCGGCAGCATACCAGGTCTGCCCAGCGCTTTTACTAACAAAGTTACCGTAGTTTGCAGCGCGATTGAAAATTTCGGTGTGAATATGAACACCCAAAATGCCCTGCCTCTGCCCGGAGAAACCGCTTATCACGATACCCGCACGATTATTGACCTTAAGCTGACGGATTTTATGACCGAACAGCAGAAAACACAGTTCATTCAAAACGTCGGTATTAAATTTTTTAACGGCATCAGCAGCAAACTCGGCCCGGTAGGCATGAGCAACCTTTTACTTGTTATCGGGGCGTTCAAAAATCTGGATGAAGCCGGAGCGACAGAATTTCTGACCGACCAGTGCATAAGCGCCGCCGGCAAATTTACCGACATTCTAAATTTAACAACCATCGGAGACCCCTACTTCAAAGTCGAAGGTGTCGAATTGAATATTCTTTTACGTATGTATATTCCAAACGGCAAAGGCAGCGGAACATATCCCCTGACTTTCACCTCTTCGGGGCAGGAGCAAACCGTTACCTTCCGCGATATAACTCCTTTCATCCAAGCCGGAGACAAATTAGTCGTTGTCGCTGATTCAATATCTTATAAATTTAAGCTAAGGCAGTGCCTTAAACCTACAATAAAGATTTCAGTATTACCTGAATTCCCGATAGATACTTATGAAAAATATATCACCTTAGCTACTGCCAAAAAAGATTTTGCCGAAACCGAATTCAAAGGAGAGATTCAGTTAACTGCTTCGACAGACCCGATTCAAAGTCTGCGCGCCCAGCCGGGCTGTACTTCCGCTCAAGTAAACTGGACAAGCCCAATAGTGCCCTTAAAAGGGACAATCAAAGCCTATCAGGGAAACACACTTGTCAAGACTTTGACTGAAAACACATTTAAAGCCGCTCACAATAATATAATTACAGGCCTGAATAAAAACACAACCTATAGATTAGAGCTTAGCGGCGTTACCGAATCAGGTACTACGATACAAGGCGGCTCGGTGACAGTAACCACTAAAGAAGACTGCCAGCCAAGAACTCAACAGACAACCTGCAATTCACTGAGGTTCTCATCTACACCAACCGCAACGGCGAGCCAAAACTATATTGATTTTTCGTGGACAACCAACGAAAGAGCTTCAACCGAGGTTTTAATTTCTCCTTCACCAGATTTATCCGCAAATTACGTTGCTTGTGTGAAAAAATCGGACGGAACGGTCAATCAGGGCTGGGTTACTCAGGGCGGAGTAAGAGAGCTTGTAACCAATCATACTATCAGGATAACCGACCTCGAGCCGGGGACAAAATACTATTACAACGTTGTATCATGGACTTTTAAAAATAATAATCCTAATGACAATCCTTTGGACAGAGTCGGATATGTAGGCGAGATTACAACTTCAGCACCGCCTGAACAGCCGTCTATGAGAGTTAAAGTATTATATCAGAACCAGAGCGTTGTCGACGCAAAAGTCGTTGTTACCAAAGTCGGCGATTCATCGTATAAAGCTTCTTTAGCTACGGCAAGCAACGGAATGACCCCGCCTGTAATGCTCGATACGGGCAAATCATATATAGTAAAAGTTTTAGATTCCGGCTGCTATCAGAACTACAATTCATCATCAATGCTGATTCCATCCAACGCCCAAGGCGAGCAATCACCGTTTATTGTGAATCTTCAACCTAAGCCGAATTTCGGCGCATACGTTTACGATACAGCGGGCAGCCCGGTAAGCGGAGCGGTTGCTTCATTCTCCGGAAATACCGCAACCACCAATGTAAACGGATATTATTCTTTCGGTGAGGTCAGGCCCACAAGCAGCGTAACAATAACAGTTACCAAGGCAGGATATTTGAATCAACAAGTCGAAGGTAAAATCACGCCGTGCGGACGCTCACGGACATTCACAATAAGTAACTGCGTTCTTAAAAAGAATGAGGCGATAGTTGAAGCTTATGTGAAAAAACAAGACAATTCCGCCGTATCTGGGGCAACAGTTACAGTTAAGAAAGGTTCACAAACTGTTGGCTCTGCGGTTACTGACTCACAGGGCAAGGTAAGTATAGCTTTACCTTTCACAAATTTAAGTGAACAGAGCTTTGTCGTTACCGCGACCCCGCCATCAAGCTTGAGCGGCGCCGCTGCGGTATCGGAAACAATCCAGCTCGCCCCTGAAGGAAAACAAAGTGTTTATCTTAGTTTTATTATACCGCCTCCTCCGGATACGCAGGGGCCGGTTATTTCTAACGTTAGCTTCAAACAGCCCAGCAAAGATAAAATCGAAGTATCATTCAAGGCCAATGAACAGGTCTCTACGGTTTCATTGGAATATAAATTGCCGAACGGGCAAACCAAAAATACGTCTTGGTATAACCATAATTCTTCATTATTTTTAGGTAATGTAGCAGGCGGTTATACCACAGCTATAAGCGATTCGAGTCTAACCGAAGGCCAATATAAAATTCGTCTCAAATGCAAAGACCGCTCGGGCAATCTGACAGAAACAAACCAGTATGATTTTACGATGTTCGGCGGGACATTATGGAATTTAAAGGCCTCGAAGATAACCGCCGATTCAATAACACTTTCATGGACAAAATTCCCTAACTCGGCTGATTTCGCCAAATATACAATCACCCCCGAATCAGGAAGTGCAGCTTTTACCGCAGTTGACATTACAAATATTAATCAGACCAGCCATACTTTCAGCGGTTTACAATCCGGCAAAACTTACAAGTTTGCTATAACAGCTATTTCTAACACCGCCAGCTGGCAGCTAACTGTAAAGGGACTGTTAAATGCCGGCACAACCGCATTAGCTCCTCCGAAAATAAGCAATTTCTCAGTAACACCAAAACCACAGCAAGAAGCGAACAAAACCATCAAAATCACGGCAACTATCACCGATTCAGATTCTATGGTAAAAAAGGTAACACTGACCGCGACAAACAATCAGACTAAACAAGAAAAGCAAATCGCATCCAATACTTACAACAGCAATACCATCTCTTACAGCCAAAGTTTCACGCTTGACCAGCGGGGTACATACACTATCATCCTCGAAGCAGCAGACGAATCCGCAAAAACTTATGACAGCATAGAGTATAATGTTCTGCCCGCCTCGACTGCGCCAAATCAGCAAGCTGCCGAACAGGCAGTCCCGATTAGCGTCGGCATCAAAAGTATCACACTTGACGGCGAGGAAAAAAGCACCGTCCCTGCCGCAAAAGGTTTGAGCGTTAATATCGAAATGCAATCAAATGCTGATGTCGAAGGGCCTATTACCGTTTTAATAACCTTGAAAAGCAAGACTGAAAAACAGGAATTTAAACAGCAAATAAAAAATCTCAAAAAGGGCTTAAACAGCTTCAAATGGCCTATTGTTAAAAAGATTCAGGCCGGCCGGTACACACTGAATGTAGAAATAATAAACGAAGAACCGAGTTTTAAAACCAGTAAAACAAAGACATTCACCGCAGCCGAATAGGCTGCCAAGATTATTAAGGAATTTTAATATGACAGAAAAAGATTTAGGTAAAACATCGACAGGTCTGCAGGCAAATGTCGAGGCACTGCTTAGTTATGCCTTCGGCTGGGTAACAGGGCTTGTTTTCTTCTTAATCGAGACCGAAAACAAATTCGTACGGTTTCACGCACTTCAATCGCTTATTACCTTCGGGATTTTGACGGCGGCGTATATCATATTGGGGGTTTTTTCGGGCATTTTCGCTTTTATAGGCTTTTATTTTATCCTGCCTGTTATCAGTATAATTTATTCTTTATTAGCCATTGGCGGTGTTGTGGTTTGGATTATTCTTATGGTCAAAGCCTATCAAGGTGAATATTTTAAGCTTCCGGTAATCGGCGATATCACAGATAAGAATATCGCAAAGTAACATTCCTGATTGAACTATCGCATCCCGAGTACTGTTAAGTATTCGGGATGTTTGGTTTTGATATAAAATTTACCGTTGTCAAATGTCATCCGATTAGCAAATTTATCATCAAACTAACTAAGTTTGTAAATTTAGGCAATTAGGGCAATTTCGGCAAAATTAAAATGCTTTAGTAACCTTGTAAAAGTTACCAAAACCACCCATTCTGTTCGGAATTATTCATAGCGATGTGGAGAGTAATCTTTAACTAAAATCTACTTGTCAAATTTTCTCAAAAATACAGCCATGTCACTCTGTAAAATTTTTTACATAATTTTTGCGCACAACCTCTGAATTTTAAAGCTTTTATGCTCTGTATGCCGATTTAATTTGTGTAAAACCGAAGAAGATGCAATCCTTGATATAAAGTACTAATCGTATGTTCCCAATTTTTCGTAAAGGTAGTTTTAAAATTAAATATCGGGTTGTACTAAATATTAACTTTTTTACAGGTGGACTATGAAACCAAAACACACAAAATCTTTATCCCGCATCAGCCTCATTTTGATTTTTGCATTAATTTTTATGTTAACCCACTCGGCGTTATCTGCGACAGGGACAATTAATTT
>Ga0265293_10004806_pt1 | contig 23358 bp, 20 predicted proteins | sample Munlanlewell138R_FD_192505 | JGI IMG/M metagenome (GOLD analysis project Ga0265293, IMG submission 192505) | Leachate microbial communities from a municipal landfill in Southern Ontario, Canada - Leachate well 138R | ecosystem: Engineered > Solid waste > Landfill > Unclassified | place: Canada... | reverse complement strand
CGGAACTTCTTATTTTCAAAAACCGTCCTAAATTTACAACAGAAAAAAGAAGGTCTCCCAATTCAGCCTCAATAGCAGCTAGTTCTTTGTTTTCAATTGCTTGCTTTAATTCATTGTACTCTTCATCGATTTTTTCAAATACACCAATTACATCAGGCCAATCAAAACCGACTTTTTCCATTTTCTTTTGGATTTCATAAGACTCTTCCAATTGTTGTATTGAGTTGGGAATTCGCTCAAAGAAATCAACAGTTGATTCTTTTTTGCCTTCAACCTCTCTTTTTATTTCATTCCAAAGATCTAAAACTTCTTCACTGTTTGTAGCAACAGCATCATCAAAAACATGCGGGTGCCTTCTTATTAATTTCTCACAAACTAAATTGATTGAATCAATAACATCAATGCGGTTCTCTTTCTCTGAATGCATAACCAGCAGCATCATAATGTTTAACAGAGTATCGCCAAGTTCTTCACTGATTAGATCATTTTCTTTTAAATTAAGCGCATCGATATACTCATATGTTTCACCGATTAAATTATAAGCAACATCTTTAAGAGATTGTTTCTTATCCCAAGGACATCCATTTGGACCTCTAAGAATCCCTAATATTGAATATAACTGCATCAATGCTTCTTCTAAAGTGATTTTCTTCTCATAATTAAATTGGATCATTAACTTAGCCTTTTTTTACAATACCCTTTTTAGTAGACAGAATATACATTATATACATTTTATATGTTTCTCTCTTTTAATGTCAGTTTACCTAAATATTTTAATTCAGACCAATAGATGTTGGTAAAACTCCCTGTTCCTCCATAAACACTAACCCAGATATGGATATATAAATTACCACTGGTATCTTCAATAACTGAGTTATAAAAATGTTCATCTCTATCCAAATAAAGAGAATCACTAAAATGCTGCTTTATGTAAGAGCCAAAAGAACTCTTCTCTACCCCATTAATGCTCAATTTTATTAAATTATCATCTAACTTAAGTTCAAACGTTTTGTCTGTTTTACCAATTACATAATCCATCTTCTCTGTTGAATCAAAGATAAATTCAGAACCTAACTCTTTTGAAAATGTTCCTACTAAAATTCCACTGTCTTCATCTTTTTGGTTTAAAAGATTTCTGGTTCGGGAAAAATTATTTTTTGAACCATCACTCTTTGTATAGAGAAAAAAGGCAGGAAAGCTGTTATTGTCTTTGGCATAGAGCATTGTGCCGTTACCCCGTAAACCGCGAATGTTGTTTTTAAAGGCTGTTTCTATGTTACTTAAAATATAAAGAGTATTTTCTTCATTATTTGCTATGGGATTGTGTTGGTCTGGGTTAGCAGAAATAACATAAAAGAACTTTAAAGCAGGTTTATCAGTAAAGGAGTAATCAGCATCAGTGCCGTCAATCATACCTTCGGCTAGATTACTAATATTTAGTTTAAACTCAATCTTATTATCAGTTGGCTTAATATTACTTATTGTTATCTCGTCATCGAAACTAAGGAAAAAGGGAATACCGCAATTAACAAAAAAAAGGGGTAAAATAAGAAACAGAAAGAGTTTAAAGCCTCTTTTAATTCGTATTTTACCCATTTCAAGGCCCAAATTTACGGCATCATTGCAACTTTAGATTTGGCTAATTTCCCATATTCACTGTAAGGATACTCATCGGCTAACTGCTGTAAAAATGCTTTTGCCAACTCTAAATCACCGCTGTTTTCATGCAATCTTGCTATGTTGTACAACGCTTTTGGGGCTTCCGGAGCATCGGAGCCAAATTTATCGTAAACATTTTGGTAATATTCTAAAGCTGACTGGATATCACCATCAACTTCTTTAGATACGGCAGCATTAAAAAGAGCAAGTGAAGCTAAATAGGTTTTTTGACCCTTCTCTGAAACACTTACAAACAAATCAGAAGCTTCAGAGTAAGAGCCTTCATCATAAGCTATCATAGCCAAAAGATACTGAGCCTTAAGGTAAGGATAGCTCCCCTTTTTCTTTGATGCCAATTTCTGAAGTTCACCTTTTAGAGCAGAAAGCTCTTCGTCACTCTTTTCACTGCTGTAAAAATAGTTTCTATAAGAGTTTTGAAGCTCATCAATTTTAATCTGATGAGCTGTCGAAGCCCTATCTGACAACCCAATTATTAACCAGAGGATACCAATCAAAAGTAAAAGAGCAACTCCGACACAGATAAGAATCTTTACATTGGAGTTAAGAAACTCTGTAACTTTTTTCTGAACCTTCTCCCCTTTTGTAATATCGTCTACTTTTGCCATTACTCTTGCCCGTTCTCTCTGGATTTCATTAAGTCACCGAAAGTAAATGTATCGCTCTCATCATCATGAATGTATTTAGAAATCTCAGACTGTTGCGATTTTCTAATCATCTCTTTGATTGAGAGACTCAACTTCTGAGTAGATGGATTAATCTCCATAACAGCCGCACTTATTGGCTCACCGACTTTAAACCTATCTAAAACAGAGTCTTTGAATTGCTCATCGGGTCCGACTAGGTTGAATTTAGAAATCAAACCTTCAATATCACCCATAACTCTAACGAAAACACCAAAGTCGGTTACATTGCTGATTTCACCGCTGATGATTGATCCTTTAGGATAGTCTTGGCGCAGTTTCTGCCATGGGTTTCCCTCAAGTTGTTTTACCCCAAGTCTTATATGTCTGGTTTGAGGATCAACTCTGGTAACAAGTACATCAATGACATCACCCTCTTTGCAGAAATCACTCATGTGTCTTATTTTTTTAGTCCAAGAGATATCATCGATATGTAAAAATCCGTCAATACCCTCTTCCAATGAGATAAAAGCACCGCTGTTTGTTACTTTAACAACAGGTTTTGTCAAAGTCATTCCTTGCGGATATCTTTCACCGATGGTATCCCAAGGATTCTCCTCTAACTGTTTTAACCCTAAACTTACTCTTTTTTTATCTAAATCATAACCGAGTATCTTAGCTTCAACCACATCCCCTATAGAGAGAATTTCTTTTGGGTTGTTGATTCTTTTTGTCCAAGAGAGTTCTGATATATGAGCAAGGCCCTCAATCCCCGGTTCAATTTCAATGAATGCTCCAAAACTGGTAATCTTTGTCACAGGAGCTTTTACAACATCATCAACATTAAAGCGCTCTTCAAATGATGTCCACGGATCTTCTTGCATGTGTTTCAACGAGAGATTTATTTTTTGACTTACCGGGTCAATGTTAATAAGACGCAACTGTATCTGCTGTCCTTTCTTAACAAACTCTTTTGGTTTTGTAACATGCCCCCAACTCATATCGTTGATATGAAGCAATCCGTCAAAACCGCCCAAATCAATAAATGCACCGAAACTTGTGAAACTTTTTACGGTTCCTTCGACAACATCACCAATTTTGACGGTAGAGAAAAATTTCTCTTTATTCTCTTTTATCTTTTTCTCCAAGTACTCACGCCTGGAGACAACGCTCTTTAGCTTCATACCTGTATGAAATTTGTCGATAATGAAATAATCGGAAATACCGATTAAAGATTCGGGGTTTTCAACTCTGATTACGTCTGCTTTTGAAAGAGGGCAAAATCCCAAGAAATCGGCTCCTAAGTCGACTTCAAATCCCCCCTTAATCACCTTCACAAACTTTCCTAAAACAGGAGAGCGTTTTTCAGCAGCATCTTTAAGAACTTCTGTTTGTTCTTTTACATCAGCCCGCTTTTTAGAGACAATTATTTGCCCCCCTTTTCCCTCTTTATTGACTATCATAACCTTGACTTCGTCGCCGACGGCAGGAACAGAGGCAAACTCTTCAATGGCTACACGCCCTTCCGATTTATAACCCACATCCACAAATACTTGCTCGTTGTTGAGCTGAACAACAGTACCGGTAACGAGCTGACCGTCTTCAATTTCATCAAGAGATTTTAAGTATTCTTCCTGCAGCAAATGTTGCATGCCAGCTGCTTGCTGAGGTTCTTCTTGTGTTTGAACAACTTCCTTGATATCTTCCACTTCCTTCTCCTGACCCTTATTTTCGTCCTCGATTCGGGCGAATACAACTCGTAACACTTTGTCATAAACTTCATCTATGGTCAAGTACGAGGTATCAATATAAGTCGCATCGGCGGCTATCTTTAAAGCACCGAAAGGCTTGTTTTTATCAATTTTATCCCTATTGGTGACACTCTTTAAGAGTTCATCAAAGCTCAATTCTGTCGGCATTTGTTCATATCGTCTTCTTGCTCTGACTTCAACTGAAGCATCAAGGAAAAATTTGCATTGGGCATTTGGAAAAACTTTTGTTGTAATATCTCGGCCTTCACAGACAATATTTAAGCCGTTTTTAGCAATATTTCTGAGAACATCGTTTACAAGATGGCGTAAATCAACAATTGCCGAAAGTTGTGCAACAATTTCATTTATTTCGTCGCTGTGCAGAAGATGGTCGACCTCTACCCCATTTAAATGCATTTTTTCACTTACAATTTGCAATGAGAGGGTTTTGGCCAATTCAAGAACCTTTTGTTCATCTTGCCAATCAATGTTGTTTTCCAATACCGCCAATGTGATTGCTCTATAGAAGTTTCCTGAATTCAGAAAATAAAATCCCAACCGCTTTGCAACCATACTGGCAATGCTGCTTTTGCCAACACCTGCAGGTCCGTCAATCGCAACAACAAAACCTTTTATTTTTGCCAATTGTTCATTACTCATTTATTCTTACCTCTTAACAGTGCATCTATTTGATTTTTTGTAATTCCTTTGTAGCGTCCCTCTTTTAAATCACCCAGTAAAATAGGACCGATTCTTAATCTCTTTAGGCTGACAATATTATAACCAAAGTGTGAGAATATCTTTCTTATCTCTCTGTTCTTACCTTCGGTAAGGGTTATGAAAACTCTTTGCTTTGTTATCAAAGAGAACCTCTTTATCTTATATAGTGACTCTTTTTTCGAAATCTTCAGTCCTTTGATAGCCTCTTTCAAATTGTTTATATCGATATACTCTTTAGTTTCTACAAGATACTCTTTTTCAATATTATTTGACGGATGCATAACGAGATTGGCAAAATCACCGTCGTTTGTGTAAATAATCAACCCGGTTGATTCTCTGTCTAACCTTCCGACATGAAAAAGGTATTTTGCCTCTTCAACATTCAGTAAATCTCGGGCAAACAAAGTTTCGTTGGGGTCGTAATTCGAACAAACATAACCGGAGGGTTTGTTTAAAGCGTAATAGAGCATCTTATTCAGAGGTTTAACCAAAACGTCATCAACAAAAACATCATCACCGTCAAAAACAGAAGTTGAATAGTTAATTACTGTTTCTTTGTTTATTTTAACCCTTCTCTGCTCTATTAAAAGTTCAACAGAGCGACGGGACCCGTAGCCGCTTTTAGCCAGATAACTGTTAATTCTTATTCCTTGATTGCTACTCATCTACATCCTCAAGGCTGGCAAAACGTTCTTTGTCGATATCACTGAGTTTTGGCAAAGCCGCAATGCTTGGCAAATTAAATTCATAGAGAAATTTTTTAGTTGTTCCATAGAGGGATGGATAACCGGGTACCTCTTTTCTTCCGACAACCGTAATGTAATCCCGCTCTCTGAGGATTCTGATAATATTATCGCTTGATACTCCCCTAATATTCTCAACTTCCCTTCTTGTAGTAGGTTGCCTGTAGGCAATTATTGAGAGGGTTTCAAGAGCTGCTTTAGAAAGGCGACGATCCACTTTCTTACCGTAACAACTTTGAAGCTTTTCATGTAAATCTTCATTGGGCAAAAACGAGTAAAAACCGTGATTATCGACAAGTTTGATTCCATGGTTAAATTCTATATAGTAATTCATTAATCGCTTAAGTGCTTCAGTAACAACTATCTCTTGTAAAGAGGTGATTTTTACTAACTGCTCTAAACTTACCGGTTCATTTTCCAAATAGAGCACCACCTCAATCAACCGTTCGTCATTTGTCAGCAGAGTATCGCCAATCATTTTCTACTGCTCCTCATTATCTAATTCTATGATTATTTGCTCTTCAACGTCTATCTCTTGTTTTTCAGCATCAATGATAGTTTTCATCTGTACATCGTCATCAAGATCCCCGCTCTCTTCAATGAGTTGAACATTAAGGGCATCTATCTGTTCAATGATGATATCTTCGGAATTAAAAGATTGTCGAAGTCTAATCATTCCAAATTTTGCAGCTTCCAAAATAGCAAAGAATGAGCAAATTATATCCAAAGGAGAGTCAAAATTAACGATTAGTTCTTCAAAAGAAATCAGTCTCTTTTTTTCAAACAGCTCGGCCATTAATGTCAGTTTTTGTTTTGTGGTAACCTCTTCATATACGTTGAAGACCTGTTCTACAGTTATGGCTTTTAATAGCTTGGTAAAGTAGTTTAACAGTGTCCAACCACTTTTCTCTTCAAAAAGTTCCTCATCCTTAAATGGAAGGCTGAATTTAGTTTTTTTTCTGTTTAAGTATATAGAGCCCTCTTTGTTAGATCTCTCCAACAAAAGTGAGTACCTTTTAAACTTCTGATAATCGAGTAACCGTTCAACTAAAAGACTCCTCATCTCTAAAAATTCTTTATCGATTTCATCTAGCTCATCGGACGGTAACAATAATCTGCTTTTCATATAGATTAGATGGGCAGCCATTGCATAAAATTGCGTTAGGTTGGACAAGGAGATTTCTCTGTTTTCATCAAGGTATTTAAGATATTGCTCGGTCACCTCTGCAATCGGAATATCATAAATATTTATCTTTGCTTTTTGGATAAGGTGCAACAATAGGTCTAAGGGACCTTCAAAATCTTTTAGAGAGTACAAGAGCTCTCCTTGATCTTCTGAGGGTAAGGAGGAATCTGGCTCCTCTATCTGCTTCATAGAGGCGATTATATCTATAATGCAGATGAGGGTAAAGAGTAAAACTTATTCTTCTTTTTTCTCTTCTGTGATTTGAGGGAACATAATTGCTCTGAGAGTTTTATCCAAATCAGTAGTAATATCACTATTGTTCTTTAAGAACTGAATTGCATTATCTCTGCCCTGACCGATTTTTTCCTCTTTATAAGAGTACCAGGAACCACTTTTATCAATCAGTTCATATTTCAAAGCCGCATCTAAGATACTACTGTGATAACTTAACCCCTCTCCGAAAAACATGTCCAACTCAACCTTTTTAAAAGGGGGAGCAACTTTATTCTTTAAGACTTTTATTCGGACTCGGTTACCGACAATATCATCAGCACTTCGGCTTATTGCCTCAATCTTACGCACTTCTAAGCGGATTGAAGAATAAAACTTAAGGGCATTTCCGCCGGTTGTTGTTTCGGGATTCCCAAACATGATTCCAATTTTCATCCTGATTTGGTTTATAAAAACTATCGTAGTGTTGCTTTTAGAGAGAATTCCGGTAAGTTTCCGTAAAGCCTGACTCATTAAACGAGCCTGCAGTCCCATGTGAGAATCACCCATCTCCCCGTCAATTTCAGCCTGTGGAGTCAGAGCGGCAACGCTGTCTACAACAATTATATCGACAGCTGTAGAGCGAACCAACGACTCTACGATTTCTAAAGCCTGTTCTCCGTTATCGGGTTGGCTGATCCACAGTTCATCGGTATTAACACCTAATTTTTTGGCATAAGTTGGATCTAGGGCATGCTCGGCATCAATAAAAGCAGCGATACCTCCCTCTTTTTGACATTCGGCAATAGCGTGGAGTGCTAATGTTGTTTTACCGGAAGATTCGGGTCCGAATATCTCAATTATCCTCCCTTTTGGATAACCGCCAATCCCAAGTGCTTCATCCAATAAAATTGAACCGGAGGAGATTGCTTTAATTGAATGGTCGGTGGTGCTGTCACCTAGCTTCATTAAAGCCCCTTTACCGAACTGTTTATCGATTTGAGAACGGGCCGCCTCCAATGCAACCATTTTTTGTTTTGAATCAACAAATATATTTTTACCGATATTAGCTGTACTTTTAGCCATTTCTACCTGCTCCTTTAGTTATCATCATACTCTATTTCTTTGTTTAATACTTCACTAATTTATCGCTCTAAGATAATTGTAACCGGCCCTTCATTTGTATAAGCTACTTTCATATAAGAGCCAAACTGCCCCTGTTTTACAACTACCCCCTCCCCTTTTAGCAGTTCAATGAATTTGTTGTAAATTTGCTGAGCAATAACCGGATCCTCAGCGTTATCAAATGAGGGACGATGTCCTTTGTTCAAGTTGGCGCAGAGGGTAAACTGACTTACCACCAGAATTTCTTTGTTTGCATTTTTTACCGAGAGGTTGATTTTGCCCTCACTATCATTAAAAAGCCTCATATTCACAACTTTATTGACTAAATATGGAAGCTCTTTGTCACTGTCGTTTTTGCAGACACCGAAATAGATTAAAAGCCCGCTCTTTATATTCCCAACTGTAATATCATCAACGGTTATCAAAGCATCCGAGACCCTTTGGATGACCACTTTCATTAAAACAGGTCCTTTTGGAACTTTTTAATCAGCCCTTTTCGGTCTTTTGCAGAAAAATAGGCACTGCCCATAACAAGGATATCGGCACCTGCTTCTAAAATAGCAAATCCGTTCTCCTCATTGACACCGCCGTCGACGGTTATCTTAAATGACAAATTTTCCTCTTTTCTTATTCTGTCCAACTCTCTAATCTTATCTAAAGAAAACGGGATAAATTTCTGGCCACCGTAACCGGGGTTTACACTCATAACCAAAACGACCTCAACTAAACCTAAAATTAGTTTTATTGACGAAACCGGTGTAGAAGGAACGATAGAAACGCCTGCCTGCTTTCCCTCCTTCTTAATTGCCATTAAAGTACTGTGTAGATGAAGAGAGGCTTCGCTGTGGACGGTAATTATGTCACTGCCTGCATTGGCAAATGTAGAGATGTGTTTTTCTGGATTTACAACCATTAGATGGGTGTCTAGAATTAACTCACGGTGGTATCTTATGTCTTTAACCAGCTTGGCACCGAAAGTAATCGGTGGAACGAAAGAGCCATCCATAACATCTAAGTGGATGTACTTTACTCCGTTTTCTATCAGTTGGATCAGCTCACTGTCAATTTTAGAGAAATCGGCCGACAAAATCGACGGAGCAACAATCCCTTTAAGTTCTTTATTCATACTCTATTTGTACCAGAAGAAACCTATTTTGGAAAGTCTGTCTAAATGCTCTTATTGCAAGAGAGCCCTCTTTATGGTATCATAAGTAACCAGTTTGGAGCTTTCTCACCGCAAAACACCTGAGCTATTTTGATGATTGAAATCAAAATAAACGCGGCTCAGGCTGTTTGTCGTTTGTTCCAAAGAGGACTATTTTAAGGGAGCGTAGCATGAACGAAGAGAACATCAAAACACTGCTTAATCAGGAGAAGTGGACCAGAGCTACTGTAACTAACTATACTATCCAGAATTTTCAGGAATTGGACGATATTTTAAATCAAATCGAAAATCCTGAAGAACTTATGGAAGTAAAAAATATCTGTGATGAGTATCTTCAGAAAAATAAGAACAGTATCATAGCACTCTATCTCAGCGGTGCTGTTGCTCTAAAGCGCCACTCCTTGGATTACTCCAACATTGTAAGTTTAATTGAACTGTTTAATGAAAACAAAAAGCCGGCCATTGTAGAGACCCTCAGTCTTCAAATACTGAATAAGTTTGACGATAAATACATAATTCGTCTTTTAGCCGCCTCTTACGATAAACTTGGGCGTGAAGATGATAAGTTTGCCCTCTATGAAAGATTGGTTCAGGTTGATTATGAAGAGACAGACCTCCTTATGTCTATTGCCAATCGTTATAACGAAAAGGGAGAGACTGAAAAAGCCTTAGTTTTTTATAAAAAAGCACTGCAACGGTACCTTAATTCCCAAAATCTTCCGGCAGTTAAAGATGTTTGGTCACTTTTATTGACACTGATTCCAAATGAATTTGCCTATTTACTGAGTTTGGTTCAAAGAATTTTAGCCAAATTTCAGGGAGAAAGGACAGGACAACTGCTTGCCCAGCTCAACGAAGTTGTTGAGAAAGCTAACCAATGGGACCAAAGTATAATTGTCCTAAAGACTTTTTTGGACAACGATCCTACCAGTGAGTGGGCTCGGGAAAAATTAGTTGAAGCATATCGTAAAAAATATGCAAATCACAGCCGCCTCGAAAACTGTATTGAAATCTCAAATATTACAAAAAGTTACCGTGATATAAACTCAGCCATTGAAGATTTTGAGAAAAATATTGCATTTGACAAAGGCTCTTTTGTTTACCACAAAACATGGAACATAGGGAGAATAAGCGAACTTTCCCATGAAAGAGTAATAATTGATTTTGTCTCAAAAAGAAACCACAGTATGAGTTTGAGCATGGCTTTTAACTCACTGCAAGTTCTCCCTAAACACCATATCTGGGTCTTAAAGAGCCTCTTCCCAAAAGAGAAACTGGCTGAGAAATTTCTTAACGATGTTTCTTGGGGCCTGAGAACTCTTATTACCAGTGCCAATAACGCAATCACTTTAAAAGAGATGAAAAGTGAAATTGTCCCCTCTATCTTAAAACCAAAAGAGTGGACTTCTTGGCTAACCAGTGCTAAAAAAGTCTTAAAAAGTGACCCTTATATCGGTTTTTTACCCAACGACCCTGAAGTTTTCATTGTCAGAGAAACTCCGATAAGTTACGAAGAGAAAACTCTGGGTATTTTTAGAAATGAAAAAAGATTTTATCAGAAGATAAGAATTGTCCGTGAGTTTTTGAGCAGCGGAGATGTTGAAAGTGAATTCTTTACTGAAATGGTCCAATATTTTATTGATCAGTGTACAAATTACAACTCGGTAGGAGACCAGGTAATCAGCAGTTTCCTTTTTGTTGATTGGCTCTGTGATTGTTATCCTTTCTTAGAAAGACCTACCGCTGTTGATTTCAAACATCTTTACGGATTAATCGATAAAAAAGAGCGAGTATTTGAAGCTATCGATGATTCTGAGCTCAAAAAATCTTTTATAGATAACGTTGTTGAAGTTGAAGAACCCGATAATGTCGATAAAGTCCTCATCTCGTTATACCCCTACTATCTTACCAGCTACATAATGGATACGCTCAAAGAACAGGGCAAAGAAAAAGTTATTGAAGAGATGTTTAGAAATGCCGTTGTTAACTACCGTGAAAATGCTGAACTCTTTGTCTATCTGGCTCGAACATATGAACCTAAATTTTGGGAAAAGAAGATAAAGGTCTCTTTGGAAAACTTAATAACCAGTGAATTGCAACTTCTCGATTATGCTTTTAATGCAATTGAAGCCAAAAAAGCAACCGTTGAAAACAGGAAGATTGCTAAATCTTTAGTCACTCTCCTTTTTGATGAGCGACTTATCTTTAATTTTCTGAAAAGTGCCACAGAAGGTGCAGCTCAAAGGATTAATTTCATTGTCCAAAGAATGCAAGGTCTTGAGCCCTCAAAAAAAATTGAAGTTAAACATAAAATTCTTGAAAAGTATCCCGAATTTGTTTTCTGGGGAGAAGAGGAAGAAGCCGAAATGGTCAGCAGTGGGCTCCTTGTTACTCAGGCCAAATTAGTTGAGAAACAAAAAGAGCTTGATAAAATTATGAATGTAGAAATCCCTGAAAACTCTAAAGAGATTGGGGCAGCACTTTCGCTGGGTGATTTAAGAGAGAATGCTGAGTATAAAGCAGCAAAAGAGCGCCAGAATCTTTTAAATGCAACTATGATGCGTCTCAGTGATGAAATTTCCAGAGCCAGTGTTTTTACCCAAAAGATGGTTGACCCTACAAAAATTTCGTTTGGAACTCAGGCAGTATTAAAAAACAATTTAACCGAAACAGAAGACATATTTAAAATCTTGGGTCCTTGGGAGTCTGATCCAAACCTTAATACGGTTAGTTATCTTGCCCCTATCGGCGCTAAATTGTTAAACCATAAAGTCGGTGATAACCTGAAATTTATCATTAACGAAAAAGAGTATGATTATACGGTTGTCTCAATTGAGGCTCTTAAGATTTAACTCTCTTTTGCCCTCTTTTAAAAATAGTCATGAAGTCTACTTTAGCAATTAAGTAGCTGAGTGTGACAACAAAGAGGGCAATGAAATATAATAGAGCCAATTTTAAGGCGTTTTCTTTATTACTGCCACTGTGCCACCAATTTCCAGTGTTAAAATGGCAATAAACTAAAGACAAAGTTATTAAAGGGATATTGGCAACTGCCAATTTAAATAAGTTTTTAACGAAACGTTTCTCTATAAAGAGCTTTTTTATCTCTTTACTTGACAGTAACAATAAAATTAAAAGACCGATTGTGTGACTGACAGTATTGGCCAAACTTAAAGATTTTGGACCAAAGGCGTTTTTAATTAAAATATAGGTAAGAGTTATATCGACAACAGAGATTCCAATCGCTCCGTACAAAGTAGTTTTAAATGATTTTGCCGAATAATGAACCCTCTGTAAAAACCCGTACCAAGCAACGATAGGCATCCCAATAGCAAAATAGAGTAAGATTTCACCAGTGACCAAAGTATCGCTAAGTCCAAATTTACCGCTTTGTAATAAAACAGCAGTCGTCTCATTGCCTAAAGTCACTAGTAAAATAGCAATAGGAAACAAAAACGTGGCAATATAAAGGAGTCCTTTGCTTACCAAATCAATAAACTCCTCTTTCGAAGGAGCTAAGAAAGCACCAGCGAGAGCCGGAAAGAATACAGTGGCAATTGCACTGTAAAAAATTCCGTAAGGAGCCTGCCAAACTATTATCGCATTCGTAAAGGCTGTTATAGTCCCCTCACTGAGTGTCGAGGCAAAATAAAAACTGACTTGCTGGGTAACAATTGCCAAAACACTTGTTACTGTAACAGGAGCCCACCCTTTTAAGACCTTTTTGAAAGCTTCATCGTTCAAATTTAATGAAAATTTAAATTTATAATCTATTTTGCGCAGAGCGAAATAGTTTATTAAAAATTGGCCAAACCCACCGATTAAGACTCCCAAAGCCATCGAATAGGGACCGATTTGTTTTTCAAAATAGTTTATTGAAAAGATAACTGCAATTGAGAAAAACAGGGGGGCCAAAGCAGCAACAAAAAACTTGTTATGGCTTTGCAATAAAGAGGCATAAAAAGAGGCAAATGAGATGAAACATAAAAATATCACAAAATAAAAGAGGAGATTAGAGGCCAACTCTATATCTTTTTGTTGGCTAAATTCTGATAACGATAAAATGATACTCTCTTTAAAAAACCAAGTAATAACTATTAAAAGTGTACAAACAATAAGTTGGAAAGTTTGCATTTTATAAAAAAGTGCTTTTGAGTGAGCTAAATTGTCCTCATCTTTCTCAATTTCTGAAACAAAAACAGGGATAAAAGCACTGCTGAGAGCCCCTTCGGCAAAGAGTTTTCTGAAGTTGTTGGGAATGTTAAATGAAAAGTTTATGATATCCGCTACCTTGGTCGCCCCAAAAAAAACAGCAATGGTTCGTGAACGGAGTATTCCCAATATACGTGATATAAGGGTAGCGACCATTAACAATAAGGAATTTTTAGCTCTCTTATTCTTTCCCATAGAATCTTGCCAAATACGAGTTTTTAAACTCCTTAAAAGAGTTGTTTAGAATTGCTTTCTTTGCATTTTCAACTAAATCATACAGATAGGTAAGGTTATGCTCAGTTGCCAACATTCCTCCTAACATCTCATTTGCTTTAAAAAGATGACGCAGATAACCGCGGGAATAGTCTTTACAGGCAGTACATGAACACCCTTCAACAATTGGATTTTTATCAAAAGTGTGTTCAGCTTTTTTCATTTGGATCATCCCATCATCGGTAAACAGGCTGCCGTTACGGGCAGCTCTGGTGGCTAAAACACAATCAAATAAGTCTATCCCATTTTCGATTGCATCCAAAATATAATCAGGAGATCCAATTCCCATTACATAGCGAACTTTATCATACCGAAGATACGAAGCAGTAAATTCCAGGTACTCTTTGAATGTTTGCTCATCTTCTCCGACAGAAAGCCCTCCGATTGCAATTCCGGGAAAATCGAGATCGTTGATAAACTGGGCACTCTCTTTACGTAAATCTTTAAAAAAGTTACCCTGCACTATCCCAAATAATTTACCGTCAAAGTTATCTAAAGTCTTCCAGTGATTTATTGAGCGTTGCGCCCATTGGTGAGTAATGTTCATTGCCTCAACAGATTTTTTATAGCTTGTATCACTTGCCGTACAAACATCCAAACACATCAGGATATCACTACCGATTATTTTTTGAATATCGACAACTTTTTCGGGAGTAAGCATATGTTTTGAGCCGTCAATATGACTTTGAAACATCACTCCTTCATCTTTAATTTTTCTTAACTTTGAGAGGCTGAATATTTGGAATCCACCGCTGTCGGTTAAAATATTGCCTTTCCAATTACTGAAATTATGGAGACCCCCGTAGTGTTGCAGTACCTCGACAGTAGGTCTTAAATAGAGATGGTATGTGTTTGCCAGAATTAAGTTGTACCCTATTTTTTCAATTTTTTCATGGTAGATCCCTTTTACCGTACCGTTTGTCCCAACCGGCATAAACGTTGGAGTATCAACAATACCGTGGGCTAAAATCAGCTTACCTACCCTGGCTAAACTGTTCTCATCTTTATGTTTTACTTCAAAAATATTATCCATTTTAAATCCTCCTGAATAAGCTGAAAAATCTAACTAAAAGCAGTGTTACGACAATCGGCGTCAAAGAACCCAACAGAGGGGTTATTACTGCCTGCTTAGCGAAGATTATACTTACCATTTCTACTACAAAATAGATAACAGCAATAATCAAACTGGCTAAAATACTTAAAACCAAAACCGATTTTCTCCACGTAAAGACAGTTGAAATAGAAATTAAGACTAAAATAAGTGGATAAAGATTACTTACAATCCTATTATAAAAATCTGTAGCCACTTTTTGATATTGCTCTTTGTTAACAATTTTTATCTTTTTCAAGTAATCGTAAGCATTTTGTAAAGGCATGCTTTTAATATCGTTACTGTTATTTCTAAAAAGAGAACTCTCCAAATTAATATCGGGGTTGCTGTAAGCTGAGAGATATTCCAATTCGACATTTAAAGTGTCAAAATCTAATACCGCTCTTTTTACATCCTTAAAATCCCAATATTTGCCGTTGTAGGTTCCGCTGGCAGCTTCAATTTTCTCTATAGGTTCTCCCGATTCATCAAAAACTAAGATAGTTATGTCACTGATTTTTTTTGAATAATCCCAATAATTTGAGGCATAAATTACATATGAACCATCGTATGATTGTAAAACAATATCCCAATTATCCCCATCGCTTTGCAGCGCAAAGTATTGTTCTTTGACTCTGTTGTGTTCTAAAGAGTACTTAAGCCCTATATTTTCAGAAAATATTGTTAAAAGAAGGGTAAAAACGAGGGCTAATACAATAATTGGTTTAACTATCCGCTTATAGGGATAACCGCTGTTGGCTAAAATAATCATCTCGTTGTTTGCATATATCATTGCTAAAAAATAGGTGGTACTGAAAAGCAAGGAGGGACCAACGGCAGTTATCAACGTCTCTGGAATAAAAAGATAAGTCAGGTAGGCAATTTGTTTTAGAGTAAATGCTCCGTTAAGGTAGTGTTCAATTTGACTGAAGGTTTCAAAAAGCACTAAAACAGTGGCAATTAAAAATATTGTGGTAACACTGATTTTAAGTAAAGAAGAGATTACATATGAATCAATTTTTTTCATATGCGCCTCGTTGGGATAAGGGCACTCAATGCAAGAACAAAAACAATCAGATTTGGAGTCCAAAGTAGCAATGCAGGATGAACCGGCAAATCAAATATTTGCAGTTGGGCAAAAAATAGTAAAAACCAGTAGAGTGAAGAGACTACTAAACTCAAACCAAACCCAAAGAGCCTACCGTGCTTTATTTTAATAAAAGCCAAAGAAAAAGAGGCAAAAACTAAAAAAAGAGAACTAAAGGAGAGGGCAAATTTTTTGTGCAATTCCGCTTGGTAGTAGAGCAGATAAAAATCGGTTCTTTGTTCTGTTTCTAATATTGAGATCTCATTTTCAATATTTACCCTTTTTTTATCTTCCAAAGAGAGTCCTTTCAACTCCTCTTTAAGTTTTCCTATTTTATTTTCAACTCTCTCTTTTGTTTCAAGAGCTTCCGCTTTTCTTATGTCGATTGCTTTAATGAGGTCTCTTGAACTTAATTGAGATAACGAGATATCAGTAATTGAAGACACTTCACTTTTAAAATCGAGATAGAAATCTACTTCATCGGCATGCCCTATTTCATAATTAGCCCTGTCTTCAGAGTCAAAGCCGACTATTTTGGGAAAACTCAGCTGTAGTTTATAGATATAAGAATTTAGGTCTAACAAAGTCAGTTTCCCCTTCTCTCCGCTTATAATCTGCTCATTATCGAAAACAACTATTGAGTCAACCTCACCCTTATCAACAAGTTTTGTAACTACAACTTTAGGGCCTATTTTTTTCACTGAATAGGAATCAAGTTCCAAAGTCGGCAGTTGTTGCATTGCTTCACTGTAGAGACTTTTAAAGCGATAGCTGCTGTATGGAAGCATCACATCAGCAACAAAAAAAGTAACAAAACTTAAAAGAAGGGCTAAAATCACCAGTGGACTAAATACCTTTCTCAAGGCAATCCCGCAACTGCGCAAAGCCAATATCTCACTGTTGGCACTTAAATCTCCTATTAACATTGCCGAAGCCGTCAATGTTGAAAAAGGGAGTGTGTAGAGGAGAATTTGTGGGATTGAGAGGGTTATAAGTTTAACTACGGTATCTAATCTGACACTTTTTATTAAAACTTTTTGGGCAAATAGGAGAAGCTGATTAATAAAAAATATAAAAAAGAAAAATGCGAAAGCTACCAGAAAAGAAGTCAAAAATCCTTTAACAACATAAGAGTTCAATGTGTATGACAAAGGAGTTTTGCTGCGATTCATCCTAAACTCCGGTTGAACCAAAGCCGTCGGAACCCCTCTCTGTCTCATTTGCCGTATCCACGGTTTTGAATGTTGATCTGATAACCGGAGAGATTACCATCTGAGCTATCCGCAAATGGTGGACAATTGTGAAAGGCTCTTTGCCGTGGTTTATTAAAGGCACCTTTATCTCCCCCCGGTAATCGCTGTCAATCGTACCGGGACTGTTTAAAACAGTAACCCCGTTATTTACTGCCAACCCACTGCGGGGTCTTATCTGGGCTTCGTAGCCTTTGGGCAATTCAATGATTATTGAGGTGGGCACCAACGCCCTACCCCCGTTTGGTTCCAAGATAATGGGACCATCGGGCAACGATGCATACAAATCGGCCCCAGCAGCCTCTTTGGAGGCATAGTGGGGCATTTTTCCGTTTTCCATGATTACGATGTTAACTGTTAAATTACTATCGTTTTGACTCACTTTTTTCTTCCTGTTCATTTAAGGCATCGATATAGCTAAGATTTAATCTTCCCATCCTATCGATTTCAATCAATTTTACAGGTACATTCTGATTAATTTTTAGAACATCATTGACATTGTTTACCCTAGTCTTAGAGAGTTTGCTTATATGACAAAGTCCCTCTTTGCCGGGTAGAATCTCAATGAAAGCTCCGAAATCCATTATTCTCTTTACGACTCCGTTATAAATACGACCGACTTCAGGTTCTTCGACAATCGATTTTACAAAATCATAGGCACTTTGGGCACTTGAGCTGTTTTTCCCGAAGATAGTAACAACCCCATCGTTGTCTATATTAATTTCGGCACCGGTTTGTTCGGCAATCCCTTTTATGGTTTTGCCTCCGGTTCCGATGACTGCACCTATTTTCTCCTCATCTACTTTTAAAGTCATGATTTTTGGTGCAAATTCAGAAGTCATCTCCCGTGGAGCTGCAAGGGCTTTCTCCATGATGTTCAAAATGTGAAGGCGCCCCTCTTTTGCCTGATTAAGGGCAATTTTCATTATTTCACCGGTTACTCCGGCAATTTTTATATCCATCTGGAAAGCGGTAATTCCGTCTTTCGTTCCGGCTACTTTAAAATCCATATCCCCAAGGTGATCTTCCTCACCTAAGATATCGCTTAAAACCACATACTTTTCATAGGAAGAGCCTTCGGTAATTAAGCCCATGGCTATTCCGGCAACCGGTTTTGTGATTTTAACTCCGGCATCCATTAAAGCTAAAGTCCCCGAACAGACCGAAGCCATTGAAGAAGAACCGTTGGACTCCAGAATTTCGCTGACTACTCTGATGGTGTAGGGGAAATTTTCTTTGTCTGGGAGAACAGCTTCTAGGGCTCTCTGAGCCAGATGCCCGTGTCCGATTTCTCTTCTTCCGGTCGACAGTCTGCCTGTTTCACCGACACTGAATGGGGGAAAGTTGTAGTGCAGCATGAAGTTACTGAAATGTTTGTCGCCGTCGATTGTATCGAACATTTGCTCATCGCTTGTACTGCCCAAAGTTGTAGTAGCTAAACTTTGTGTCTCTCCTCTGGTAAACAGGGCGCTTCCGTGTGTCCGCTCTAAGATACCGACTTCACAGTTTATTTGTCTGATATCGGTATTGGAACGTCCGTCGGTTCGAACTCCTTTATTTAAGATTGAGGAACGGAGGATATTGTACTCAAGGTCTTCAAACATAGCACCGACTTTTTCAGAACCTTCGTTCTCTTCAATAACAGTAGCAAATTTATCTTTAACCTCTTTTTTAACCTTATCCAATGCAGCATAACGTTCCATTTTGCCTTTGACAAATGATGCTTTTTCATAAAGAGGTCTGGCATATTCTCTGATAGGTTCTAAGAAAGAGAGCTCTTCTTCAATCTTCATCAGCGGCAGCTTCTCTTTGTTTACCAAAGCGGCAAGTTCTTTTTGAACTTTACATAAGTCGATAATAACTTTGTGGGCAGTATCAATTGCCTGAAGCATAAGCTCTTCGGAGACCTCTTTAGAGCCACCTTCCACCATCGTAATTCCGGCTTCGGTTCCGGCAACAACTATTTCCAGTGTTGCCTCTTCAATCTCTTGAAATGTTGGATTTACTACAAACTCACCATTTACATAGGCTATTCTTACGGCTCCGATCGGACCGTTAAAAGGGATATCGCTGATGGTAACGGCAGCCGAAGAGGCTATGATAGCAATGATATCGGGTGGGTTGACCATATCGGAACTGAGTACTGTTGGTATAATTTGAATCTCTCGCCCAAAATCCTTCTCAAAGAGGGGACGCATCGGACGGTCGATTAATCGGGATACCAAAATTTCTTTATCTTTTGGCCTCCCTTCCCTTTTTAAAAAGCCACCCGGTATTTTTCCGGCAGCATAATATTTTTCATTATATTCAACTTGCAAAGGGACATAATCCAATGGTTTATCTGGTTCGTTTCCGGCACAAACCGTTGCTAAAACTCCGCTGCCCTCATAGCGGGCATAAACGGCTCCGTTGGCTTGTCTGGCCATTTTACCGGTCTCAAGGACAAGGGTCTTTGAGCCTAGTTTAAATTCTACTGATTTCATCTTTCTCCTACTTCTTTTATAAACTCCATTAAACGGCAAAAGCCCCTGAAATCCGCTGGGATTTAGAGGCTATCATTATTTTGTTAAAATACATCAGTTATTTTCTCAACTCCAGTTTCTGAATAATCTCACGGTAGCGTTCAATATCCTGGTTTCTGATATATTTCAGTAATCTGCGTCGTGCTCCTACCATTTTTAAAAGGCCTCTGCGACTGGCATGATCCCGTGGGTAAGCATTAAAATGCTGTTGCAGATCTTTTATTCTGGCAGTTAAAAGTGCTACCTGAACCTCTGCTGAACCTGTGTTCGTTGGAGAGCCTCCAAACTCGCTGATTATCTGGCTTTTAGTCTCTTTTGTTACCATATTTAGGTTAACTCCTTTAAAATTTCAACATTATCAAATCGGGCAAAATAGAGCCCCCCAGACGGTAAGTTCTCCAATTTAAGAGTTACATACTCACTGTCTATTTCACAGACAGCTAAAAACTTCTCCATCTCTCTTGTGACCAGTAAACATTCGTACAATCCCGGTGGCGGCAGAAGTTGAACGAAAGCACCAATCGAATACCTCAAGAAATCAGAACCACTTTTGGAGTGCAAATGTGCTAAATCAACCGTATAAGGTCTGCCCAAAAGGCTCTCTATTTTAGAGACCTCACCACTGCCAAGGTAGTGGCGCACCAAAGTGGAACTATCGACTCTGCCGTCACTCAATTTGTAAGTAGGCGGTACTTTCAAAATTGCTCCTTCACAAAGTTCGTTAACTATTGTAAGCAACTCTTGAACACCTGTATCAGCATTGTGGCCGCAACGAAAATCTTCGCCTACGACAACTGCCTGGATATCGAACATTGAGCAACAGCGACCGATAAATTCTCTGCCTGTCAGTTTACTGATATCGGAAGAAAAGTCAATCACAACCAGATAATCGACATTCAAATCGTCAAAAAACTCGGTGCTTTGCCTGAGAGTCATAAGGGGGTTTTTATAGGGATTTCGCCCTATAACTGTTTTAGGATTTTGGCTGAAAGTGAAAACAACCACTTTGGTATTTTCTCTTTTATTTGCCTCTTCTTTTGCGCTGTTGAGAATAAGCTGATGCCCACGGTGAAATCCGTCAAACACACCTATAGAGATAACAGCTTTCACCTTTTGAAATTCTTTTGATTCAAATAATTGGTGAAAGTCATATATTTCCATTGTTTCTCCTCGAGCATGGGATAGCCAATGTCTTTATAGGATTTTTAGTTTCATCCAGAGCCACTACCCCGACGACCTCTTTCTGTGGTGAAAATAAAACGGCATGGTCATCATCAAAGTCTACCTCTTTTTCAATAATAGATTCAACAGGAGGTAGATTACCGAAACAGAGTCGTCTGGTTGCCTCTTCATCAATGGTAATTTTTCCGATATTAGGAAGTCTCATAAGACGTTCGGTACTTTCACTGGCATGACTTCTTAATTGGGTATAATCGTCTGCTTCAACCGCTTCACTTAAATTATAAGGACCGATTGCAGTTCGTTCCAATGCAGCCAAGTGAGCTCTGGAATTACATTCTAAAGCTAAATCTCTGGCAATTGAACGGATATAAGTTCCTTTGGAACAGTGTACTTCCAAAACTAAATTGGGAGAATCCCACTCAATAATTTTAGTGCTGTAAATTTCGACTTCCCTAGAGGGTGTATTGAACCTCTCCCCTTTTCGGGCTAAACGATAAGCTCTTTTACCGTCGATATGAACAGCAGAATAAATTGGGGGATGCTGGGTAATTTTACCGCTAAACTTCTCTTTAAGGATTTTCTCAATTGTTTCCAATTTAGGAACTGTCCCTGTTTCAATAATTTTCCCATCGGGGTCAAGAGTATCTGTTTCAGAACCGAATACTAATGTGGCAACGTATCTTTTATCTAAGTTTGAAAAAAGGGTGTTGAGTTTAGTCAATTGCCCGGTAAGGACAATCATTAAACCGGTGGCAAATTTATCCAAGGTGCCGGCATGACCAACTTTTGGATCTATAAGCTTTTTTATCGGTCCAAGTGAAGAAAACGAGGTTTTTCCAGACTCCTTTTTTAATAAAAGAATCGATGCATTGTTATTCATCTTTTATATTCAGGCTATCTATTAAATTATTAATTGCCTGCCCCTCCTTGATTGAAAGGTCGGCTTTAAATGTTATTTTGGGAGTGTTTCTTGTTTTTAAAATTTTCCTTAAGCGACTTTGGATAAATCCAGAGGCCCGTTGAAGGGCCTCTACCGACTCATTAAGTTTCTTATCATCAATAAAAGAAGAGACCCAAACGGTAGCATAGGCTTTGTCGCTGCTTAAATCTACCTTGCTGACCGAAACGAACTGACTTAATTCAGTATGCTTTATCTCTTGGGTCACTATCATTGTACTGATAGCCTCCGCTATCCTGGTCTCTAACCTTTTATGTATATAATCACTCATTTGAACTCAACTTCTTTGCGATTTCGATTACTTCCAGAACTTCTAGCATATCTCCGCTTCTCAAATCGTGGTAGTTCTCCAATCCGACTCCGCACTCATATCCTGCTGCAACTTCTCTTGCATCATCTTTGAATCGCTTTAGAGATGAAATTTTACCTGAGTGGATTTTAACGTTGTCTCTGTAAACATGAACCAACGAAGAGCGTTTGATTTTACCTTCGGTAACGTAACAACCAGCAATGAGGCCAATTTTGGGTACTTTAAAGGTTTCTCTGACTTCAAGCTGTCCGATGACAACCTCTTTCTTGTCGGGTTTCAGCATCCCTTCCATTGCGGCTTTTATATCATCCACGGCATCGTAGATAATGTTATATTTACGGATTTCAATTTTTTCTTGGTCGGCAAGGGTTTGAGCTCTTGGGGTTGGTCGGACGTTAAAGCCTAACACCAAAGCTTCACTGGCAATGGCTAAATTAACGTCGTCTTCAATGATAGCTCCTGCTGAAGACCTGATTACATTGAGTCTGATCTCTTGGTTGGAGAGTTTTTCAAGGGCATTTTGCAAAGCTTCCACGGAACCTTGGACATCACCTTTAATAATTACGTTAAACTCTTGAATTGTACCATCCTGCATTTTATCAAAAATGTTATCAAGAGTTACTTTGCTTACACTCTTGGCTTGTCCCAACCGTTCCAACTCCTGCCGTTTAGCACCGACTTGGCGGGCCTGTTTCTCATTTTCGGTTACCTGGAAAGGGTCTCCGGCTCCGGGGATATCGCTTAGACCGATTATCTCAACAGGGGTTGCCGGACCTGCTTCGGTGATTCTGTTACCGCGATCATCAACCATTGCCCTGACTTTCCCCGGATATATTCCGGCTACAAAGTTATCTCCCTGATGGATTGTCCCCCTCTCTATAATAACGGAAGCAACAATTCCTCTTCCCTGGTCAATTCTGGATTCCAGAACCTTTCCTTCGGCTCTTACCGAGGCATTTGCTTTTAGCTCCAGCATTTCAGCCTGTAAAAGTATTGTATCCAATAGCTCCTCGATACCGATTCTTTTTAGGGCGCTGATTTCACAGAACAGGGTACTTCCACCCCATGCTTCAGGCATTAAACCGTGGTCACTGAGCTGTTGTTTGACTCTGTCAACGTTGGCTTGGGGCAAGTCTACTTTGTTGATGGCAACTATAATAGGAACCTTGGCAGCTTTGGCATGGTCAATCGCTTCAAGTGTCTGAGGCATCACCCCGTCATTTGCCGCTACCACTAAAACAACAATATCGGTAACTTGGGCTCCTCTGGCTCTC
>Ga0265293_10004804_pt1 | contig 23369 bp, 25 predicted proteins | sample Munlanlewell138R_FD_192505 | JGI IMG/M metagenome (GOLD analysis project Ga0265293, IMG submission 192505) | Leachate microbial communities from a municipal landfill in Southern Ontario, Canada - Leachate well 138R | ecosystem: Engineered > Solid waste > Landfill > Unclassified | place: Canada... | reverse complement strand
ACGACGTTTTCCTGCACCGGTTCCGGCGTTGGGAGCAGATCGGCGGGCAGAAAAGACTTGGTGAAGCTCTCCACGGGCCGGGTGCCGGTGAGGTTGCCCTTCTCGCGGTCGTAAGCCACGGTCAGGCTCCCTTCGACGTCGCGGAAAATGTGGAAGGGGGACATGGTGAGGAGGAGCAAGTCCTGCGGGGCAGCCCCTTCTTCGAGCCAGACGGCCTCAAGGATCGGGGTTACGCTGTCGTTTTCGGTTTCCAGCGTAAAGCGCAACCATAAAGTGTCATCGTCAAGGTCAAGCAGGTCACCGTCGTCAACCGCCGTCCACGTGTCCGGCTCTACTTGATCGCTACCCGTGCAGGCATACTCTGCCGTGATAGATGTTCCATCCGGGGTCGTGGCGGCAAAGCGCAGGCGGGGCGCGGCTTCGGGGATAGACGCGGTCGGTAGGGTGAGGGTGTAGACACCGTGAGCATCGTAAACTGTAGCTGATGGAATTACAAGTTTGTTGTCAAGCCAGACTTCGACGAACTCTACTCGTCCTCTTACTGATGAACTATTCCTAGTAAAGCACCCAAATCCAACAGTAACAGCTTTGTCTATACTGGAAACATCAATACTGTCAACACGCTTATCGTAGTTAGAACTCGATATCTCAGTCCTCACTCCATCTATCCATATCGCAGAGCTTACGTAAGATCTGTTGCTCATAGAGCTGGAAAAAGACAATTCATCAACTCCCGTTAAGTCTATTTCGAACTCTATCTTAAACTCCTTATCGTTAGAGATACTCCCCGAAGACACTCGCTCTAAGATGAATGTTTCATCTACTGTAGCAGTAAAAAAGGAACTGTAAAGATTTAAAATACCATCTGGCCACTCCAAGCCTGCAGATCTCTCTAGCCTCACTCCGCCCGCCTCCGCCTCTACGCCGTCCATATCCCCACTCTGGTCGTCTTGCCAATACTTGGGCAGCGGATAGCGCTCCACGCTCTCGACCGTGTATTCTCTTTGCGTCAAGGACCCAAAGATGATCGGGTCGCGCTCCATGCCGGTCACGGTGAAAGCGACTTCGTTGCCCACTCCAGCGTAGAGCTCTGCCTCATAAAAATAGAGCCGTCCGGAAGTGCGCCCGGACAGAATCACAAAGCGGTAGTAACGGTAAGCGGTTTCGTTCGTAAAAGATAGATCCCGCCAGCCCGTAGATGCAGCGTTCTCGCCGGACCAAAGCTCCGTCCATGTCGTGAGGTCGTTTGATGCTTCCAGTTTGTATTCATTCACCCGGTAGCTCCCGCCGGAGTAATATCTAAAGCGGGTGACTGCTTCTGCTTTACCAAAATCGATCTGCAGCCATTGGGGCAAGGCCGCGCGGGTCTGCCAGTAGGTCGAAGTGCTGCCGTCAAAAGCCTTTTCTGGGCCATAAGAGGCACTATAGCTATCACTCGCCGTATAAATCACACCAGGTGCAGGGGCAGCTTTCCTCTCCCCTACTACAAGGGGCGGCAGTCGCCCACTTGCATCTCCCATCAGCGGCTTGTCAAACTTGACCACGATCTTCTTCCCTGCGCCCTTGCCGCCCCATGTCCACTCGCTACTCATTCCAGATCGCCTCCACTTCCGGCCCGCTGACTTCCTCATACTCCAATCCCGTCGGGGTGAAAACGGTATTAAAGGGATCGAATAACTGATCCGCCTCGCCGCGGCCTCCGCCCAAGAATTTCAGCGTCAGATCGCCCTCTACCGAGTGGTTCAGATCGAGGGTAGTCAGGACAAAGTGCAGGGGATCTTCGCTGTCCGCAGCAAGGCCCGTCACATCAAAAAGGTCGTCGTTCTCATCGTAAACTTGGAAGTCCTCAGCAACCAATTCAGTAATCTGATGTTCAAAGAAGATATGGATCGTTTCGTTATCTTCGTTGTAGATAGTTACTATATTATTATATGCTGCACCGTATAGAGTAAGTAGCTCTAAACCAATTACTCCAGTAATTGTGTGTAGGTCGTTGTAAATATCTGTATATGTTAAGGAAATAAGTTCCGTTTCCAAAGTAATTGCTGCCCCAATGGTATGTTGCTCAATAGCCATAAGTGCCCAGTTTCGGGTAGTAATAGTCCAGTAGAGTCTGCCGTTAGATTCACATATAATTCCTACACGATAATCATTTGTTCTAAATAAAGCTATATTCTGAGTAGGAGTAGGCAACTCAGTAACTATTCGCTCCGGTTCCCAGATAGCTGGGAGATCGGGTGGTTGCTGAGCATAATTTCTGTAACACACAACACCATTTCGAATATACGCTATGATAACTCCCTGATCATGGTTCCACAAATAAGTATTCTTCCAACCCCTAAGCATAGCCACCCTACTTACTCCATCAGCTGCTAACTCAAACGGGGTATCTAATTGTCCTCTTTGGACTGTTAGTCTACCAAATGGTCGGACTATAGCCACAAACGGACTTCCAACAGTATAAGGGGCATGCTGCCCACCAGGAATTCTCTCCCAGCGACCATCAAACTCAATCGCAACGTCAATAGCTGTTGCGAGTGAGTATTCATAGTCCCACTGAGTAGGAATGCGATCCACCATTAGAGATGTAGCTACCTTAGCCCAGCCATCCTCAATATAGGCCATGTAGAGCTTAGTAGGACCTTTAAAAGGATCTGGCCTTTGGACTGCTACTCGAGCAGGTCCTAGATCTACTCCTGTTCTTATAGTTCTCGCCTTAAGTAACATTAGCTCACCTCAGCACAGGCCTATCAGCATCAAGCCCATACAATATTGATTTCTCTCTAAACAGCTCTACCCAGGGGGTCTCCTCATACATCTCTTCCCATATATTCAAGTTCTTCCTAAGCTGAATATTATCAACCTGGAGCCCTCCTTCAAGGTCTTCTGTGATAACAGAAATTCGAACTGCTCGTAGTACCAGAGAGTTGTTAACTGGGCATATTTGCTCTGTATGGATCCATCCTCCACTAAGAACGCTTTCTTCTGGTAGCAAGCTGGGATGACAAGGCAGTATGAATCTATCAATAGTTTCTCCTACATAACCAAACTGTAATAATACGTGTCCTAAGACCTCGATGCCTAAAGGAGCTGTAGGTAACCTGAAATCTATAGATATCTTGAAGTCCGGAGGATTCTTTAATATATCTACCTGATCTAGTTCTTGCCACATAAAAGCAGTTGGCAGTAACTGAAAGCAATGTGTACCTTCCGTTCCTCCAGGAACTCTAGATACTCCTAGCGTCTCCCAATCCTCTAGACTTTCAGCAGAAGAATTAAGTAGTAAGTTGTTTCCATACTCCTCAGCCATAGTGTACTCCTTTGCTTACAGCGTAAACCCGAACATCGACAGCTCCGTAATTGCATCTGCACCAGCAGCCCCAACAGACAGCGTTGCATCTGCGCTAGTACCACAAGATAGAGGGATGGGCAGGCTGCAGTGGACCCGCGCGCCTTTTTCTGCCTGATCTCCTATTACGTCTCGCATGATTACAGTAGATCCATCTTTGACTTCAATAATAACGTCATTACTTGCATCTGCGCCTCTAAGAGCCACAGTGAATCCCGAGATGTAATGTTTCTTGTCAGCCTCGGCGGTAACCTTAGCCTCTGCAGCTGTGTTTGCGCTGCTAGTCGAAACTATAGCCCAAGGGACAGCACTAATAGGGTAACAGTCGACCAATTGAGCCTTTAATGTCCCAGTCACGGCGGCTTGTAACGAATCTTGCTTTGCAGCAGTTGCAGGTGCTAGGATGATCTTAGCCAGGATCGCCGCTAGAGTTGTCTGTGTGGCCGCATCTGTAGGTAGGGCAGCTTCTACAACCTTAACATGACCTGGATTCGTTTGCGTAAGCAGTGCTGATCCATCTGGCCCCCATATTAAAACTCTCCCTGCACCAGAAGTACCCTTCCATTCTTCGTAATCGTTGCCAGCTGCATTCAGGAACTGCGGTACCGGTCTACCTTGTTCATCTAAAACTAACTCAGCCATCTTTTCACCTACCTTAACTCAAAATGTCTTGGTACCAGGGAGAATAGTCCTGGACTTATAAACACCCAATCCTTCACTATCAATGATTCTTTTCTGATGCCGTGTATTGTTCCAGAGAGAGCTCCATCGTATGATATAGTAGATCTCAAAACGACAACTTCCTCTTCTTTAAATTTATCGGAAGGATTCTCTAGTGTTATTGTATCTAAAAGCTCTACTGCCGGATTCCCTCGGATATTCGCCTGCACATAAGCGTTAGGGTCAAGTCCTATGTTTCCTGCCAATGATACGTATTCTCTTGCTACCGAAATATCTTGGATAAGATCGCTATTGATTACTTGCTCTTTTACGCCGTATAAAGTTGCGAGGGGTTTATCAGTACGGTTCACATTACTTTCTGACACCCTAATAGGAATGCCTTCTGCGTACAGTGAAACTATCTCAGGAGTCCCAGGATTTGTTATGCGTATATCGGCAGTCCACGCCCCGTAGCTAAGTCGGTTGATATAGCTGGTTTTTGCTCCTCGAAGTGAAAGTTGTGAGAGGGATGCAATAGGTCCTGGACTAAACTCCAAACTCTTAAAAGTATTGCTACCCCTAGGTATTTCTAGGTTCTCCATGTTCAGTACGGTCGTGAGTTTATCTAAACTTGGGTGTCGATTACTTACAGTAGTCGACGTGAAGATGTTTCGATACTCCTGAGGGATCTCCATGTCGAAAACCTGTGTAACATCATCCATTGTGGCTACGCTATCCGTCAGCCTGAAATTATTTATAGCCGCTATTCTGCCTTGCCTATCTGCTACTATGGTACAACTCCCCGCAGTCGCCAGTTCTTGAAAAGCACTCCATGCTTTCCCTCTCGGCAACCATCCCATGCGCACGTACTGCTTTAAAGTAGGATCTATAGCGTACTCGGAACTAGATAGTCCTAGAACGGTAAAGAGGCGCTTTAGCATTTCCGCGATGGTGGTATTTCTCATAACAGGAAATGGAGGAAGTTCTATCTCCCCTAACCTATATAGTTGATCATAGCACGTCACGGACGCTTCAGTACTCAAGGAAGGAGCACTCCAGTCGCCTGTCCAGAATACTCCTAAAGGAATCCACTCAATAGATTCTGTGTGTGGATGCCCCACATCCAGCCCAATGAAAGGTACAATCTTAAGATTCGGTAGGAGTTTCCCAAAGTAAGGACTGCCCTCATTGCTGGGCGTAAAATATCTACTCGCATTATCTAAATTCAGAGACAGCTCGTTAGCGGATACCCTACCTAAGGGGCTCTCTGATTCGGCACGCGCTTCTTCGAGTAACACGAACGAAGAGATATCATCATCCTCGAAAACCGTTGGCGCGGCCGACGGCCCATTGAAGTACACCTCGACCTTAGCTACGCATCTGCGTTCGGGAGCGTCTATTTTCAATTTATAGTTATTACTCACAACTAACATACTAACACCTACTGTTCTATAAGGTCGAAATTGACATCCTTCCAGTACCATAGAGGAGACGCAGCCTCGCCGCCGCGAAGGTAATCCGAGGGTATGTGTCCCGCATAGCAGGTCGCGGTTTTTGTCACGCCGTTCTCGGTATAGGACAACGTAAAGAACATTTCATCTGTGTCTATTAAAGATAAAATGGTGGATAGATCGGTACCTGTTAATTGATTGTATCTCAAGAGGAACTTTCTCTTTTTAGCCACTAATTCAAGAGTCATTAGTCCCGAGGCAACTCTGCCAGCCTTCGTGAGATTATAGCGTTCTATGGAGAAGCTGTCTGGTCTCTTAATAGGTGTACTGTTTATGGCTAGTTGGACACTCATACTTGTCCCACCCTTCTATCTTCCTTTATCCTAATGACTCGCATACGCCTCTCAAGCTCTCGCAAGCCTCTCTCATCCGCAATCAGTGTTCCCACGTAGACAGGTTGCTGTTCGCTACCGGCGGCAGGCATGAGGGAAGCAAACTCGGAAGCAATAGCTCTAGCGAAGGGTCTAGCATCCTCCCCTGTTAGGGGGACTATAGCCTCTTTTCCATGTTCTCCGGCACGTACTAACATTTCCTCTGGGATTATGCCTCCATGCTGCAGTCTTGGTATTTCGCCGATCCTAGGCAGCCCTATCGTGCCCCCGCCTAGAGACCCTAGGGGGCCCAAATCTATTTTCGGTACATTAAAGCTTATAGCATTCCAGGCTCTAATGAACTTATTGACAAAGTCGATTGCAATATTGATGTTGTCCCTAATCGTATTCTTGATTGCCGTCCACTTCTCTGAGGCACTCCTCCTGATGCTCTCCCAAAGCTCCGCCATCTTGAGTCTTACTTCTGTCCATTTACTTACTGTATCCCTCTTTGTTTCATCTGTCTCTGCGGCAACAGCCGTCTTGACGTTTCCGAATATCCCACCTACTAGTAAAACTATTCCTGCAAGAGCCCCTGCTACTCCCGCGGGCACTCCTGCGAAAGCTAGTATGATTGCCAAGATAATGCCTGCTACAATTAGGAGGATCGGCCCTTTGTGTTCTTCTAGTGTCTTCGAGATCTTTCCTCCCCATTCTTTAGCTCTAGCTAAGCCGTCTGCAACCCATTCAGTAAGGGGTTTGTCAGCGGCTATGGGGAAGGGAATCAGGACTCGCAATATCGCTTTCAGTCCCAAATCCACCATACCCGGTGCATCTGTTTGAAATCCTCTCTTTATTTCCTTCACAGAATCAGAAATCCATTCAGCTACGGGTATAAGCCCCCGTAACGGGAGCGGCACTAAGGCCTTTATAATATCTGCCAGTCCTAGCTCTACCTTCTTAGGGGCTTCCTTTTGGAGGCCCTCTTCTACTTCCTCGTTCGTGCCCCTTATCCAATCAATTATGGGTTGTATTGCAGCGGGGCTGAATGGAAACAGTATCCTTAAAATAGTTAGGAGACCTTCCTGCAATACCTGGGGTAGGTCTGTTTGGAATCCCTTTTGTATCTCGGCTACTGTATCCGATATCCACTTTGCAAAGGGTTCCAAAGCCTGCATGGGAAACGGGAACAGTAGTCGTAATACTACCAGAAGTCCTCTTGCGATAGCCTGCGGTATACTTGTGGTGAGGCCTTCCTCTATTTCTTGAGGTATCTCCGTTTGGAATGCTTTCCTTACCTTTGGTATAAGCTCGTCGAGCCACTCAACAAATGGTCTCAGCAGCGCCATAGGCACCGGGAATAATAGTTCTAAAACAGTACGTATTGCCTTGCCAACGGTCTGTGGAAGCCTTTCCTGCAGACCTTCACGGACAACTCTTTCAACCTCATCGGTTTCTAGCTCTAGCTCTTTTACAGGGATATGAACTTTCTCCTTCAGCAGCTCCCAAGCATATGCCAGATCCTTTACGCCCTGAATGAGGGGTACCAACATAGGCACTAAAGCGGGAATCCAGTTAAACCATTCCGGGGGTATTGCGAAGCGCTTTTTCGCTTCCTCGAAGGCCTTGCTGCTGTCTTCAATTTGTTCTTCTACATCCCCGGCACTATCGCCGCCGCCGAAGTCCCAACCTAGATCAGGTATTTTTCCCAGGGCGACTCCGATGTTATCCAAGGCGTCAGGGACAGGATATACCTCGTCGAAGGAGGCAATAAAAGTGTTCTTAATAGCGTTTCCAGCTTCTTCGGCATCCTCTACTATGTCCTCGAAGGAGTCGCTTATTCCAGACAATGCATCTGATAAGTCTTCGGGGTCCATAGGTTTCAGGATGTCATCTAGGTTGAATCCAAAGAAGGAAGACAAACGCTTCATCATTCGATCCAACCAATCACTTACCGACTTAATAGATAGTGCCAGTCCTATGAACGCGGCCACTAAAATTGTAATAAGCGCAACTATAGGATGTTCAGTAAGTGCAATATATAGGACCTTTATCGCCCTAGCCAGGAATCCAACTGCTGCTCCTACAGCATGTGCTATCCCTAATTTTTTGATGGCGAGTGTTAGGAGCCCTACCGCTGCAGCTACTGAACTCGAAATAAGAAGACCTACTATGGCGCCTACTAAAACTCTTATGACGGGACTACTCTGTGTGGCCCATACAAACAACTGTGCTAGTACGCGCACTACACCTGCAAGTACAGGCAATACTGCCGCTAGCGCCCTAACAAACCATTCACCGAGGGCACTAATCACAGGCTTCAGTGCTTGCCCAATCATCTTCAAACTTTCCCACAAGGAACCTAAGGCAGCTATTATAACTCTAATGGTAGTATGTAGCTCTGGGGGTACCAGAGCCTCTAGAAGGTGCGCCCTACCTATTTTGTCTATCCCTTGACGGATGCTATCTAACCGCGTAAGAAGGTTTTCGGCGAAGTTCTTCCAGGAGTCAAACAAAGGTTTAAATGCCGCAGAGCCAATAATCATTAAGTTATCTTTGATTCTGTTTGTGATGCCCTTGAGGGTTCGCTCTACCTCTTTGGCAGCCCCCGCGAAACGTTTCTGCCAACCAGTTAGGAGAGCTTGTATTGCGACACCTGCCGGAATCGCCTCTCGTCCGATATTTATAATCTGGTCCCGAGTTAACCCTAACTCTTCTTGCAAGATGTGCGTTACGGGGATTGCCATCTTCTGCAGACGCCGCATAGTCATTGCAGTCAAGCGGCCTTCAGAACGAATTTGCCCAAAGATATCTGCGATTCTAAATAAGTCCGTTCCAGTAGCTGCAGTTACGTCCGTTAGGCCTTCCATTATAGGCATAATCTGCCGCAGGTCAAAACCTGCCGCTAATAAATACCTTGCGGCGGAAACCGACTCCTCAATATTGAAAGGAGTTTCAGTTGCAAAGTCACGTAGTTCCTTTATAAGTGCTTTAGCCGCGCGCTCGTCCCCCAGGAGGTACTTAAACTGTACAGCGGCTTGCTCTAAGGAGGAGGTCAATTCCCACACCGCAGATATACTTTCCCGGATGGTACGTAACAGCGTATAAAACGCCTGGGAAATCAAAATTCCTGTAACTACTCGTGCGGTGTCCTTAACGTATCCTCTTATGGCCCATGTAGTCCTCGCAGCTTGCTTCTCGGTATCCTGCAGAGCCTTTTTGGGTCTCTTACCGAAGGCATCTTCCATCTCAGTACCCGCTTTGCGGGCAATACTAACAGCCTCCTCCATGCCTTCGGAAAACTTAGTAGTACGAAGGGAGAGATCAGCAAATAAATCCGATACTTTCATCGCCATTATGCATCACTCCCCCTTCCTTAGAATACAACTTGGTCAATATATACTTGTTTCGGTTTCGCACCAGCCCTCCCACCCTTCGATTCGAGCGAATTAGCTTCAATATACACCCTACATAGTGCATTGAGCTTTCGAGGAGTGGTCTTCCAGAAGGCCTCTTCTGACATCTTAAGTACCACTGTACCTATATAGTACATTAAGCTCCAGTCCCAGATGTCTCCTTCTGGGGCACTGCCAAAGGGGCCGCAGCGTCCTCTTCCACAGCCGCGGCCTTTGCAGTCCCTGTTGCACTTGCAAGTTCCGCGATCTCTCCCATGTCAACGTTCATTGCTTCACCGATCTTGCTTACCAGTGAAGGCAAGTCCTGAATGCTGATGAGACTCCCGATGAACTTGGGAGTTATTTTCGCCTCCCCTTTATCATCCAGCTCCTCGTGTATTAAACCTGCCCACAAAACAATACGGAGTGCTTTGATACTGCCCTGTTCCAGGGCATCCATTGCCGCCTCAACCGATCCATACTGTTCTTCTATCTCTGCAAAGGCATTTAAGTCAAACTTCATATGCCTCTGTTTGTCCAGCATTATCGGAATCGGTTTCGATCTAACATCCCTCACGTTTGACACAAGAATCTCTCCTTTCTTGTTAAAGGCGTTTCTTACTCAGATAAGAACACCACTGACCTCGTGACTACATCAGAATCCGACAACCCGTCCTTAGTTGCAATGGCCTTGATCTCTACAGTTTCTCCACCTAACTCTGAAGTTGTCAATGCAAAGGGACCCTCATAGAGAATATCTTGATCTGTAGGGACCTCGCCATCCAAGGTGTAGTAGAGTTTTGCATTGTGCGTAGTGGTAAATAAAGTCACCTGGATCTCGTCGTCGTTTGCGTATTCATCCTTTTCAGGATAAAGCGCGACAACAGGCTTAGCAACCTTGGAAGGCCCTGCACTTATAGTTTGCAACTTAGTGGCCGTAAACCAGTTTGAAGGTTCGAATCCTTCAACATCATCGTCCCCTATTAACTGATAAGCATCATCGTAGTCACGCTTGACGAATTGCCCGTTAATAGTAGGCGTTTGGAATGTAATAGTGTCCCCCTTCGTTTCGTGGCTTTGCTCCGGTACCATGAACTTGCCCTTGAGCAGCCATACATACCTATAGCTGCCATTGGACTTAAGGGACTTGAAGCCTAAGGCAATCCACGGGGGTATATCACCAGCTTTCCGGATTAACTGCCCTGCGGACAACGCTCCGTGCCCCAATAAAACCGCTTGGATGTCCAAAGGCAAATCAGCCACATTTAATTCTAACTCGATCTGACCTAGGGTCGCAGCAGTTTCCATGGGTCCATCATCAGCAAATAAGGTTTCCATGCTAGGGTTGGGGTTAATATTTGCTGTAATAGCTCCAATGATACGCTCGGGCTCTTGGTACTGCACTCCTACGCCTACTTCATCTGAATCTAATATTGCGTAGTAGACATCTCTTAAGCCTATTTGAACTCCTCTGCTTACTTTCGCCATTCATTTTACCTCCTTCGTTAATGATCACGATAGGTGATCACACCTATGTTGAATCCGTACTTTACTCTACCCTGCGAATCTACCTCTACTTTAAAAGGGGTTTGTCGAGCATATATAACAGCCCACCTAGAGGTTAACGTAGGATTTATCTCCCTCATGTCCAGCGTCCGATCTTCCGGCGTATCCAGCACGTTAAATATTTCCCATGCTTTGACACGAGACCAATCTGGATTGTGCTGCCCAGATCTCACCGTAATCTGAACACTTCTATCTACTGCATTGACTCCAGTAGCTGTTCCTCTACCTGCATATTCATATAGGGACACAATCTCATCAGGGGAGTCAGGCATAGTATCCCTGAAACAGTCAATTGCATCTCCTTCCACTACGTTTTTGTAGGTAAGAAACTTTACTAGGTCAAGCAAGAGATCCGTCACCTCGTCAAAACCCTCCTCATCTTATCTTTGACGCTTATCACTAATCTGGCGCTGAAGTCTTGGAGGCTGCTCATAAGTGGCCCCTCAAGGAACTTTGCGTTCCCTACGGGGTGGTGAACATCTAAGCGCTCGTGCACCGGGACCATATAATCCGCGGGGTGTTTCCCAGTCAATGGATTGGCTTCCCCGCGCCCGTAGCCTACACGAATCTGCACTACTCCCTCCTCGTTTTCTGTGGGCTCGTCGACAAAGGCGGAATTCTTTAGCGTCCCAGTTTCCACAGGAACCTGTTCGAGACTTTCTGTCATTACTTCTTCTGCAAAATCTAGCAATCCCTCGCTGCCGCCTGCAATTGCAGCCTCGCGGGCTTTCAGAAGTTGTTTCTCCAAGGTACGCAGGGATCTCTTATCGAACTCTAATGTAGGCATTATACGTTCACCTCCACCATATTCATACAGCCCTTCTCTCCATAAAACGGCTGCACCGAGATAATCGGGGGCTGTCTACCATCAGGCAGAGTTATTCGATCATGACATGTAATAGCCAAGGAGTCCGCGTCCGCGTTGAAATATAATGTCTCCCGAGAGATTACTTCCTCGCCTTCCATATTGCGCACCATTTTCAGCACACCAAAGATGGCGCAAGTAAGCGTTTTAGACGTTCCATAGGAAGGTTTCCCGCGGCCGTCAGGCTTTATATACGGCTCGCAAGTTATGCTCTGAGTTAACATAGCTATAACTATCTGTCTGTCCACGCCTACTCGCACCTCCCTGATCTATACGACATAAGGTCACGCTTGAAAGCTGGGCCCTTCACATCCTCGGGGCCTCCCATATATGGAGGAGCCGAGCTAGCTATTCGGGATTTAAGGTCTCTACCTAACCTTGCAAAAGCTTCGGACCTCTGGCTTGCTGCTACGTGCTGCGGCCCCAAGGTAAAATCAGCTTGACGTGCGAACTTCCTTGCAAGAGCTTCACAGCAACGTGCAGCAGCGCCGTAGATTCTCGATTCTACAGACAAGGCATATACTATTTCCTCATCGGTTAATAACTGATCATTCGTGTCTGTATCTCCTATCTCGAACCTAACCGCGTCTTTGTTGCTTGCTGTCGGGTCTCCACTATAGGTCCACGCCATGATTATACAACCCCCTACCTTGGCTTATCCACAACTACAATATCGACATCGAAGGTTGAACCATCTTCAGAACAGACTATATCAAACCCATCTTTAGTTTTGTTATCAACTGCTACGAGTTTGATATTGGCCTTGCCTGCCTTGTCAATACCTGCGGGGGTGAGTGCCACGTAATAGTCTGCATCTGCCATAGGCTCTCCATATCCTAGTCCCTGAACTCCATAATAGGTTGCGTCTGAGAAGCCTAAAACCGCGTTGCCTGTCTTGTCAGCAACTACTAGACGGCCGCCAACTACCTTTCCAAGAATAGCAACATAGCCGTCGCGATCTTCAGCAATGAAGTTCTCTGCTTCTTCGTTTATGAATGCAGCAACCTCTGCAGCTGTACACTTCGACACATCAGCACCGCAACCTTCTCCAGGAATGCTTGCACCAGCTGCGCCAATCTTCAGAGCGTCTGCAACGTCGTTCTCGGTTCCTGCCCCAATCTCCACGCTGGACGCAGTACCTTTAGTACCACTGGTAATCTTGTAGGTACCTGTCCCGTTTCCATCGTTAGATGTGAAGTCTACAGTTACTGCATCGTATCCAGCAATCTTACGAATCTCAGTTTGCATTGCAGAAGCTATAGCTGCCCCTGAGTTCAAACCTGCAACTGTCAGCTCTACTTCATGAAGCTCATCTCCGTCTACGGCGATCTGGAACTTATTGGCAATATCAGAAGAGATATCGATTGCTCCTTGATCCGTCCCCTCATGGTAGCCTGCGGCACCTCCGAGCTCGAGGGCTTCTGCAGAGAGTCCATCAGGAGTCACTTCGATTTCCTTAGAGGTACTGAAGTCGAAAGTTTCCTCTGTGGTACCTTCATGCTCCGCGGGAGAGCCTGCACTGATATCTACAGGAGTAGGGTTTGCTCCATTTAGCTTCACTGTTCCTACGCGAACGCTGAACGTAACTGCACCATCATCGAGTGCTTTGGAAACGTCGTTGAGTTGGTCGGCAGTTGCTGTGACTTCCTCTCCATCTAAGAAGAGCCGCCCAATGTTCAGAAACTTAAAGTATTTTAAACCTGGTATTTTCACTTAATGGCACCATCCTTTCTTTCCGTAATAGTGGCCTTCTCTTTTGTACCAAGAGGAGTAGCCGCCGGGGATGCCTTTACGGGCCCACTTGCTTTTCGGACAGTCGATTTAGCAGCTTTCTCAGCTCCCGCTTTAGGTGCAGAAGTTTTAGGAGCTGCAGGTGCCTTAGGTAATACTGTAGGAGGGGCCTCTTTCTCCTTAGGAGTGCGAAAGGCGTTGTATATCTCCCTTAACAACTGTCCTCTATTTGTGAGATGCCCCTCCCTAACAGCCTTACGAATTGATGCAAACGATCTAGGGTTTAACTTGCGGAACTCGATTGCCACAAGATCTCCTCCTAGCCGGTGACGGCATCTGCAAAAAACACACCAAGATCAGCTGCAACGATCTGCTGATCGAATGCCATCTCACCTTCGATTCGCTCCGTCCCCATTCCCAGCATAGGCATCGGGATCCGTAATACCCGGTTACCATACGCGCCGGCACCCATCAGACCAGTCCATGCGAAGATGTATCCGGCAGAGGGGGTCTTCAGGGCGGGACGGGGGGCAGAGTACGCAAGCAGCGCATGATCGCCCAATAGGAAGTCAGTGTCTTCCAGGGCTCCCTTATTAGCGATATTACGAACTGCCCAACCTACTACTACTTTGTCTACGTCGAACAGAGAAGCTAGGATATCAGCGGTTACGATACCTCTCTGAGTAAACACGATGCGGCTCAAGATGTCGTCATGGTTCCTTAAGGTCTCATACACACGGGCCCCCAGTACTAGCACGTTGGGACGATACCCCGTAACAGCAGCTACTGCTAGCTTACCATTCGCGACGTCTTGAATAGGTAAGGAGCCCTCTTCGCTCCACCTTTGGAATTTCCCAGCACCGGGGTTCTCACCTGCGGCCCCCGAGAGGGTAGTCCCCCAAGGCGAGGTGTAAGCCCCCTCGCTGCCCCCAGTAGTCGAGAAGTATTTGCTGGCCCAAAGTACCTCTCTGTGGAGAAGCATCTTCTGGGTAACAAACTCCGCAGAGTCCTGATCGGGGTTCAACGGGGCATCCGCGTTGGCGCGATCTTCCTCAGTTACGTCCCTATGGAATGCAAATTTCCGGGCGAAGTAACTGGGGGAATGGTCTACCTCATACATTCCACCAGCAGACTCAGTACCCGGGGCGCGTTCCTTTGCCTCATCACGGAACCAGTCTTCCTTCTTGTAAACAAAGTATCTGTCAGATTGTTTCTGAACAGGCACGATAGGGAAGACCTTATCCGCAACAAAGCTATCGGCGCCCTGAATATATGCTACGCTGATATTAGTTAGCGCTCTATCAATGTGAATCATACCACGTGTCGGTTGCGGCACTAAAATCACACTCCTTCCAGTTGTACTTTAATTACGACAATAAAACGGAGAACACTTCACCAGCGGCGGCAGAGGTAAGAGCCTTACCAACAGCAGCACCGCCTGACTTATTAACGAGCTTACCAACACTGCCGACTACCTCAACTGCGCTTCCGGCGTCCACCTGACCACCAGCAATCGCGAATGAGATACCCGTCTTCATCACTCGGATGGACTCGGGATTCGCAGCAGCAGCGGGCATTTGAGCTATACCATCAATAGCCTCAGTCGCTCCAGCTACAGTAACAGCTCCCCCCGTAGTGACCTTAACTGCAGCGAACTGCAGGAGGTCTCCAACACTCTTAGCTGTGTAGGCGAAACCTGGTTGTTCGTAGGCCATACTATTGCACCTCCCCTAACTCTTTTTGGTACTCAGTGTACAAGTCAGGGTTATCACGGAGTACCTTTAGAATAGCCTGCTCTTTGGTGAGGCCATCGGCACTCTTAGTTACTAACTCCTGAGCTTGCGCTTCAATCTTAGCCCATGCATCCCCACCGGCGTCAGAGGAGCCGCTGCCAAGTTCCTTCATAATAAGGGTGTTCTTGGAAACTAACTCATTGGCCGCCTTGAGGATTGCTTCTACCTCGGCGTAGTCCTCAGCACTTGCGGATGCAATGCGCTTTAAAACGGGCCCTACTTTCTCGACGTCCATAGTGAGATTTGTGAAGGCCTGCGCCTTAGTGACGTACTCTCGGGTCAGAGCCTCGTCTTGCACCTGCTTGGCGATTTTTTCGGCCTCTTCCGCTCTCTTCTGGCTATCTTCTACCATCTTCCTAACAGCCTCAGGCAGTCCCTTAAGGACGTCGTCGTCACCAGCACCATTACCATCGTCAGTGCCGTCGCCGGGCTTCTGGGTCTTTTCGAGTTCCTCGACACGCTCTGTTAGGGTCTTGATAGAGGTGTCCTTCTCTGCTAGGTCTTTCTCCATAGCAGAAACTTTATTTAGCTCTTTCTCTAGAGGCTTACGTTGCTCTTCCGGTAAGCCTTCCAGGAATTTCTTAATGTCGAACGGCATATCTTCACTGCCCCCTTTCCATTTGTTGAGTATTTCCTCTAATCCCTTAAGCGCCTTACTAATAATTGTGTCTACATGTTCACCTCCTTCGGGGTCTTTGTGTTTAAATAGCGACACACGTGCGTCGGGATTATCTCCCGCCGTAACTAGATCGACGCGGTCAATAAGTAGCCCCTTCAATTTCTTAGGCACTATTTCACCTCCTCACGAAGGGCACGCCCCTGGATGCTAAACATGGGATATGTCCCATCTTTCACCTTAGCAAACACTTCGTCATCGTCGATATAAAACCCTACCCACCAACCCATGGGGAGTGCATTCTTCTGCAGTCCCATGTTCCCCAGCTTTTGTGGTGTTATTACAATGGATTCGACAAGTCTACCCACTGCTTCCCCTTTATGCATCACTCCCGATTCACGAAATTCTAGGTTGAAAACGTAAGCAGCGTCTTCGAGCTCCCCAATCTCAACCATTTCTTCACTGTGATCGATAACCTGTTGTCCATCTTTTCTGACGGACACGTAGGCCCACCCAAACACCAGATTTCGATCCTCGTCAATCTTTGTCACAGGGGAAAACTTTTTAATCCACTTATCACCTTCCTTGTGCCAACCGGCACGTTCTACTGCACTCCAAGCAATCCTAGCACTCTCAGATTCACCATGATTCGTAGCGTTGGCAGAGTTGTACGCCGCGCGCCATATGGATTGTGCTTCCTCAGGCAATGCATCTTTGATGGGTGCCGGCAAAACTTGGTTGTCCAGGTACGGCACTATCTCACCCCCTGTGGCGCACCCGTATTCATTAAGCGACCATCAACATCCGGTGTACCAGGAAGAGTGGCTCCGGGCTGAGGCGCGGGTGCGTCAAGAGTTTCCGCAGGTTTCATAGGCATACCTGCGATGTTACGTAAGAAATCTTCCAAATTCTCGTCAGGGAATAATGGCATTTGTGCCCCGGAGAGCGCTTGGATGTATCTTGCCATCTCACTTAGGTTTGGTACTAATACTTCTCCTGTAATTAGCTTGGGGTAATCCGTCAAACCTGGAAAGGCATTCAGTTTAAACAATCTCGGAATTGCGTGCCTATTGAATATTTCCGCTATGGATTCCAGGATAGCCTCCAATGCGGCTCCTAACAAGCTGGATTTCACGTCCGCTAGTGCAAAACTGCCTACCTTGTCTCCGCCCATCATAACTATGTCTGCTAGCAGTGTTATAGCGATCCTCTGATCGTACCTATTTATAATTGCGTTTGTGTCAAATTGCCGTCTGCTCCCTGTGGATAGGAGCTCCAATTTCCACCCAAATGGCAATAAAACCCCCTCACTTTGATCCCTACGAATGTTTCTGACTAGCTTTTCACCCTCATTACGCATCCGTGTCGCTAGTTCGTCGTGCGGGTTCCAGATGTCTACTGTATCCGGGGGCGTTAAAACGGGTAGCCCGGCCAAATCACGCTCGATACCGATGCCCTCAATCTCTTCAATGTGTTTCTTAAAATACCAACTGTTACCAGAGAAATGGGGCTTCCCGTTGCGTCTCACATATACTATACCATTCTCGGTGGTGGGGCACCACACCTTCCCCTTATAAGGTGTCTTTTCGATATTACCAAAGGCTCGTGCATTAGGTTTGCCGAGAGACATTTGCCACAGGTCATTGTTTAAGCCTGTAGCTATGCCGTTTATGATCCTACCACTGGTTGCTTTCCTCTGTGCAATCCTTATTTGTCCATAATAACCGGCTTTTAATGCCAACTCCTGTAAGTCGTCAATTAACCTCTTGCTTGTTGAGTATATGACCTTAGTTCCTTTGTAGTCTTCTAGATTCCCCACTATAGAGCCATCACACATAACATACCAATCGAGGAAAGTTCTAATATTCTCGGGGGGCAACTGTTTTATGAAATCAGGGATATACTTCGTACCTGAGGTACCCATATCTACGAACTCATCGTAAATATTGCGCTGCGAAAAGGCAAATTTTTTAACATTTCCATTATCGAACTCAGTATAAGGGATTCCCGAGGACTCTAAGAGATCACGTATTTTATCCGCCGTCTCTTCTTTCCCTTGAGTTATATATGTTTCCTGCCGTACGGCGCCTCGGCTAGTTCCCCCTTCAGCTATTACGCAAGCACATATGGCCAGCCACGTATCTATAGGGACCCGGAAGCCTTTAAATGTTTGCCCAATCCTAGAAGTAAATGGCGGTATTGTATAGTACCCCATAGGCGTCCCGTGCCATTTGCCGAAGCCAATTGCCTTATGATAATATTTTATGTTGTCTGGGGTCAGAAAGGTGAACTTCCCTGATCTGCTTTGCTTTACATAACACCTATGGTTCCCAGTGACACACATGCTCACGGATCTACTATTACACGTGTACATCTCTCCGTCATGATCGTAAACGTTCAACTTTATTGGCTTCTGGTACTCAACCTGGTGCGTCCCTGCATTCAGGGTACATATTTCATCATCCATAGTTAAATCTAATCCGGGAATCCATCCACGTGAAGTCAAAATCTCCGTATCCTTTGAGAAGCACCTGTATGCGTTGCGCAATAAGGACCTGCCTTCAGGGTTGTTGTAGTTTGCCTTAGTTCTAAAAAGCAGTGACTTCTCCAGCGGGATAACCCTCTTATTATGGTCCGGGGGCGCCTGCTGTATTGCAGCCACTACACCACCATCATCGACCTCATCGAAGATCCATTCCTTTATGGTGTGTTGTGCTCTACCTGGGAGCCTCCTCCAACCTATTCTATTATCATCGTATTTACTTCTGCGCCTAGGATCACGTACATCTCCCTGTCTGCGCTTGTAAACTACTTCGTGCCATGCAAATCCGTACGGCAACATTGTTAAAACCTCTGCAATTGTGTCTACCCAGGTAGTACTCATGTCGCCCATGCAACTTTCAAGGAACTCTTTCGCTTCCTTATCTATCGGCTTGGAACCCCCGGCCTCAATTCGCCAACTCGCGCGCCGGATTAGCTGCTCGCATACATATAGGATCGCGCCAATTACGGGGTCGTTGCTTTCCATCTCTTGGTATATCTTACTTGCACGAGGCCATCGTAGCTGGGGCAGGAACTCTTCATAAACGTACCCGCCGAAGCGCCTAAGCCCTGTCGTGCCTATCTCAGAGAAATTAGGTGTGTGCGTGGAAGCCCCTGTCGTACTCGCTATCTCAAGACTCTTCTCGACTTCCTGCTGTATGGTATCCCGTAGCTCTGCGCTTATCTTCACATCCTTCTCCTTTCTCTGAGTGGTGGCTTACTATAACCAAACAGCCATCATGTCAGCTAGATGTAACGCTGTAACCAGTTTACTTTGCCCCATTGCGTTCGAGAGGGCTCGACTTGCAGCGTAGTCTCGAGCGCTTGCATCGAAGCCTCCCATATGCCAACGGATTGCCAACATTTCCTCTTCGTCGAGGGGTACCTTATGCTGCAGTAATATTATCACAGATTTCTCGCCATGCCCTAGGGGCAGGTGGTCATCAACCTCCCAGGAATCCATCCGCACCCATGTACCATCTTCCAATCGCTTGTTGCGTCTGGATCTCTTATAGAAGTCCACCTTACATATATCATGCAGTAAAGCGACCTTCGAAATGGTACTGTCAGGATACCCCAGCAAATATTGATAGTTCAACTGCATAAGCTTCTCATAAACCATCAAGGAGTGCTCCACTAGCCCACCTTCATAATCCTGGTGGTACTGAGTACTTGCAGGTGCTTTGTAGAAATCACTCAACTCTAGGTAGTGGTAGAATGCATCCGGAATGTTTGGGTTAGTGCGAGCTAAGGTACCTGCGAAGTGCTTCTTATTGGACTGTCTCTGTTGTAAGCTTAGACTTGAGCTTAAGTTCGTACTCATAATACTGCACTCCAATACGATTCTTGATCGCCGATACTGACAGGCAATGCGTCTTCATGCACCTGCGTTTTCAACATTCTAAAGGCGCCGCTGAGGGCATCGACTTGGTCATCGTGTTTCCCCTTAGTCGGGAACAGCTCTATCTCATCTAGGAAGTCATTGTTCCACGGGGCCTGTACCAAAAGAATATTCCCGCGCTCTGCCGCCGAACTAACCGGGTTTGCTCTAAGCACCTTGGATCCAGTCTCCCTATTTCCTCGAAATGCAAAACCCTTTAAAACGTTGCGCGCGTAATGGTCCACAATCATCTTGCCACTACTACCTGGCTCTTCCTCTCCAAAGATCATTACGTAGCTTCCGTCTTCGGTTGCAGTCTGTCTTACTATGCTTTCAGTAGCTTCTGGGGATTTGCGGAAGCGTTTCACGTGTAATATGTAATAAATGCCGCGCTTCTCACCGAGCAAAAGTCCGGTTGTGTAGTCAGGGTCGGTCCCAGGCTTTTGTTCCGAGGAAGCGAAGTCCCAATATCTTACTGTTCTCAGTGGGAAAGGCACTTCACTATACTGTATTGTTCTGAACCACTCACGCTGGAACAGCTTGCCGTCCTTGCGAATCTCCCAGTTGCCGTGTCTCAGGCGCTCGCGTGTAATAGGGTCAAGCTCTTGCAAGGACCTCTCGTATGCATCTCTGTCCAGGTGAATATTATCCTCCAACTTAGCTGGGATAAAGATTCTACCCTTGCTAGGCCCCTCAACAACGAACCGTTGCTTCACCCATTCGAGCCCGTCACCATCAGGGTTACTTGCACTGCGCATCCGGAGAGGTACATCTGTATGCTTCAGACGGCGCAACCGACTGAATAAATATTGATACTGGGTCTCGCTAAACTGTGTGAGCTCATCGAACCCTATGTACTGGAACTCGGCGGATTGATAGCGATATTTGTCGTTTTCGTGTTCTAGGTATCCAAACGTCAGAGTCGCCCCACTCGGGAACAAATATGTCTTCTCTTTGTCAATCCAGCGCACTTCTTTGCTGAATACGTAAGGGTATAGCCACTCTCTAGCTCTATCCATCAAGGCCCCCGGGAGCGATAGGTCCTGGAAAGTTCTCCTGAGGAGCAACGCTTGGTATCCGGGGGTGTCTGCATATTGTAAAGCCCCCATCAGCAACGTATCGGATTTACCACCCCCAACTGCACCGCCATAGAATGCTTCCAGAATATCGAGCAGTAGGAACGCAGCTTGCTTAGGATACGGCTCATGGGGGATGTATTTGGTCATCTTGGGCGTTAAAACGTGCTCAAGTTGATTTAAGTCCCTGTAGCTCAATGCTGGTTGTGTTTGCATTTGTGTTTGCGCCTGCGTTTGCATTATGGGAGCACCTCCGCATCGATGACGTTTGCATTTGCATCTGACCTTGCCTCTGCATCGGGGGCTGGGAGTGCCTGGGCATCTTGGAGTATACTGAGGATCTCACTGATACGCTGCTCGCGGCTCTGGTTGCCGTTGCCTGCTCCTTGGTCTACTCCGTTGCCTGGCGCTGCTTGGTTTATCTGTTGATTGATCTGAACCCATGGTTTGTTGCCTGCAGCCCCTACTCCTACCCCTTGATCTGGCCTACCGGGGTCCAAGCCCAAACTCAGGCGTTCGAGTTCAACGGAAGTGCGAAACCATTCCAGTGCGGTCTTCGGGTTGAGTTCCTCGATATGCTCCTCGAGGAAGTCCAAACATTTATCGAACACCCTGCGTGCTGCGGTTGCATGCTTGTTTTGCATGCCTTCGATTTCCAGCTCTCGCATCCGGTTTAGTTGCAACCTTCTATACTGATCGAAGGCACGCACGCGGTGCGGCCAATGATACAGGTGACTGATTGCTTTGATTACGGGGCGCGCTATGCTGGTGCGATGTGCGACAATATACATAGAACGCAGGCTGGTTATACTGCGGGGGTCTGTGATATCCAACCGGTTGCCGTTGCCCCCGGTGCCCCCCGGTGTACCAACAACAGATCCGTAAATCATATCACGGTACGCTTTGAACAGCTCGAAATATTGCAACTTTTCACCATCTAGTCTTTCCCAGAATGGGAGGCCGTCTGGTGTCGTTGCATATCCTTCTTGGTAACTAAGTGGAGTTATTGCACATGTGGGGAGCTGGTTACGATGAACTAGTTCCTCGAGCTCATCCATGCTAGTATTCGGGAACTCACTCATTATTGCATCCGCTGCAATGTATGCAGTGGGGAAGTTATCAGTATTTGTGGGGATTACGGTCTGAAGGGCACGTACTTTATCGGCAGTTTGTTGCATCGCGAGGAGTTTGGGTTCCTCCCAATGTATTAGGCTGGTTGTGCCCATTGGGCCTACCGAGGGTGTATGTGTGCTTTGTACGTTTATGGTGGTTTCTCCCCTTCGTACTAGTCCTATCTGTATATATTATACTCCTCTCGGATGTAAAAATCAAGGGTTAAAACGGTGTCGGAGAGAATATTCCGAAGGTTAAAATTTTTCGATGCGTTGTAGTGTCGGACGAAAGTGTCGCGTCGGATTTATTTTTTCACGCAGCTCGCAATATGCGGATGTACTCAAATTTTTGTAATATTCGAAAGATTGCTGCTTTTTTGAATCTTGTGAATATTCCAAATATTCACAACATTGCAAATACCCCGAATATTTGAAATATTTGCAACGTTAATGTTCGTAATATTTGAAATATTCACAATATTGCAACATTCATAACCCTTTGAATATTCACAACGTTCATAACATTCGTAATATTCGAAATATTCACAACGCGGTTAATATCATGTATATTCGAAATATTCACAATATTCGTAACATTCACAATGTTTGCAGTATTCACAATATTTACAACAGTCACAATATTTGTAATATTCACAACATTTGTGATATTCATAATATATAGGACATTCACAATATTTACAACAGTCACAACATTGTGGATACCCACAATATTCGTGATATTCATAATATTCGGAATACTCACAATATTTGGGATACCCACAATATTCGAAATGTTCGGAACAACAAAAAAAAAAACCCGGATTTAACCGGGTTTTAAATTTTCGCGAATATTTTAATTATTTAGATTTTTTCGAATTCTCGATATTTTCCTTATTTTTCAAATGTTTTTTAACTACCGAATATACGAAATTATAGTTCGAATTCGTCTTTTTCGCGATTTCACCCACATTTAACCCTTTATCCGATAATTCGCGGAATTTGGAAGATTTCGAATTTTTCGAATTATTCGATTTACGGATATTATCCGTATAATTCGAAATTACCCCATATACGAATTGATATCTACAATTCGTAATTTTCGAAATTTCCGGAATATTCAAACCTTCGTCATATAACTTTTTGAAACATTCGGATTTTGAGTTAAATTTTAAATTTTCACCTTTAATTTTAATTTCAAACATTTTTGAATCCTCCCCATTTTTTAAATTTTTTAAATTTTTGGAATCTTTCAAATCTCTCATCTAATATCACCTCCTCCCTCTATAATTATTATATCATAAATAACTAAATAAATCAACCCCCTAACGAAAATAAGTATATTCGTAATATTCGAGATACTCACAACCTTTTGAATATTCGGAATATTCGAAACATTGTGAATGTCGCGAATATTCGGGATTCCGCGGTTACATTTCTCTCCATCACGCGGGCGCCGCCCGCG
>Ga0265293_10004803_pt1 | contig 23375 bp, 27 predicted proteins | sample Munlanlewell138R_FD_192505 | JGI IMG/M metagenome (GOLD analysis project Ga0265293, IMG submission 192505) | Leachate microbial communities from a municipal landfill in Southern Ontario, Canada - Leachate well 138R | ecosystem: Engineered > Solid waste > Landfill > Unclassified | place: Canada... | reverse complement strand
GTTTCTTAAAATCTAATTTAAGGTTGCTAAGGATCGAGCAGCGTTCTTTAGCAAGAAAACAAAAAGGATCAAACCACTACAAAAAACAAAAATTAAAAGTTGCACTTTTGCACGAACACATTAAAAACCAAAGACTTGACTATCTACATAAAATCACTAGATATCTTGTAGATAATTATGACACAATTTGTATTGAAAATCTTGCAACATCTAACATGATGAAAAACAAAAAGTTAAGTCGTGCAATTGGTGACGTGGGTTGGTATATGTTTAAATCATTTTTAGAGTATAAGTGTGACTGGTACGGGAAAAACCTATCAATCATTGGTAGATTCGATCCTTCGAGTAAAACATGTTCAAAATGTGGTTCAATAAATAAAGATTTGACATTAAATGACAGAGAGTGGACATGTCAAGTATGTGGTTATCAACATGATAGAGATATAAACGCTGCAATAAATATAAGAAATTTTGGGTTGAGGAACCAACCCAGCGTCACTAAAAGTGAATGGTTGCATTGTGCTTGTGTCGTAGAAACACATCAGTCTTTAGCTGATGTGTAGTTCATATTTAAATGTTGGTAAATATATAATTTTGGATTATAATGAATGGGATAAAATTTATACTATTATTAGAAATAATGGATTATTGCCACCTTCGTACAGACCAAAAAAAATAAAAAGAACATTTGAAAAATTAAATGAAAGATTTGATTTTTATCGTAATAATGATGATATAAGTGATTTGAATTTAAAATTTAGTATAGGAGAATATGTCATATTAAAACCAGATGCATTAAAAATTCATTTAGAATATATTAATGGTATTTCTGGAGAAAGTCAAAATACTATAGATAAAATTTCTAAACAAATTGGTAAAAAATTAAAAATTAAAGAAATTGCTCGACATATTTTTACTGATAAACTTTTTTTAGAACTTACTGATGAAAATAATATTACAATTTATATATCTATTAATAGTGTTACTAAAAAACCATATTATACAAAAAAGAAAACAAATAAAAGAATAATAGAGAGTTTATTTAGTGGTGAATCAGATTTTAGAGTATGGTGTAATACAACAGAAAAATCAATAGAGTTTGAACAATTATTATATGATTGGGGATGGAAATGGAATACTGATTTTAATGATAGAATTAATGTGAATGATCCAATGACATTTCTATTCTTTTTTGATATTGAAAAATTTGATTCGTATTCTCATAAAATATCAGATGGATTAGATTTATTAAAATATCCAGAAGATTTATCAAAAATTTATTATAGATTTAATAAAATACCTATATATGAACCAAAAAATAAAAATAAAAGAATTTTATAAACAAATATTTAAAATAAATATAGATTTAAATCAATGGTCATACATTGATTTTTTTTATATAAAACAAATCCATTAAAATTACTATATAAATAAAAAATAACTTTAATTGATGATTTTAACAAAAACTGTCAATATTAAATTAAATAAACGATTAATTGATAAATATGGTTATATTGGTAATAGTGGAGATATTATAACAATAGATGTTAATGATTTACCTATATATTCAACAATAAAAGTTGAAGTTAAATGTGACAATTGTGGACAAACTAGATATTTATCATATGGGTTATATTTAAAAAATTTTAAAAAAAGAAATATTTATACTTGTTATAAGTGTAGTAGAGATTTAAAAATCAAAAAAACCAAATTAGAAAAATATGGAGATGAAAATTTTAATAATATTGAAAAATTTAAAGAAACATGTTTAGATAAATATGGTAGTATATCACCATTATCTAATGAAGAAGTTATTAAAAAATCAAAAAAAACTAAATTAGAAAGGTATGGTGATGAAAATTTTAATAATTTTGAAAAAACTAAAAATACTAAATTAATTAAATATAATGATCAGTATTTTACAAATATTGAAAAAATTAAAAAAACTAAATTAGAAAAATATGGAGATAAAAACTACACCAATTTTGAAAAAACTAAAAAAACAAATAAAAAGAAATATGGTGTTGATTACCCATTACAAAATGTAGACATTTATAACAAAACAATTGAATCAATAATTAATAAATATGGTGATTATATTGTGAAGTTAGATGAATTTAGAAAAATACAATCATTGACCAAATCAAAAACAGATTTTAATAAAATAAAAAAAAAATATACGGATTTAGAATTTATAGATAAAAAAAACGGAAATTATTATATAAAATGTGATATTGGACATGATCATATATTTGAAATTAATTTTAACTTATTTTTTTTAAGAAAATTACACAATTCTATTTTATGTACAAAATGTAACGATCCAAAAATCAAACATATATCTAGTTTTGAACTAGAAGTTAAAAAATTTTTAGATGATAATAATATTAAATATGAATCAAACAATAGAAAAATATTAAATGGAAAAGAATTAGATATATACATTACAGACAGTAATATTGCATTGGAATGCAATGGTATATATTGGCATAGTGAAATTTTTTTAGATAAAAATTATCATCTTAATAAATATTTAGAGTGTAAAAACAAAAATATACAATTAATAAATATATGGGAAGATGACTGGATATATAAAAAAGAAATAATAAAATCTATTATCTTAAATAAATTAAATAAAACACAAAATAAAATATTTGCAAGAAAATGTGAAATAAAACCAATTAATGATATTAAATCGATAAGAAATTTTTTGAATAAAAACCACATACAAGGATTTGCACCTTCTACCATAAAAATAGGACTTTATTATAATAATGAAATTGTATCAATTATGACATTTTCATATAGATATATAAATAAAATAAAAACATTAGAATTAGTTCGTTTTTGTAATCTATTAAATACTAATGTTATTGGGTCATTTAATAAATTAATGAATTATTTTAAAAATAATTATAAAAATAGTGAAAATATTATTACTTATGCTGATTTATCTATATTTAGTGGAGATGTATATAATAAATATAATTTTATAAAATGTGATAATATAACTCCTCAATATTATTGGGTTATAAATGGTATAAGAAAACATCGATTTAATTATAATAAGAAAAAATTAATTAAAGAAGGATTTGATCCAAATTTAACTGAAGTAGAAATAATGAAGGAAATAGGATATTTTAGAATTTGGGGAGTTGGTATACAAAAATGGATTTTAAAAAATTAATAATAGATAAAAATGACACGAAAAACAGCAAGTGAGAAGTATGTAAAATTAACTCAAATAGAACACGTATTATTAAGACCTGATACTTATATAGGTTCAGTATCATCTGAACAAAGAGATATATTTGTAGCTACAAATTATGATAAAATTAGTGATACTAAAATAGAACTTAAAAATATAAATTATAATTCGGGGTTCGTTAAGTTATTCGATGAAGTAATAACTAACGCATCTGATTATTCTATAAATACCGGTAAAGTAACATATATAAAAGTAGATATAGGTGAAGACTGTATATCAGTTGAAAATGATGGACCAGGTATACCGGTTGTAATTCACGATAAAGAAAAAATTTATATTCCTGAAATGATTTTCGGACATATGTTAACAGGTTCTAATTATGATGATTCAGAAGAAAGATTTGGTGGTGGTAGAAATGGGTTAGGTGTTAAATTAGTTAATATTTATTCTAAAAAATTAATAATAGAAACTGCAGATGGTAACAAATCATATAAACAAGAATTTAAAAATAATTTATCATCAATAAATAAACCAATAATTAGAAAATCAAAAAAAAATTATGTTAAAGTAACATACTTTCCAGATTTTGAAAAATTTGAATTAGATGGTATAACAGAAGATTTAAAATCTGTTTTAGTGAGAAGAGTATTGGATATTGCTGCATATAATCCATCAGTTAAAGTGTATTTGAATGGTAAAAAAACACCAATTAACACATTTAGAGATTATATGAAATTATATGTTAACGATAATGATAATTTATATTATGATAAAATAAATGATGAGTGGGAAATAGGTATATTAAAATCACCTACTGATTCATTTAATCAAGTTAGTATGGTAAATGGTATATCTACAATAATTGGTGGTACACATGTTAATTTCATTAGTAATCAACTAGTAAATTCTATAAAAGATAATATAACAAAAACAAATAAAGATATTAATATCAAACCATTTGATATTAAAAATAGAATATTATTATTTGTAAATTGTAAAATTGTTAATCCAGTTTTTGATAATCAAACAAAAGAGAATTTAACATCAAAATTAAATGGATCAACAAAGGATTTTAATATTAATGATAATTTAATAAAACGATTATCAAAAGATGATATGTTTTCTGATATTATAGAGTTATCACTATTAAGAGAAAAAATAAATTTAAGTAAAGAATTAAATAAGGTTGTAAATAAAAGAGTTAGAATTGATAAATTATTAGATGCTAATAAAGCAGGTACAAACGAATCTGATAAATGTCATCTTATGTTAACTGAAGGTGATAGCGCAAGATCTTTTGCAGTTACTGGTTTTTCTCAAACTGGAAGAGATTATTTTGGTGCATTTCCATTAAGAGGTAAACCATTAAATGTAAGAGATGTATCTATTTCAAAAATAAAAGATAACGATGAAATTAAAAATATTATTCAAATACTAGGTTTAGAATTCGGTAAGAAATATAAAAATACCAAAAATCTAAGATATGGTAAAGTTGTAATTTTATCAGATTCCGATTGTTTACATGAAGACACTATAGTTAAAACAATCGATGGTAATAAAAAAATAAAAGATTTAACTTATACTGATAAAGTTTTAACACATACTGGTGAATATAAAGATATTTTAAAAATTATAAAAAGTGTAAAAAATAAATATGTTGTTATAAATATAAATGGTACTGATTTTAAATTTGGAGAATATCATAAAATTCCTGTTTATAGAGATGGTAATGTCAAAAACATTTATGCTAAAGATGTTTTAAAGACTGATTTAATATTAGTTAAAAAATAATATATTTTCCATCTATATATTTTTATATATAAATAAAAAATAAAATAAAATATATGGATGGAAAACAAAATAAAATAAATTGTTTAATTTGTAATAAATTATTTACTAATAATAATTCTTATATTGGATCACATGTTAAGAGAATTCATAACATACTATTAAATGATTATGTTCAAAAGTATTATAAAAATATAAATATTGATTTTAAAAAAGAAAAATGTGGTTTTTGTGATAATTTAGCGATACCTAACATGAAAATAAACCATATTGAAAAAACCTATGAATATAATTATGATAATGGGTATTTATGTGGAGATGATAAATGTAGAAATAATATTTCATTAATGATATTGAATAAACCATATGATAAATCATCATATGATCATATTGGTAGTAAATCTAATTATTTATCAATGTTATATAAGATAGATATTAATGATGCCAAAAATAAAAAGAGAAATCTTAATTATAAAGTAAAGGAAAAAAGCAAAACAAATTTAAATGGGTATATTAAAAGATACGGTGATGAAGAAGGATTAAAAAGATATAATGATAGATGTGATAAAATATCGAAAACATCTAAAAAAGATTGGTATATTGAAAAATACGGTGAGAAAGAAGGTAGTATAAAATGGGAATATAAATTTAGACACAATTCTTCGATTGATGGTTTTATTAAAAAATATGGAGAAAAAGAAGGATTAAAAAGATATAATGATAGATGTAATAAAATAGGTAAAAGTAATAAATTAGATTGGTATATTGAAAAATATGGGGAAAAAGAAGGTAATAAAAAATGGAATAACTATATAAATAAAATTAGAAATATAAGTAAAAAAAGACAAAGTAAATCGTCTTTAAAAATTAAAAAAATATTAGATGAATTAAAAATAAAATATATAGAGGAATTTCAGATAAATGATACACAAAGATTTAGTGATTATTATATAGAGGATTATAACACTATCATAGAGTTTTATGGTAATTATTGGCATTGTAATCCGTTAATATTTGAAAAAAAATTTTATCATCATTATATAAAAATGTCAGCAGAAGATATATGGGAAAAAGATAAAAAAAGAATTGATGATATTTATAAAAACTTCAATGAAAAAGTTAATATAATAATAATATGGGAGAGTTCAGTTATAGATAAAGATTATCTATTAAAAATATTAATAGATAATAAAGAAAAAAATAATATAATATATATTTGATATGAATATAAATTTAAAAGATTACTATTTAGTTAAGCCAAATAGTATAGATATAGTAGAAAGTAGCGATACTAATTTTTATGACATAGAAGTTTATGAAGATAATTCATTTCATATAGTATCAAAAAGTAATGATAAAATTCTTGTACATAATTGTGATGGTTATCACATAAAGGGATTATTAATAAATTTATTTGAACATTTTTGGCCAGAACTATTAAAAATTGATTTTTTATATGAATTTATAACACCTATTTTAAAAATAACAAAAAATAATAAGGATAAATTTTTTTATAAATTATCAGATTATAATAAATGGTTATTCGAAAATAATAATGGTATAGGATATAAGGTTAAATATTATAAGGGTTTGGGTACATCAGAACCATCTAATATTAAATTATTTTTTAAAAATATAGATAAACATTTAATAAAATTTAATTATAATGAGGAAGAAAAAACTAAAGATATTATAGATTTAGCATTTAGAAAAAAGAGAGAAAATGATAGAAAAGAATGGTTATTAAATTATAATCCGGATAATGTAATTGATAAATTTGCCAGTAAAACTACTTATTTATCATTTATGAATAAAGAGTTCATTGAGTTTAGTATGGCGGATAATATTCGTTCTATTCCATCTGTAATGGATGGTTTAAAACCATCACAACGAAAGATATTATATACTTTATTCAAAGTAGATAAAGGTAATGAATTAAATGTAGGTGAATTATTTGGATTAGTAAAAGCGAACGCCAACTATCATCATGGTCCACAATCACTTGAACAAGGTATAATTGGGATGGCTCAAAATTTTCTTGGTTCAAATAATGTAAGTTTATTAGAACCAATTGGTGGATTTGGTACGAGGTTATCTGGTGGTGCAGATTGTTCAGCTGCTAGATATATTAATACAAAAATAAATAATATAACAAAGGATATATTTATACCTATTGATAATAATATAATAAATTATAATAATGAGGATGGTAAAATAGTTGAACCAAATTATTATGTACCTATAATTCCTAATATTTTATTAAATGGTACAGAGGGAATAGGTACAGGATGGTCAACATCTATTCCTAAATTTAATATTTTAGATTTAGTAACATATATAGAAAATAAATTAAAAAATAAAAGAAAAAATATTGAATTACATCCCTTTTATAATGGTTTTAAAGGTGATATTATAATGGATGATGATGGATTAACATATACGTCAAAAGGTATAATTAATAGAGTAAATACAACAACTTTAACTATAACAGAATTACCTATTGGGGTATGGAATGATAATTACTATTCGTTTTTGGATAAATTAATAGATGATAAGGTAATTAAAACATTTAGTAAAAATTGTACAGATACTGATGTAAATATTACAGTTAGGATGACAAGAGAATCATTAGAAAAATTAAATGATGATGATTTAATAAATATTTTTAAATTGACATCTAAAATCAGATTAACAAATATGCACCTCTTTGATAAAGATGGTAAAATTAAAAAATATAATAATCAGTATGAAATAATTGATTATTATTACGAAAATAGATTATATTATTATGAATTAAGAAAAAATTATCAGATAGATGAATTGAATTTTAAAATAAATAAATTAGATAATTTAATTAAATTTATTGATATGGTTATAAGTGGTAAGATTAAAATAAATAATATACCAATTAATACAATTATTAAATCAATTGAAAAATATAAATTTGAAAAAATTAATGAATCTTACGATTATTTGTTAAATTTATCATTATATAAATTTACAAAAGAAAATCTAATTAAATTGAAAAATGAATTTGAAACATATAATAATGAATTAGAATTAGTATCCAAAACTAGTTTAGAAAAAATGTGGTTAAATGATTTATCAGAATTAAAAAAATCTATTAAAAAATATAAAATAGTATGATAACTAGAGATGAATATTTAAACGCTAAATCAATTATTAACCAATATGAGTTAGAACAAAAAAGAATTAGAAGTATTAAAAATACATCTATATCAACAAGTGAATGGGATTTACATAGACAACAATGTTGTAGAGAACATGGTTGTAAATTTGGTAATGATGATTGTCCAGTTGTAGTAGGAATTTTAATACAAAATCAAAAATGTGATAAATGTTATAAATAAAATACAATTAGGTTTATTATGTTATAAAATTTTGTTAAAGAAAACCAACTGATATTCAGTCAGTTGGATGAATTTAACATTTAAAATCATTAAAATATTCAAAAGGACTTTAAATATTTAATATATATTTAATATATATTAAAGTAAATTAAAAGTTCTTTGGAATGATATGTGGTTCTGAAATAAAATCTTGTTTCAGGTAAAATCATGAAAGTTAAAATAATAAAATACAGTCTGGATCAGGGACTGATCAACGGACTTAAAACAAAAACACGGTGAGTCGTTCTCGTTAGAGAAGTCTATGAAACGTGAAACAAATAAATCTTCAGTTTGTTTGTAGTTCATAATATATAAAAACATAATATAATTATATTAATATAATTATTTAAAATTAATATTTATTTAGTGAACATATCCATAATAATATCTTACAGATGGTTTAATAAAGAATTAGAAAATAATTTGATAAACCTATTAAATTATTTATCATGGTTAACTAACAAAGATACTGATATTATATTAGTTGAAATGGATAAGTTATCGACTATTAATTGGTTAGATAAAATAAAAAAGAATCAATTCATAAAACACGTATTTATAGAAGATAAATTAACATTTAATAAATTTAAAGGATATAATATTGGTGCAAACCATTCATCATCTAATATATTAATTTTTAATGATATTAATTCATATATCAAATTAAATAGTTATAATTTTGGCATATCAGAGATAAATAGATTTTTAAATTTTAGTAATACATTAGTTGTACCATATTCTCATATTTATAGTTCAAATAAATATTTAACCGATAAATTTATATCATCAAATTTTAATTTCAATTTATATATTAATGATGAATTTAAGTTATTTAATGAAAATAATTTCTTAAATGATATTTTTATAATTAAGAAAAATTTATTTTTAAATATAGGTGGATTTGATAGTAATTATCATAATAATAAACACGAAGAATTTATTTTTAATAAAAAATTAAAGAAATATAGAATTAAAATTAAAAATGTCAAAGATTCTATTGTTAAATTAACAAATTATAAAACACATTTACCTAACATAATAGATGATGATAAAATTCCATTTAGTATTATAATAACAACAAAAGATGATCAGGATAATATTGAAAATTGTTTAAATTCAATATATGAACAACCATATTTTAATGATGGTAATTTTGAAGTTTTAATTGGCGTAAATGGATGTTATGATACACTTTTTAAAATAAATAAAATATATAATAGATATAATAATCTAAAAGTTTATATGATGCAATCTGAACAAAATAAATCGGTTGTATATAATACATTATTAGATTTAACTACACATGATAGTATTATAACATTTGATGGTTGTTCAATTATGACATCAGAAATGATAAATGTTGTTTTAGAAAACATAAATAATGATATTATAAGAATTAAAGGAACATTTAATGATAATAGTTCTGTTTATGATGATGTTTTATTTTATAAAAAACCTATATTTGAAATATTAGGTGGATATAAAGATTGGGAATATTTATATACGGAAGATTTATTAGATAGATCTAAGAATATGTTAACCATTAAAGATATAAAAAAAGTATTGTATAAAAATAATAAAATATCTATAAATAATGATATAAAAGACATATATAATTGTAAAATCAAAGAAAATAAAACATTAGGAATAATAAATATAAATAAAAAGGTTTCGGAATATACTTATGTAGTAGGTAATTATACCGATAAAAAACCTGTTAGTATAATCATAACGGCTTATCAAGTAAAAGATTACATAGAGGAATGTTTAATGTCAATAGAAAATCAAAAATATTTTAATAATAATGATAATTATGAAGTTTTAATAGGGGTTGATCATTGTCAAGAAACATTAGATAAATTATTGGAAATAAGGCATAAGTATAGAAATATTAGAATATTTATGATGAATGAAAATAAGGGAACATATATAACAACAAATACATTATTAGATATTGTTAAGTTTGATAATATAATTAGGTTTGATAGTGATGATATAATGAGACCAAATATGATTAGTAAAATCATGTCATATTCTAATGATTATAATTTTATAAGGTTTAAATATTATAATATGAAAGTTGATAGTAATGGTAAATTTACTATGAATCATCATAGTGATTATGCTCATGGTGTTGTATTTATTAAAAAATCATTAATTGATGAAATAGGTGGATATCAGCCTTGGTCATGTGCATCAGATAGTGAATTAATGGTTAGATCTAAGGAATTATTAATTGAAAAAACAATAGATGAAGCAATATTTTATAGAAGAATACATTCTAATAGTTTAACAAATAATTTAGAATTTGGTTTTAAATCAAAAAACAGAGAAATGTATAGAAACATGATTGGTAAACACGAAACTATAAAAATAAAAAGGATTGTAAATGGATATGAAGAATTATAAAAAATAAGAATAAATTATGAAACAACCATTAATAAATATATTAACAAGAACTTCAAATAGACCTAACTACTTTAAAGAATGTTTTAATAGTGTTAAAACACAGACATATAAAAATATTAATCACATTATAAGTGTTGATAATGATGAAACTGAAGAATATGTAAAACAATATACTGATAATTATATCAGGGTTAATATACCTATTGAAAATAATCCAAAAACAGTTCAAGGTAGAAGGTATGCTCCTTATAATTTATATTTAAATGAATTGAGAAAACAGTTAAAAGAAGGGTGGATTATGTATTTAGATGATGATGATTCATTTATAAACAATACATCATTAGAAAAAATAGTTAGTAATATTAAAAATGAAGATCAATTAATAATTTGGAGAGTTCTATTTCCTAATAGAGTTATACCAGATCAAATATATTTTGATAGGAAACAGATAGTATTGAATCATTTTAGTGGAATTGGGTTCATATATCACAGTAAGTATGATATATATTCAGAATGGGAAATGTATAGTGGGGGAGATTATTTTTTTATTAAACAATTAGAAAAAATAATACCAGAAAAAATATGGATAGATTCGATATATACACAAATACAAAGACGTACTTCAATGGGAGGTTTTGGTAAAAAAGATGATAAATAAAATGAAAAATGTAGATATTGTTATACTATCATGGGCAAAAACAGAATATTTAAAAAACATGACTGTTTTTTGTATTAAAAATTTATTTAAAACAGAAAAGGATATAAATTTTAATGTTTTCTTATTGGAAAGTAATTCAGGTGTTCAATATAAATTTAATAATAATGTGCATGTAAAATATATGAATGAATCATTTGGTTATCATAAGTTTATGAATATTGGTAGAAAACTAGGAAATTCAGAATATGTAGTATTGTGTAATAATGATTTAAGATTTACTAAAAATTGGGTAAGTAATATAATATTAGAAATGGAAAAAGATAAAGATTTATTAAGTGCTTGTCCATATGAGCCTAATACAAATAAGAATTTGCAATCGTCAGGTAATATTGTATATGGTTATGAAACAAGAACTCATATGAATGGATGGTGTATTTTTCAACGAAGAAAGATATATGATATTATAGGTGATTTGGATGAAAATTTTGATTTTTGGTGTTGTGATGATGATTATGGAATGTCTTTAAGGTATTATAATATAAAACACGCATTAATAAAAAATTCAGTTGTTCATCATGAAAATAATGGAGGAAAATCTTTAAAAAATTTAGATATAGAAACTTCCAGAAAATATACAAATGGTGGCATACAAAAATTTATAAATAAATATGGTCATCTTCCTATATATATGATGAAAAAATAATATTAATTAATGAATAAAAAAGCGATAAGTATAGTGATATCTGCATATAAAGCCCATGAATTTATAGAAGAATGTTTAGATTCAATAGAAAAACAAACATATTTTAAAGATTTTAACGATTATGAAATATTATTGGGATTTGATGGGTGTGAAGAAACCAAAAATAAAGTATTAGAAATTAAAAATAGATATAAGAATTTAAGATTATTTTGGTTTGAAGAAAATAATGGTCCATATCTAGTTTTTAATACATTAATATCAAAATCAAAATATGATATAATTTGTATATTTGGCGCTGATGATATAATGAAAAATGATCATATAGAATCAAATATTAAATTCATGACAATCGGTATGTTTATAAAAACAACTTGTAGTAATTTTAATCATCCAGATAAAAATAAAATACAAATGACATACTCACCAGATGGTTTAATATTTTTTAATAAAAATGAATTTTTTAGTATAAATGGATATGATAATTGGAGATGTGGTGCGGATACAGACCTAAATAATAGATTAAAATCTAATAACATTAAACTTTATATTAACAAAAAATCAACATCATTAAGAAGAATACATATTAATAGTTTAACAAAGATTAAAAAATATGGACATAATAGTGAATATAGAAATAAAATAAAAAAAATAATATATAATAGAAAAAAATTTAAATTGGATAGTTTTCAACTATATGAAAAAGTAATTGAAATTTAATATATAAAATATGAAACATATAATAATATCTCGAATGAAATTTGATGATAAAGAATTATTAAAAAAATATTTAGTAATAACTAAAGATATTTTAATACCATCTTTAAAAACACAAACAAATAAAAATTTTGTTTGGGGGTTAATAATAAATGACGAAGATATAGAATATATTAAGAATGAGTTAGATTTTAATTTTTTATCATTTAAAAATAATAATGCATTTGAAAAATACGCTAAAGAAAATAATATAAATATACAAACAAGACACGATATTGATGATTGGATGTCTATTGATTATGTGGATAAAATACAAGAAATTTATTTAGAAAATATAGATAAATATGATTCTTTTTTAATTCAATCACAACCCATTAAAATTGATTATAAAACAAAAAAAGAAACATCATTATCAAAATATACTAATAGAAGAACTTCTATGCATCTAACATTATGTCAAAAAAATGTAATTAATAATATACATAGTAAAAAACATAATGATATGTATCAATTAGTTAAAAAGATAATAACATTACCAGAAGGATATACAAAATGGGTTATACATGGTGATAATATTAGTTGTAAAAATAAATTAATATAAGTGGAAGATATAAAAAATATTGATATTTGTGTAGTAACATATAATAGATTAGAATATTTAAAATTGTGTATATGGTCAATTTTAGCATCAACTAAGATTAATTATAGATTATTTGTATTATCTGATTGTTCAACTGATGGTACTAATGAATGGTTATTGGAAATGAAGAAAAATGGTAAGATTGATGAAGTTATAATAAATGAAGAAAATATAGGAACTGCGAATTCTTTTAATAAAGTAATAAGGTCTACTGATTCTGAATGGTTTGTTATGTCATGTGATGATATGTATTTTCATAGAGGATGGGATGATGCGGCAATTGGACTAGTAAATGAATATCCTGATTGTGGGATATCAACATTTTATGATTCCATATTAAATGATAAAAACGGTATTATTAAAATAAATAAACATTCTTATAAAATAAAAGCAACTGGAATGGGATCATCAATGGTGTATAGAAAATTATTTGATGATGTGGATGGTTTCTTTTTACCAATAGGTATAAAAATGGGACTTTTTGCTGGTAATTTTAGTATAAGATGTAATCAAACAAAATTAAAAAGAAATAAACAATATTGTACAATACCACCATATTCTATACAAATGAATAAATCTAAATTATCACTAGAATATTTATATATAGATTATAATAATAGAAGGGGAGTAGAAAAAACAAAACATAAAAATATAAAATGATTTATGATATTATAATAGTAACCCCTTTTTATAAAAGAGAAAATATTTTTAAAATATTTTTAAAACATCTTAAAAAAAAACAAAGAAGATGGTATAAATTTACATGCTATATTAATTGGTTCAAATTCAATAGAAAATGAAAAGGATTTAGTTGAATCATATGGTTTTGAATATGTTTATTTTAAAAATAAACCATTATCAAATAAATGGAATTATGGTGTATCATTATTAAAAAAATACGATTTTAAATATTTAGTTGTTTTGGGTTCGGATGATATTATAAGTACAAATTTATTAAATCGTTTAATAAAAATAATGGATAACAATAATTATGATGTATGTGGATTAAAGGATATTTATTTTTATGATATTAATGATGATATTGGTGTACATTGGACTGGTTATAATCAAAAATCAGGTAGATTAGGCGAAACAGTTGGATCAGGAAGATTTTATACTAAAAAACTAGTAGAATATTTTAATTATAAATTATGGGATGATAATAAAAATAAAGGATTAGACATTAATATCTTTAATAAGATTAAAAATATTAAAAAATTTAATATATATACTACACAAATTATAAATAATGAATATTTAATTGATATTAAAGGGGGTGATGAACAGATAACTAGTTTTCAATATTTTAAAAATTTTAATAAGATTGATAATTTAAATATACAAATAAAAAAAATTATATAAAATGGAAATACTTTTTTATCCTGAAAAATTAGAACCTAATAATAAAAAAAGTAGAATAAGTAGAATAATATCTGAAGTTAAAGATATTAAAGTTCATAATGACCCTAATAAATATCATGATTTGCACATATTTTGGAGTTTTACTAGGCATAGTATAAAACCAGATAAAATCACATTGGGATATCCAAATATTATTAATAGAGGATGTTGGGATATTAGTAAAATAAAAGTTAATAATATTTTTAATGATATTTCTATTGATCCAACAGAATATATTGGTGAGTGTGTCGAAAAATATGATAGACAAGGTATGCATAATTTTCATAAAATTGTTAATTGTCCTACATTAAAAAAACCAGATTATATTTATCAAAAATATATTAAAACTATAGAAAATGGTTTATATGTTAGATATAGAGTATCTTATGCAGGTGAAATTACTTATATTAGGAAAATATACCAAAAACACCCATTTGAAACGAATGTTATTAAAGATGAATTAGTTCCAATTAGAAATATTTTTTCAGAAGAACAAGAAATAGATTTTAATAATAAATGTAAAATTTTTGGATTTGATTTAGGTGATGTTGATGTTTTAATAGATAATGGTAATCCTGTTGTTATTGATATTAATAATGTTGTTGGACCTGCTTCAGTTTTACCAAATAAAGATAATTATAATAAAATAGATAAAGCAATAGTAAAATATTTATATAAAATGGCTAATATACCATTTAAAGAAATTGATTTCTATTTAAAATAAAAAAGTTACATGAACACTTTTTATTGATATACTAGGAATTAAATAATATGATATTTTAAATAATTTTATTATTTTTGTAAAAATTTAAAACTATGGCAAAATTCAAATTAGATTCAAAAAATTCTATGATCGGTGGAGTTTGTGCCGGTTTAGAAGATTATACTGGTATAGATGTAACCATTTGGAGAATAATATTTCTAATAGGGATGTTATTAACAACTTTTCCTTTTAGTTTAGTATATATAATTTTATGGATAGTTTTACCAGAAAATTAATATAATTATATGTATAAAAAGGAAATAGAAAGAAAATTCTTGGTTAATAGAAGTTTAATACCAGATATATCAAGTATTAAACCAATTAAAATATTACAAGGGTATCTTAGTAGTATTTACGATTTACTTGAAGTAAGAGTTAGGTCAGAGGAAATAGATAATAATATTGAATATTATTTGATATTAAAAGATAGTGGAACAAAGATAAGAAATGAGATTTGTTATAAAATATCAAAAGACGAATTTGATATATCTATTCAATTATGTGGTAATAAAATAATAAATAAAACTAGATATAAAATACCACACTCAAAAGATAATTCAAAAATATTAGAATTAGATATTTATAGTGATATAGACTTAATCGTATGTGAATATGAAGGAGAATCAGAAATAGATGTTGATACTCTTATACCAGAAGAATGGTTTATTAAAGATATAACAGAAGATTCTAAATATAAGAATTTTAATATCGCTATGAATTTACAAGATTTTAAAAAATAAAAAATCCCTCAATTGAGGGATTTTTTATTTAAAATGTATATTTCCAACCTTGGAATTTGTTATCTTTATTAGTAAAATAACTAGCTGGTTTTCCGGCACCTGCCTCTATTTCTTTAGCAGATGATACAAAAATATTATATTCTTTGTCGTTAAGTATTTCTTTAGCTCTTTTATAAATATTATCTCTAATTTTATATGCTTTATCTCTTTTTATTGTTCTTATTCCTTCTGCTTCCTCTCCAGAATATAAATAATCTTTATATTTATATAATTCTTCTAATAATTCTTGTATTTCTTCATCATCTTTTATTTTATCAAAAATTGGTTCTATTTTAGATAATGCTCTTCTGAATTGTACAAAATTGATCAGATTTTGGATTTTAACATAACCGTGCATAGCACCATACCAAACAAGAGGTGCTAACATAGGAATAGTTGCTAATAATAAATTTCCAATTGATCCTCCTTCGCCTTCATTGATAATATCATTATCACTTAGTTCGTTAAATTTTTTAATGTGTTTCATGTCATTTTGTTTTTTTTTTTCCGTTTTTAAACAGGATAAATTTCTTCTTCTATTAATAGATATAGTTCTTCAACTTCTGCATCATTAAGTTCATGAATTGTTAAATCAATATCAGATGTCTTAACATAACTAGGAATTTTTGATATATATTCTATTATTTTACCTTTTACTTTAGGATTATCTAAAGCATCTAATATAAAATTAACTCTATCTTCTCTTGAATCTAAATGATGTTCTTTAATAGGTACATCTAATACCTTTATTACTGATGGAACTTCTTCAACTTTTAAGTAAATATCTTCAACTTGTTTATCGTTTAATTTATTTAAAGTTTCTTCTATATTGTTAGTATCAATATAAATTGGGTGATTTTTAATATAGTTAAGGACTACTGTTTTAACACCTCTTTTATCAATATGTTCAAGTATAAATTTAATTCTTTCATTTTTTGATACTAAATGATGTTCTTCATTAACTGAATTTTTAATTTTTTCCATTAATGATGATAATTCTAAAATATCCTTCATAGAACCATTATTATAATCTGGTATATGTACATTATTACCAACTTTTTCTACAACTTCTGTATCATCTTCTTCTTCTGGTTTATCTTTTTTAGATATTTTCTTTTTGTCATCATCACAATCGTCATCTTTGCATTCTTTGTTTGGTTCGTCTTCTTGAACATCATCATCATCGTCATCTGATTGAGATTCATTTATCATTTTATCATTTTTAATTTCTTCTATTTTGACAACTTTTTCAGTTATAATAAGGTCCATATTCTTTTTTTCGTTTTCAATAGCTTCATTTATTGTTTGATAACTAAAAGAATGCCTTGACATTATTTTAACATTTTCTAATGTTTTAATAGTAGTTTTACATTCGTTAATTTTAATAATCTTATTAATAATATTAATCAAATTATCTTTTCCTAAGATTTCACCATTAGATATAGATAAACTTTCATTTATTATATTCTTAATTAGATCATCTTTTGTTAATGGAGTATTTTCTATTTTATTACTTTCATTTAAACTTGAGAACTTTTTCATATCTTTTATGATTTATTTTTTACTTATATATTAAATTTTAAAATTACTTTTAAACTATTTTTATGTTTTTTAGTATATATATAAAAAACTAAATACCATGAAAGAATTAATTACGTATGTAATAGTGTTTTTAATATCAGTATTTTTTATATATTTAATATTAGGTGATATTTTAGAAGGTAGTGTTAGAATGACAGTATCAATACTTTTAGGTGTATTTTATGCAATTTTATCAGAAATTTTACAAGAATTAAAGAAGCTAAATAAGAAACAGTAAATAATTTATATATAATTAAAAAATAAATTATAAAAATGAACGAAATTGTACAATTAAGAACCCAACAAATAAATGATTTTATTTCTAGTTTTAATGACTTAAATGATATCGATGTTGATCAAATAGAAGAAGGATTATCTACTATATTACAAGAAAAACCAGCAGTTGATTTTGAATACGGTGTAGATTATGTATTAAATGAATCAACTGGTGATGAAGAAAGAAAACACGAACTAAAAAAAATTCATATTCTTTATAGTTATATTGGTGATGATGGTAATACCAAAATAGGAAAAATGAGTTATATTGTTGGTTAATTTTGTTAACCAACAATTTGTTTTCTAATTAATTCAACAAAACTGTTTGATTTAGTTATCTTTATATCATTTATCATCATTTTATATACCATTTCACCAGCATCTTCGTTTTGTCTTAACCATCTTTTTTCATAAATTGAAAAATCAAAATTTAGTTCTTCCATAACACTAAATGCATAATCATTTGCTTCTTTTTCTAATTCTTTATAATACTTTAAAAAGTTGTCTTTATCTTCATTTAAAACAGTTTGAAAGTATTTTTTATCAAATGTATTATTTTTGTGTTGATCTGAATGTTTTGATTCATGTAATAATAAAAATAATAAAATCTTATCAGGTATTCTTGTACCTAAAGATTCGTTTATAGCAACCTCATTAACCCCTATACATACTGCTGCGATATTTTCTATTGTATTAAAATGGAAATAATATATTTTCATATCTTTTCTATTTTTATTCCACCATTCAATTATATTTACTTTTCTGTTTTTATCATATCCAATTTTAGTTAAAAATTCGTTAATATTAATTGGATTATCTAAATATTGAGGGGGAGTTTTAATATTTTCGTCAATTATATCTTTAGATGATAATCTTTTTCTATCCCTAAATGGTAATTTACTTTTATCTTTATAATATATTTTTTCTTTATTTTTGTTAAAACTTTCAATAGTAAAATATTTTTTTAATGGTTCTGGGAAATATTTACTTTCTGTTAGTTTATTAAAAAAATCATCTACATCTGTAAATTCTTGTTGTTCTGATTTTTTATCAAAAATTCCATAACTATAGTAAATATTATTATCAAAAACATTATGACTAGAATATGTAGATTGTCTTATACTTATATTTATCTTTTTATAACCATTAAAGAACATAATAGTAAATTGGGAACCACCTAGTTCATATCGTATTGGTAATATATATGATAGTTTTCCATATTCTAATGCTTGATAATCTCTTAAATTTTTAATATGCCAAATTGGTGAATTTTTTATTAAATTATATATTTCGGTAATAGTAGAATATATCCTTTTTAATCTATTTTCAGGTACGTAATTTCTTAAATAATCTTTTACAGAATAATTTTTTATTAATTTTATAACATCATCATCGGATAAAGAATCTATTATTTTTTGAATTTCTTTGGTTGGATATAATTGTCTTTTTAATATTACTTGAATTCTTTCAAAGTAATCTAATCCTTCTAATCCTTTTTCAATTTGTTCTCTACTTTTAGGTTTTAAAAAATGTCTTATAGATTCGTTGTATGATTTTAAATATTTCATAATTTTTAATTTTTTTAAATAATCGCATGTGATTTTAAATAATCTATTAAATGATCTATATTTGGACATATAACAAATGATTCCAATATTCTATTATTGTTATGTGCGCTCACTGTTATGTATTTGTCTAATTTATTAATTTCATAATACATATCCATATCATCTTCCTTTATATATAGACTTACAAATTTTTTGTTATCTTTATTTATAAAATCATATTCATAATAAATAGATTTAAATGTTTCGATAAATTCATAATCTAGTTTATCTTTTTCTTCATCAGTAAATGGTAAAGATTTACCATGAACAAATAAAATATGATAAATTGATCTTGCTGAAAAATATGAGTTCATTTTATTTATTATATTATCAATTGGAATACCATTTTCTATGAAGTATATAAAAATATCCCTTTTAACATATCCTTTTGATTTTAATGATTTTATCAATTCTTCATCATTTTTAGGTTTTAAAAGATGTCTTATAGATTCGTTACAAAGGTTACTTTGTTTCCTATATGATTTTAAATATTTCATTATATTTTTTGTACTTTTTTACCATTATAAAAATCTTCTTCTATTTCAGGTAGTAAATAATTTTTTCTTAAAATACCAGGTGTATGCCCAATTATTTCAGCAACATCCCTTAAAACTTGATTAAAAACTCTTTTTATTTCTGGTAATGTTTTTGGTTTTTTAATTTTTCTTAATTTTTCTGTCATTAATTTATTACATTTATAACCTCTTAAATCTTTTGCTGTAATATTAAAATTAGATAAGTAATCATTAACATGATGAGCTTTAATACTTAATCCATCAGATGTTACAAAAACTTCATTACTTTTTTGTTTTAATAGATTTTTTAATATACTAGCAGCTTTAGAATCGGATATTGTTACATCATGTTTCATACCTGATTTACCAGTATATTTTAATGTAATATTATTACCATTAACACTAATATGTTTTTTCATTAAATTTGTAATACCATGATGTCCTTGTTCTTTAGATTGTTCATTACCAACTCTTTCACCTGTTTTATCAATTACTCTAATAATTGTGGCTATAATTTTGGTTTTTTCATCATTAGAATCCATATCTCTACTAACTCTATTTCTAAGTGATAATATATTTTTTTGTAGTTGTTTTATTGCATTTCTTTTCTTATCCCATCTTTTTTTAAGTTGTTGGGGGGTTGTTTCTTCCTTATTTTCAAATAGTTTATATGTTAATAAATATTTCATATATATAATATATATTTTTATAAATACATTTCACCTTTAACACCTTTTGGTTTTTTAGTATTTTTTGGTAGTTGATTATGAGAACAGTTTAAATAACCATTAACAGTTAGATTATCAGGTAGTTTAGTTAGTTGATTATGAGAACAGTATAAACCACCTTTAACAGTTAAATTATCAGGTAGTTTAGTTAGTTGATTATTAGAACAGTATAAATCACCTTTAACAGTTAAATTATCAGGTAGTTCAGTTAGTTGATTATTAGAACAGTATAAATTACCTTTAACAGTTAAATTATCAGGTAGTTTAGTTAGTTGATTATGACAACAGTCTAAATTACCATTAACAGTTAGATTATCAGGTAGTTTAGTTAGTTGATTATTAGAACAGTATAAATTACCTTTAACAGTTAAATTATCAGGTAGTTCAGTTAGTTGATTATCAGAACAATTTAAAGTACCTTTAACAGTTAAATTATCAGGTAGTTTAGTTAGTTGATTTTTAGAACAGTATAAATCACCATTAATAGTTAGATTATCAGGTAGTTTAGTTAATTTATTATCAGACCAGTATAAATTACCATTAATAGTTAGATTATCAGGTAAAAGACTGTAAGGTAAATTGTATTTAATTATTTTTATAAATTTACCATAATCAGATAATTTTTCTAACTCTTTTAAAACATGATCATCACTTTTTGGTTTTAAAAGATGTTTTATGGATTCGTTATATGATTTTAAATATCTCATGTTTTAATATTATTTTATAAATACAATTCACCTTTAACACCTTTTGGTTTTTTAGTATTTTTTGGTAGTTGATTATGAGAACAGTATAAACCACCTTTAACATTTAAATTATCAGGTAGTTCAGTTAGTTGATTATAAGAACAGTTTAAATAACCATTAACAGTTAGATTATCAGTTAGTTTAGTTAGTTGATTACTTGAACAGTTTAAATAACCATTAACAGTTAGATTATCAGGTAGTTTAGTTAGTTGATTATAAGAACACTTCAAATTACCTTTAACAGTTAAATTATCAGGTAGTTTAGTTAGTTGATTATGACAACAGTCTAAATTACCATTAACAGTTAGATTATCAGGTAGTTCAGTTAGTTGATTATCAGAACACTTTAAAGAACCATTAACAGTTAGATTATCAGGTAGTTCAGTTAGTTGATTACTTGAACAGTCTAAATGACCATTAACAGTTAGATTATCAGGTAGTTTAGTTAGTTGATTATGAGAATAGTTTAAATTACCTTTAACAGTTAAATTAACAGGTAAAAATTCATACGGCAAGTTATATTTATTTATTTTTATAATTTTATCTGAACCAGATAATTTTTCTAACTCTTTTAAAACTTGTTCATCACTTTTTGGTTTTAAAAGATGTTTTATGGATTCGTTATATGATTTTAAATATCTCATTGAATTTAATATTTTTTTAGTATATATTAAATGTTAGATATTATTTTTTTAATCTTCTTAAATCTATTCATTAATAAATCAAAGGATTGTTCATTCTGAAGTAAGACTTCTAAACTATATGATAAATAGACAGATGCACTCTTTAAAGTTTCAAAAACTTTACCATCGGATGTTAAATATACAACTTTATCGTTTTCATTTCTTTCTACCCAAATCATTAAAAATTAGTAAATTTTAACCGTATTTTTTATATTTTCATATAAATCTTTTGGTAAATATTTTTCAGACAACATTATTAATTCTCTGTTTCTTAATATTTTATTTTTAATGTCTTTTTTAATTTCATCATCTTTTATCTTTTTATTAAATGCAACAACATTAACCATTTCATCTATTATATCATTTGAATGGAAATTAATATAATCATCATTTGTTTCTTTATATAATTTATATATTGATTCAGCTCCTTTTATACCTATACCTCTATCATTTTTTATATAAACTGATGATACATTGTCTTTTTTATCACCTGATATTATTTTACTAAATAATGATTTTTCGTTATTAACTTCGGTTATTTTGGTTTTTGTTTTAAGATATTCTATAAATTCTAAGAATTCTGTATCTTCATTCATATCAAATAAACTGGTTTTGGATCTACCATACATTTCTTCAATAAAAATATTATAATTTTGTGGAAAATATGTTTTTTCGTCAGATAACCTATAATTGTAAATTAAATTAATATATTCTAATCCTAAATCAAATTTTACCAATTGTTGAAAGTCATTATCAGATGACATTA
>Ga0265293_10004800_pt1 | contig 23381 bp, 28 predicted proteins | sample Munlanlewell138R_FD_192505 | JGI IMG/M metagenome (GOLD analysis project Ga0265293, IMG submission 192505) | Leachate microbial communities from a municipal landfill in Southern Ontario, Canada - Leachate well 138R | ecosystem: Engineered > Solid waste > Landfill > Unclassified | place: Canada... | reverse complement strand
TGTCTAAAACCTATAAAAAAAATAAGAAAAAATCCAAAAAGACTATATATGAAAAACTTAGAATCTTTTGCTAATTTTAAATTTATAAGATTTGACAAAAATATAGTAAAAAATGAAAAATAGTATGCTGTCAATTTTTAATTCCCATTATAAATTCATATAGATTTGATTTTTCTAATACATTACTCCATTCAAATTCTTTAAAATCATTTGTATATTCAATTTTTTTTAAATCCTCTATTTTTAAAATATTATTTGTGTTTAAATATTCAATGTTTTTTATTTTAGAAAACTTATCTATCCATTCATATTGATTAGAAATCAAAGTTAATCCTGAAGCTAGATACTCTAGTGTTTTTGTACTAGTTTGTATATTAAAAGGATATATATCTGGAGTATAATTTAATCCTGCTTTGCATTTTGAATAGAGTTCAGGCAATTCATATCTATTTACTCTACCCGTAAAAACTATATTTTTATAGACAAAAAAATGCTCAATAATAGATTTTTGAACTTCACCAATTATTAATATTTTAAATCCTATTTTTGCAAGTCTTAAAATCTCTTCAATTAGTCCCTTTCTACCTAAAATAGAACCTGAATAAACTATATCATATATAAAGTTATCATTTTGTTTTTGAAATAATTCAATATCAACGCCCATATCTCTATATATATATGGTACTTTATCAGTAAATTTTGTACCATTATGTACTATCTCATTTAAAAATATCCTTCCTTTAGGAATTTTATTTATATTTCTTTTTATTAAATCTTTTATATTTGCTAATGGAGCTGTTGATAAACTTTGATATTCATGTATTTCTAAAGCTTTACCTTTTAATTTTGTCCAAAAAGGTCTAAACCCCATAATATATATATTTAAATCATTATTTAAATCCAAATTTTCTTCTTGTTCAAGTTGAACCTTAAGTCCTTTTGAAATTAAATATCTTTCATAAGCATAAGCTTCTGGAGTATGAGCAGTTTTTTTTAATCCTATTCCAATATTCATATTTTTATTTCCTATTCTTTCATCTCTTATTACTTCAAATCAAAAACGCAAGTCCACTTATCAATAAAATTGGAACTGCAATGTACGACAAATAAACACCTATATATGAAACAAAAAAAAGCGTAACTATCCAAATAATAAGTGTAAACCAAAAAATCATTTGAGCTGTTGATTTTGATGATTTAAATCTAATATCAATATCCCAAATATACTTCTATCATGTACAGATTTCAAAATAGATTTTTCATTTGTAATATATTTGACATTTTATATTATTATGGTAAAAAACTATATTCTTCTAAAATTTTTAATAAGTCTTAAAATAAATAAAATTGTCTGTAATAATTTATTTTCACCTACAGCTATTTGTACTCTATAGAATTCACAAATAGTTCCTAGAATGTCAATGCTACTAACTCCATCATCTGAAAATTTACCAACAATTTTTTCAACAATTTTTATTTTTGCTCCAGATTTTGCAATTGTCAAAATAAACAATTGATCAGCTGCTATTGGAAATTTTCTTGAGTAGTATCCTAATTTTTCATGAAGTTTTGTACGATATATTGAACCTACTGCATGTCCAGATACATAATGAAATTGTGATTTTAACCATTTAGGGCCACTATTTGGTATATTCTGTCCATTTGCCGTATCAATCCAAGCAGTTACAATATCCACATCATCTTCGATTGCCTCTTTATAGTCTTTTACAGCATTAGGATACAACTCATCATCAGCACCGATTACAAGATAAAATTCACCATTGCAGTTTTTTATTCCTCTGTTTAAGGCATCGTAAATTCCAAAATCTTCTTGAGAAATAATTTTAATATTTATTCCTTCAACATTTTTCAAGATTTCCAATGTACTATCCGTAGATGAACCATCTGAAATAATCCACTCAAAATCTTTATCAGTTTGTTTTTCTAAACTTTTTATTGCTCTTGGTAAAAAATTTTCGGCATTCCAGGTTGCTGTTATTATGCTAAGTTTTAGTGGTTTTTCTTCATAGTTTTTGTAATAAATATCTTGTGTCATTTCCCTGCTTTCCCTTTGTGCTACTATTTCAATTCTTCATAAAATAAATCTATATATTAAAGCTTTTATTTTACTTATATTCTACTTTTGTATTGCTAAAACAAAACATCATCTAAACCCCAAATCCTCGCTAATATCTTTTATAAGTTTGCTAAGTGGTCGTTTGTTTATATCATCATCGCTTATATAACCGCAAGTTTTTATCAAAATCTCCACTTTATTATTTATCATTTTTTGTCTTTAAGTGTTTACCAATATATCCTATATAAATATTTTCATCTTTTTCAAAAAAATGTATTCTATATCCATTTGATAAATTTTTTATATGTTTCTCAAAAAACTCTTTTTGCCCATTGATTTTAAACTCTCGCAAAGTCCTTAAGCTATGGTTTTGTCTTACAGTTTCACCTTCACCACTTATATTTAAATCATTCAGTACTTTTTTGCCTGTTTCTAAATCTCTCAAAATAGATATTACTTTTTTAAAAACCAAACTATCTAAATATATTATTTGGTGCTCTACTTCATCTGTAAATATTATTTTAGAAAATAGTTCATTTTTTCTAATCCAAAAATTTTCTCTATTTATATTTAGTTTTAATTCTTCTTCTAAATTATCAAAAAAATCATTGTGTTTTTCAATATGACAGATCGTTGATATATGTCTTATTTCTATCTCTTCTTCATTTTTTGTAAGTTTTATACAAGGCTTATTCCATTCATCACTAGAATGAAAGCTTATAGATATGCTATTCCAAAAATGACTACAAGCCAAACCACCAGCATTTATATCATCATTATATTTGTAAGTAGAGATAATGTAGTCCTCTGCTTCATCAATTTCATCATCTTTTATAAGTGGTGTTTCTATCAAAAGAATACTGTTTGCCAAAAAATCTCTTAATCTATCTTTTAAATTAATATCTTCTAATTCTTTAAAAAACTCTTGCAGATAACAATTCTTTATAATCTCATACTCTTTAAAATTTCTATCCGTTCTGATCTTTTGAATACTCTTTTTTTGCAAACTATTTAATATATTAAAAAAATTCTTGAACTCATTTTTAGCTTTATACTTATCATCAAAAGGTAATGAAAGTTCATTAAAAACTAAAAAATCTACCATATAAGCTCATCTAATTTATTTCTAAATTCATCAAAAAAGCCTTTTGGCCAATTTTGGTTTATATTTCCATCTTTATCAATAGTTAATTTATGAACTTTTGCTGATAAATTTAAATCATCTTTTTCAAAATAGTATATTTTTGATTTAGAAGATTCTATTAAGCCTTTTTTTGTAGCAACTCTCAATGAATTTAAAAAATGATCGCTATGAGTCTCTACTACAATTTGAACTCCATTTGAACTAGCCATTGCACAGAGTTCTGCTATTTTGGATTGCCCTTGTGGATGAAGGTGTGATTCTGGATTTTCAATTATCAACAAATCATCTGGTTTTGATTTGAGTATAGCTACTATTATTGGCAATACATATGTGATACCAAAACCAACATTAAAAGGTGAATACTCATGGGTTGTATTTTCTCCATAAGTATATTTATATGACAAACTCATACCTTGTATATCTGGATATTTTTTTGACAATATCTCAATACCACCACTTATTTCACTAAGCCAACAAGATACATTTTCTAAAAGAAAATTTGTTTTAGCATTTTGATGTTTTAGAGTTTTTATATCAAGTTCTTTATGTCTATTTTCATCTAAATAGTGTGCTGTATATTCTCCATGATTTCCAATATTGTTTTTGAAAATATGGCTATTTGAGAGAGAGTAAATATTTTTGGGTTGTATTCTATCTGTATTTAAGTATTGAAACCTATCATCAAAGAGATTTAAAATATTACTAAAAGTTTGTTTCGGTTCTATTGTTAAACTCAAGTTTTTATAATCTATACAATAGCCCAGTAATAATTTATCAGTTTTTAATGAAACCTCAATGTTTTCTTCATATATATCTTGATGAAACAGATCTTTTCTTTCTCCTATTTGAGTGTAGCCTCCATTTATATTAATAGGTGTTTTAAAAGTGTCTTCTATTGCTTTTTTAATATATTCAGATTCTTTATCATTCTCTTTAATTGAGCCTGATAATAGTTTATTAGCTTCAATTTTTACTATCAAATCTTGATTTTGTTTTAGCAGTAATAAAGCTTGTATAAAACTAGATTTACCACTACTATTTACACCTGTTATAAGTGTCAAATCTCCAAGTTCAACTGAGACATCTCTTAATAATTTGAAATTCTTAATATCAACTTTTTCAATTTTTAGCATTTATTACCTCATTTATAAGATTTTTCATAACATCAAACCTTGTATCAATAGCACTTTTGCTACTTGTGCCTTCTGTAATCGCTCTTGAAAATTCACTCTTTTCATCTTTTAATAACTCTTTAAACTTTTCTAAAAATAGCTCTTTTCTTTCTAAAAATAGCTCTTTGTTTTCTATTTCACTAAAGCAAATTGTTATTACATCAAACAAAGATCTATTTAAAGTTTTTGTATTGTTTTCAAATGCAATAGAACGGCTAAATCTATGATTTTCTCCCAATACCTTCTGTGAAAACTCTAAACTGTCAAAAAGTTGTTGTTTTATATCGTTTAATATTTTTTCGTCTGATATGCTATCTAGTCTTTCCATTGTAGTATCTAAAAAGTTTTGCATATCTCTGTATTTAAAATCCTTATAACTACTAAGTTTAAATGCAATAAATCTTAAAGCTAACTCCCTATCTAGCATCCTTTCAGGGCTAATTGATACTACTTTTTTAAAAATCTCATTTTCACAAATATTTTTCAAAAACTCAACACTTTTGCCTTTTTGATTTAGAGCTTGTCTTATCTCTTGAGAATTTAGACTAAGTCCTCCTGTATTAATCCTATTAAATATAGAGTATCTAACTTCTTTTGGAGTTTGTGCTTCTATTTGGTAAGTTACAAACTCTGTTTCATCTATCACTCTTTTTAAATTCCTATCCAAATCATCATACTTCTTGCCTTCCAATGTTGTTAAAAATTCCAATTCACTTAATCTTAGCTTTTTATCTACTATAAATTTTTTTATAGTAGATAGCCTTTGCAATCCATCTACAACTATCCATTTGTCTGGATCTGATACATCAAAATAAAATACTGGCAATGGAAGTTTGAGCAAAATAGACTCTATCAATCTACTCATTTTTTTTCTTTTCCAAAGATCTGGATTTCTTTGAAAATCTGGATTTAAATCTATCTCGTCAAATTCTAATCTTTTGATCAAGTTTGACATTATCTCTATTTTGTTTGTAACTTTAATATCTTTTGTAGAAAAAGGGGTTGTTATATTGCCATCAGTATCTATATGTTCAGTTTCATCTACTATATCTTGTTCGATTTCAGTATTAAACTCTTTTTCCATTATGCCCTCTTTAGTAATGACTTTAAGATAATTTTAAATTAAGCTATTTAAAAGGTAAGATTTTATCTAAAATACTATTCAAATTATCTTATAATGATATTTAAATAAACCACAAATCATCGCTAATATCTTTTATAAGTTTGTTAAGTGGTCGTTTGTTTATATCATCATCGCTTATATAACCGCAAGTTATAAGTCTCATTAACTCTTCTTTGCTAGAAAAAAGTGTTCCACTGTATCTATCAAACTTTAATCCATCTTCTTTTGTTAGCAAAATATATTTTAAATCAGTTATATCATTTGATATAATTTTAGAAATTACCTCTAAAATACTACTCTTCCCGCTCCCATTTTCTCCAACAATAGCGGTAATATTTATATTTTCACCAAAAAAGTTTTCTATATGATTGTTTTTTTCATCTATTTGTAAAGTTTTCTTTACTTCATCATATTTGCAAGTAAATTTGGAAGAAAAATTAAATTCTTGATTTTTTATATTTTTATAATCTTCTATGTATAAATATATTAGTTCCATATATTTCCCCCTAGTTTTAAGTTGTTTATTTATTCTAAATTATTAATTTATAATAAAATATTCTATTTATCACCAATTATCTTACTTCTTTAAAAAGCTTATCAACAACTCTTAGACCAAGCTCAGTTAAACTAACTTCACCGTATTTTTCTAAAACTACTTTTCTCCCAACCAAAGACTGAATTGCTTTTTCAGCTGTTACTTTTTGCATTTGTTTATTTTTTAGAACCAAATCTTTAAAACTACTTTTATTCATCTTGCTATCTGTTTCAAAAAATGACTTCAATATAATTTTTTCATCCTCTTCAAGAATTGTAAATATATCTAAATCCCCTAAAAACATCTCAATATTTTACAAGTGCCTAATCCAGCAACAGAAGCTAGAATAAGCCCTATTATTGTTTCAGTTTGTGACATACTACCAACCAACATTGTAAAACATACAAAAAAAACTATTGCAACTAAAAGAGAAATTATTCTTCCAAATGTTATGAAAATTTTTCTCACTTTATCATCTCTTCATAAAGTTCCATATACCTCTTCGCCACAACAACACTATCAAACTGTTCTCTTACTTTTTCTCTAGCATTTACACAAAGTTCATCATAATTTGAAGAATTTAAAACCCATTCGATTCCATTAGCCAGATCTTCGCTCTCAAATGGTTTGGCTAGGTAGCCAGTTTTTTTATGCTCTATCATATCACTATTTCCACCTATATCAAATCCAACTACAAGAGTACCGCATGCTAAACTTTCAATAATAGTATTTGAAAGATTTTCCGATAAAGATGGTACAACAGATACATTTGCAGAATTATATACAAGCTTGATAGTAACATCATCATTCAATTGACCTAAATATTTTACTGGGTATTTAAAAATATTATTTTCTCTAGGCTCACTTCCACCCATTACTAGCAAAAGAATATTTTCTAAATTTAATTTATCAATAGCTTCATTTAATTGTTTAAAGCCTTTATTTACATCACTTGTAGCAGAACTTGCACCAAAAAGAATTATTGTTTTATCATTAGGCAATCCCAATAACTCTCTTGCTATATTTTTTGAAATAGGTTTATATATATTAGTATTGATTGGATTTGGTATTACATTAATATTTTTATCTTTTAATAACATACTTTTTTTACAATTATTCCCAAGCCAATTACTTGGTGTCACTACATTTAATTTTAATTTTGGAAATATACTTTTTTTCATGCTAAAAATTTTACTTGACAAATCATTTTCTTTACTAGAACCTAAAACTGGACATCTTCCACATTTACTTATATAATTTTCACAATCATAAGGTAAATGACACCCTCCAGTTAAAAGCCAACTGTCATGCATAGTCCAAACTATTGGTTTATTGATTTTTATCAAATCTTTTATATTTATCATTCCACCATTGACCCAATGAAGATGTACAATATCTGGATTGATTTCATTTATTTTATCAATTAACTTTGAAGTTAACACCGTATTATTTGGAGAAAATATCATACCTGTACGATTTTTATATAGTTTTACTTTTATTTGGTCATATTTCTGTCTAAAAATTCTTTTTATCTTATCAAGTTTTGAAGTCAAAGCTAAAACTTTATAATTATCACTTGTTTTACTATCAACAAAATAATCAACATCTATGTTTTCATTTAATAAGCTTGTATAAAGTCGATTTGCAGCTTTTGCAGCTCCACCTTCATTTTCACTGGTATTTACTATCAAAATTTTCATATCGTCACTACCCTTTCCCTCCTAATTTTACCTATATCTTTTATAGAAAAATCTTCTGTTAGCATAATTCTTGGTAAACATTCTAAATATTCTTTATGCTTACTATAAATAGTTCCTCGTCTTGTAGTTGTTGTTGTTTTAAAGTCCAAGCTTTTGACAATATCAAACTCTCTTTGTCCTATCTCATTTGTACTTCCAAAAGGATATGCAAAATGTTCGATTCTTTTATCTATGTTCTCTTCTATCAATTTATTGGCTTCTATGATTTCAGATTTTACCTCTTCGATAGACAATTGATTGAGAGCATAATGATTTTTTGTATGTCCAGCTATAGTACAAAGTTTATCTTTTGATAGTTCGATAATTTCTTCCCAACTCATACAAAGTTCTTTATTTTTACCAAACCAATCAATTTTATAATTAAAAAACAATTTATTCAATGATTCAAAAAAATTTTCTTTTTTAAATTCAAGGATTATATCTCTAATTTTCAAAAATGCTTCTTCTTTTTCTACTTTTGTTTGAGTTTGAAAAATGCTATTTTCTGATAGTAATAATGTATCATTTTCTAAAATCAAATCTTCCAAAACATACCACCATAGAATAGCTTTATTTTCAGGAAATGATGTAGTTACATATACAGTAAACGGTACATTGTGTTTTTTAAAAATAGGATATGCTAATTCATAATTATCCTTATATCCATCATCAAGAGTAAATACTATCTGCTTTTTTACTTTTTCACCATTTTGAAGTATCTCATAAACTCTATCAAGTGATATAATCTCATATCCCTGTGATTTTAGCTGTTCTATAAAATTATCCAAAAACTCAGGTGAAATTTTCATATTTTCATTTGGATAAAGTCTATTTGGCTGAAATGGATGTACACGATGGAGCATAAAAATAGTAATCATGCCACTAAAATAATTTTGAATAAGTGGCAACATCGATACTGAATTCAAAATGGCTTTTTTCAATCTCTATATCCAAAAATATTTAGCTGTAAATCCATATTTACATCTTGATTATGATTTACGAATGGATGTTTTCTTTTGCTGATATCTTCTATGTAATATCTAAATCCATTAGTTTCAAATATACTCAAAATTTCACTTAGTTTTTGCGTGGCACTATTCCAAGAGTGGTACTCCACAAAAATATTTTGAACATTTTTCAAATCATCTTTACAATCTATTAAAACCTCATACTCTGCGCCCTCTATGTCAATTTTGAGCAAATCAATCTTTTCTTCTTTTTCTAAAAAATCTTTTAATCTTAAGCTTTCTATTTTGATTTTGTTGTTGCTTGCATTAATAGAGCCACCATCGGCTCCTTCACTTCCAAAGTCTATCCCATTATCATCTATCCAAACAGCTTTATTAATTATTTCAACATCATTTATGCCATTTTTTGAAAGATTTGATTGAAGTACACTTCCTATCATAGGGTCTGCTTCAAAAGCTTTGATTTTGGCATTTGGAAAAAGTTGTTTGAAATAAAGACAACTTGTCCCAACATTTGCTCCACAATCAAAAATAATGGGTTGCTTATTATTAGAATTAAATTTATAAATTTCATCCACAAATATCTCTTTAAATTGCCAAATAAAGCTCTGTAAATCTGGAATGTCAAATATAAATCCAAGAAATTTGACGTTATTAATTCTCTCATACCGTTTTACCCCCCCCCATTTAGTATATAGCCTTTGAAACTCTCTTTCATTTGGATTTTTAAAATAATAGTAGAGTGGTCTTATCATATTCTTTAGTAAATATTTCATCTTTTAACTGCCTTTATTGTTATAGTCATTTGATAATCTTTGTCTTTATAAAAAAGCTCTTTTTTTGTTAGCTCTTCTGCGGAAATACCTTGTAAAAATGCTGTCGTTGCCAAAACATTTCCATAAGTTTCAACATCAACATTCCCTTCACCAAAAATCTCTTCAAAAGCTTTTTTGATAGATAAATCTGTAAACCGCCAATAATCACCCCATCTATCCATATCATACCTACTTATCTGAGAGATACCAGCGACTGTAATCAACCCTACCCCCCCATCTTTTAGCATATAGTGAAGTCCTGCTATAGCAGATTTGAAATCATAGATAAAGTTGAGTGTTTGAGTAAGAATAAAGCAATCGACTTTGCATTGCGGAATTGTTGCAAGATTTGTCAGATCTCCGATTATTGTTGCATCTTTGTTGTCGTTCGTATAGTGCAATATCTCAAACTTTTCAATATTAGAACCATACTTTTTTGAATAAGTATTGTCAGCTATCTCACAAGTTACACCTTTTACTAAATGCTTATTTTTTTCTAAAAAATCCTCTATATAGATTCTATCTATTGGAGTGCCTCTATCAAGTGCAAAAACTCTTGAGATTGGCTCAAGATTTCGTAAGTTGTGCCAGTTTGGTTTTTTTAGTAGGCGGGTTATTATCTTTTTCATCTCAAAACTTCCTTTAATTCAATCTTTTCAAACATATTTAATAAACTTTCTGATGAACAATTAAAAATTTTACTATTTTGACAGTTTTCTTCAATCAACTCTTTTTCTATAAATACTCTAGCTGTACCAAAAAATTCATCTGATTTTTTAAACTTCATTCTCTCATGTTCATTTTGCTGATGTATAGCAGATTTATAAAATCTAAAATTTTCTTCTTTTTTCAAACAAATATAGTTATGATCAACTCCAAGTAAATATATTTCATCAAACCCCATATAAATAGCACTTAAAAGTGAATAAGTACTAACAGTAGATGCTGACCATATAGGATTTACAAAATCTATATCTCTTGTAAAAAATACATAATCTTTTGAGATATCTACCCCAGCAAAATACCAATTTATCTTATGTTCTTTAAATATTCCATATTTTTCAAATATATATTTAATATTACCATCATAAGCATTAAGCCCAAATAACATTTTGGTGCTTTTTGGCATATGGCTTTCCATATCTTCAAACCATCTTTTCCACTCATCTTCGCTCTGTGGCGGATGTATAGGTGCTGTCATATAGTACTTTGGCACATCTCCGCTCATTATCTCTGCAAAATCTTCATGAACATAGAAGTTATTGAGTGCAAAAACTATCTCATTTTTGAGTGGCTTTAAATTTTCTTTTTTTATAGATGGACCACTTCCAAGAATAAAACATCTTTTGCCTTTGTGTATATCTTTTAGCTCAATATTTTTGGATACTAAGTTTTTGTATTTTACAAAGTGCTTGTAGTTTCTGATATACCGAATTTTATCCCACAATAGTGGTGGCGTTAGGCTTTTTATTAATTTTTTCATTTTATTCCTAGTTTTTTATAGTTTAAAAGTAAATTGAGCTGCTCTATTGCTACCTCATTAAGTTTAAGAAGCCTCCCTTCGTAAGACATATTTTGCTTTATAAACTCAGCATTTAAGCTTTGAGATAATATCTTTTAGACTGCTTAAAATTGTATTGCTATCTGATTCTATCATTACACCATCATCTAACTGTGATGAAGTATAGTTTTTCCACATCCCGTCACACTCACAACCAGCATTCCAGCACTGAGCGAAAATATTATCTGTGACTACAAAGCCATTGTTCTCTTTACTCTGCAATCGAGACAACAAATCCTCAAAAGTATCAAAATCACCCCAAGTAAATTGCATAGAGAACAAGTCACTTTTATTTTTTAGATTTTGAAATAATCTATCTGTTGGCATGTATCTGTAGAGAACTATTGATGTTTCTGTCATCTGACAGCCTCTCCAAAACGACTATAAGAAAACATATGAAGCAACGAATCACTTGAGCAATTGTAAATCCTATTGTTGTTGTAATTTTTCAATATTTCATAGTGGCTAAAAATTTTTCCAGTTGCAGTAAATGCATGCTGGTTGTAAGATCTACCTTTCATACTTCACTTTGTTTCATCTTTTTGATGAATTCCATCTTTATAAAACTGCTAATCGCTTTCAGATTTGCACATCTCTAGACTCATACTTTTCCTTTTTTGGTATTTTTATAATTTTTATCAAAAAAAGTAAAATCTTTGTATTCAAAAAATTTTAAAAGACTTTCTTTATTTGTATAATATATTTTTATATTATGTGTATCTGCATACTTTTTACATTCAAAAATACCCTTAGAAGCCACATATGCTGATTCAATTTGTTTGTAAAAATCATTACAGCTTCCATCATTATTTACTCCAGGGTCTTTATATGGCAATTTTATTCTATCAAAAAAATAATCATACTTTCCTTCAGCACATATAGCATTAATATTTACACTATGTAGATAAATTTCTTTAAATCCTAAATACATAGCTACTTCAAGAGTTTGAATAACATTAGTTTCATAATTTTTTGTAATAGTGGAAATATCAAAACTTCTCTTTATATTTGCTGTAGCTATGTAATAAATATTTTTTCCAATAAAAAGATTATTGTCCTCTATCATCTGCTTCTGGGCAAGGTCAAAAAAGAAAATATTTGTTGATTTTGTGTTTTCGTCAATAGCTTTCATCCACTTTAAATTTTCTTCATATTTTTTTGAGCCAGTCAAGTGCACACTACTGAATATACTATTATTTAGTTTTGAATAGTCTGGATGATTGTAAAATGTACTCATTACAAATACATACTCATCTTTTAGAAGTGTTATATCTATATCTTTAATAGTTAAAGCATTACCTAAAATAAAACATCGCTTTCCTTTATATTTATTTTTTAATTTCTGATTTATTTTTATGACACTTAAGTCTAGCTTTTTTAGCTTATATAAACTAATTTCTCTTTGTATAAATTCCAAAACCTTCGGTGGCAAAATCCAATCTTTTATAAACTTTTTCAAATAAAACTCCTAATTAAAAAATATAATATATATGGTAAAAAAACAACTGCTAATAACTGAAGCATTTTTCTATATTTATTATCGATAAATTCTCCATAAAAATAAACAACAGATACTAAAAGTAAAATTCCTAAAAAATTCACTCCTATACATTGAGCTATTGCTGCACTTACACCTGCTGAATTCATTGAAATAAAAACAATATAACTTACACCAAAAGAGATAGCATTTATAAAAATCAGTCTAATTGGATGTTGTAATCCTTGAAAAACATTTCCTAAAGTTGCGACGAAAGGCAAAGTCATTAAGGACAGTAACTGATATTTTAATATCTCATGATCTATAGTATATTTTGGAAAAAAAATCTCAAATAAAAAAGGTGATATTTCAATTGATAGTATTACGACAAAACTAATTAATAAAGAGGTTTTTACAATAACACTAAACAACTGTTCTATGGCACTTTTTGTCTCTGTTTGCATTATTTTGAGCGTTGCTACAGTTGCTGGTAAAAATATCGAAATTGACAAGGTTAAAAGTAATGAATAAGCAGCATTGGTCAAACCATATTGAGCAATTAAGCTATCATCAAAACTAAATGATGCAAAAAGTCTTCCTGAATTTAATAACTGACTCCAGAAGAAAAATACAGCTAAAAGAGAAAGCCCTTCAAAAAAATAACCTCTTATCAATTTTAAGTCTAAGTCTTTAACCCCCCAAAAGATATCTTTTTTTATAGATTTTAAAACTAAAGTAGATGCAACAAGCTGAGCTATAATCCAGCCACTCATACCTAAAAAGTAAGAAAAAGGAATTATCAATATTCTCGCAACCGAATTTTTAATATTAATATTTTTATAAACTTTAAAGTCTTCTCTAACACTATATTGATCTATAAAAAATGTTATGAATATTGTTAACGGGTTAATAAAAAATAATAATAGTGCATTAAAAATATTCTCATATTTAAAAAAATAGATACTTGAGATTATAATACTACCAATAAAAGACATAATGAGTCGAAACCAAAAAAATGTCTGATTGTGTATCTCTATTTGTTTAATATCTCCACCGTAATAAATAGATGGCATTTTCCGACTATACACAAAACTCATACCAAAATCAGATACAACTAAAAAAGATAATAAAACAGATATAAAAATAGTCTGTGCATAATCTCCTTGTGACAGTATATTTGGCACCGTTAAAAATATCAACATGGACGATACTTGATTAACAAGATTAGCAGATAACGTATATTTGCTATTTTTCAATAAACTCAAATTTTACCCCAACCACTTCACTACTTCAAAAACTTCAGCTTTATCCACACCTATTCTCTGTCCAGCATTTTTTGCTTCATTATGAAAAAATTCTATCCATTTTCTCCCTGTTCGCTCCATCTCTGATTCATGAGCTTCAATTGATTTTTTCTTTTTTTCCCAAAAATCTGATATATCTACATAGAAATTCCCTTTAAACTCTAAATTTGAGTGATACCAGTTACTTCTATACATTAGTTGTCTTGAAACATGACGACAACTATGAAGCGAAGCACGAGCTACTGCTTGATGGTCATGGTGAATATCTCCCATCCAATGTGAATACACAAGTTCTATCTGTTTCTCTTCCACAATTTTAAGTATTTCAAGGTTTAAATCATCTGTAAACTCTACTTCTAGGGTATTAAAATTTCCTTTTATAAGCTCTACACCTAAAACTTTCATAGCATTTTCACCCTCTTTGGTTGCTATATCATTTGAGCGTATCTCTACATTTTGATGATTAGTAAAACCTGACTTTGTAGCGACATACGCATAAACACTATCACCACTTGCAACATGCTTTGCTAGTGCCCCACCACAACCTAACTCTATATCATCAAAATGAGCTCCGATAGCTAATACATTCATCTATATACTCCTTAAAATTTCTCTTGATTTTTTTATCCCACAATTAAAAAGTAAATCTATACTACTAAGATATGGTATAAATTCTCCGTGTAATTGTGGATAAACTGGGTGGTTAAAATCTTGCCATACTACTTCAATTTCAGCATTATTAAATGGCTCAGCTTGAAAGTAATCTTTGGCACCAACTCCAGATATATAATGTGTTGCATTTACTTTTTGCAATAATTCAACAACTAATTCATTTGCCTTTGAATCAATATTAAAACTACTTGAAAGAACCGTTTGAATCTTAATATCAAAAAAATTATTTAACATTTCAATAGATTTAAGATTTACATCTATTAAAAACTTATCATTTGAACTATATAATATTTCAAGAAATGGATATATCTCATCAAAATAAATTGCTTTTTTATAGTTCTCTTTTATCTGATTTAAATTATCTTTTTTCCATTTAGTATCTTCCAATAATACAATATCTTTTATTGTGGTACCTAATGGAGCTTTTTTAATTTTTAAAGTATGCCATTTAGCACTATTTTGTGTTTTTATCTTATCTCTATGATGCCAGCCCTCTCTTAAAAACTGAACATCATCAAGAATGATAAATAAGTCTGCCTGTAGAAGTCTATGAAAAAAACCTAAATAAGGTATAAAATCAGGCTGATGAATAACTACCGTTTTACTCATAATTGTATAATCTCCTCATAGATTTTTTCTACAGCTTTTGTGTTTAATTTTAAAAGTCCATTTTGACTCATCTTCTCTAAATGAAGTTTTCCAATATCTTGAAATTTGCTTTCATCTATATTTTCATGAAATCCTAAATAAAGACTTGAACCTAGTGAACTTAAAAACTCACTATTTGGTACTTCAAAAGTTTCATTTGCTATTATCATGCAAGGAAGACCAGAAGCATTAGCTTCAAATGGTGTTACCCCACCTCCTGTAATCGCTAAATCATATTTACTAAACTCTTCAATAAGTGAAGGAATAAAATGTATTAATTCAAAGTTTTCTGTCAATTCTTGTTTTAGTTCATCTATATGTTCAAAAGAAGGACCTATATGAATAGTAGCTTTTATATTATATTTTTTTAATAACTTCAACACTTTAATGGTCACTCCATAAGTATCACTTCCACCAAGGGTTACAAGTATATGGTTTAAACTTTTTCGCTGTTTTTTATAAAGGTCAATTTCAGGATTAAGTATCAAATAGTCAACACCTTTGAATACCTTTTTGCCTTGTAAATTATCTTGATTGAAGAAAAGTCCACAAATATTTATATCACTATATTTTGCCCCACTTCCTAAGTCATCAAAATTTATAACTTTAATACTATTTTTTTGAATATTTTTTATATGTTTTTCATTTGTATCTAATCTATCATTTATCCAATATTTTAAATCATATTTTTTTATTAAAGCAGTTTCCCAGTAGCTATCTAAATCCAACAAATTAACTATTTCATATTGATATCCATTTGATATTAATATCTCTTTAGTTTTTTCATTATCATTTATCAAAAAAATAAAGTCTTGTTTTTTTTCTTCTAAATATTTTGCAAAGTTTAACATTCTAAAAAGATGTCCCATCCCTTTTTGATGAGATGCTTCTATACATATTGCAAACATAGTTCAATTGCCTCTTGGGTAGTTATATATGCACTTTTTGCATTTTGCATAATAAAACAAGCTTTTTTATAATCTTCTTCAGTATCAACCGTAAGTGAAATATCTGGTCGATTTTTTTCACCCTTCACTTCCAAATCTACTATTTTAAATCTATCTTCATTTTCTTCAATATACTCATTTACATGCTCTTTATGGTTTTCTTTATCACCATATTTATAGCTTTTCTCTAAAGCTTCAAATGTAAATATTTCAGTACCAACACCTTTTGGAAGGGATACAAAAGACCTGCTATAATCAGCTTTTGAAGTTATGTGAAGCTTTATAAGATTATCAAGTTCTTCTATATCTACAAATGGATTATCACCTGTAAGTCTTATTATATGCTCAAAGTTATTCTCTTGTGCACATAAATAATATCTTTCAAGCACATTTTGCTCACTTCCACGAAAACACTTTATATCTTTTTCTTTACAAAAGTTTTCTACCATATCATCTTTTGCCAAATCACTTGTAGCAATCACGACTTTGACATTGTATTTTAATTTACTAAGCCTAAATAAAATATGTTCCAATAAGTTTTTATTACCAATATTTTTTAGAACTTTAGCTGGTAATCTAGTAGAACCCATCCGTGCTTGAATAATAACCCCAATCAAGATATATCACTCCAATTCAAAACTTTATCATCTTCGATATCTTCTTTAGCGTACTTTCCTAAAATCTCTTCAAAATATTTAGGAGCTATTCCGTGACCTGGTCTTTTTATATCTATATTCTCAAGAGTAAAAACTTCACCTTTTTTTATAGGTTTTATAGCTACTATACTTTTTCTGTTTTTTTCTCTATTGGTTATCTCTTTACCTACTGGTTTTTTTGCTCCTGAGCCTTTCATAGTTTCAAATTCTCTTATCTTATCAACTATCTCTTTCATCTCTTTTGGATTTGCTGAGAGTTGATGGTCTGGTCCCTCGGCATTTTTATCATAAGTGAAATGCTTTTCTACCACATCTGCACCCATACAAGCTGCTGCAAAACAAGCGATACTTCCTATGGTATGATCTGAAAATCCAACTTTAAGATATGGAAACTCACTTTTGAGTGTTTGCATCGCTTTTAAATTTACTTGTTCTGGATATGTTGGATAATTTGAAACTGTATGAAAAAGTATAATCTTATCGTTTCCAACTTCTAAACAAGCATTTATCATATCTCGTACCTCTTGCAAAGTACAATACCCACTTGAAAGTAAAACTGGCTTATTTTTTGAAGCTGCATATTTTATAAGAGGAAGGTTTGTGGCATCATCAGCTCCTAGCTTATGAGCTGGGACATTTAACTCTTCAAGCATATCTACATCTGTTCTATGTGATGGTGTTGAAAACCAATCTAAACCTTTAGACTCAATATACTCAAATACTTGTTTGTGAAGTTCAAAATCAATCTGATACTTTTCAAACAAATCTCTTTGAAGCATATTACCCACATTATCAAGATCAAACCTAGCAGTTTTTGTCACTATCGTATCGGCTTTATATGTTTGAAGCTTTATTGCATCTACACCCGTATCATGTGCTAAATCCACAAGTTTTTTAGCTCCATCAAAAGTAGTAAAATTACCTCCTATTTCAGCGATAATATAACATCTATCGTCTTTTAAGTTTTTAAGCATCTATTCTCCTATTTTTTATATACATAGTTTCGCACTATTATCTCTCTACCATTCACTATAGCTCTTTCACCATCTTCTGTTTCTACTGGTAGATAGCAATTTTTACAAACTTCAAGTTCTTTATACCCACATGGTTTTTTGTGAAGTTCTCTAACTTGATTTAATTTATCTCCATGCCAAATATCATATACACTCTCTTTATTAGCATCACCTATTACATGTGTATTTTCTTCATCATTACTACACATCATAACCAAACCATCAGCACCAATAACGACTCTTTGATACAACATAGGGCAATAAAAATCATCAATAAAAACTTTATCATCAGGACTTTTATGAAAATCGATTAAAGGATTAAAAGCTATGTTATCTACATAAGGTTCAAATGTATTATAAAACTCTTCAGGATTATTTCTAATACTTGGCCAAATCCCTTGTATTTTTATAACTGGTTTATGAGAATTAAATTCCTCTTTTATTTTTTTTATCTCTCTGATTTTATTTAAGGTATCTTCATATTTTAAAGGTTTTCTTATTTTTTCATACTCTTCTCTTAATCCATCAAAAGAAACAGTTATCCAACTAGCTCCTGCTTGCATCATTTTAATAAAATTTTCTCTATCCAACTTAGAACCATTTGTCAAAAATGATATTTCTTTTATACCTTTATTTTTTGCATATTGAATACATTCAATAAATTTTGGATGAAGCGTAGACTCACCTCTAAGACTAAGTCTAATAGCAGGTACATCATCTGCTATCTCATCAACTATTTTTGTAAAAAGTTCAAAATTCATAAACTTTGCATTTACTTTCTTTTTAAACTCTTTAGAAATTGTATAACACATTGGACATTTTAGATTACAAAGCGAAGCAAGTTCTATATCCACAAGAAGTGGATATTTTGAAACAAACTGTTTTTTAGGATACTCTTCCCAATTTTTCCTATACTCTTTGTACTCATCACTCCAACCTTCTCCTTTATACTCATGAAACATAGCTTCACGCTCTAGTGTTTCAAATGAATAATTTCCTTTATTTATTATAGTTTTGTTTTTCACTTAATCAGCCTTTTCGATTTTTAAATTATATTTATGCCCATCTATCTCAAACCATAATGGATATTCATCATTATTGGCTATTCTAAAATGATTAAATTGTTCTCTTATTGATTTATCTATGTCAAGCATATCGTCTTTATCTTTTCTTTTTGGGTATATTGTTTCATCACCTATTTGCTTTTTAGGTACAATATTTGGATACTGACTTAAAAACTCATCTATCAGGTTTAAAGTTTCTTTTCCTTGTATATTTCTTATCTCATCAAATAGCTCATAACCACTAAACTTAACTTTTTTTTGCAAATATATATCTCCACTATCAATCTCTTTTTGAGCTTCAAATAAAGTAAATATAATTTCATTTTTGCCCTCTAATATCTGCCATTGCACAGGACTAAATCCTTTTCTCTTTGGCAAATCACTTTCGTGAACTACAAGGTTTAATTTATTTGAATGTAAAAAATCTTCATCTAATACTTTTGTGTATCCTAAAATAAACACAATATCATTACCTTTTACATCAAAATGATTATAAGAAATATCACCTACTTTTTTTAAATTAATATACTCTTGAGTAAAAGATTCAATCCAATTATTATCCCTATCAAGTAAAAAAGTTATTTTCATATTAATGATTCTCTCAAAGCATTAATAACTTCATCTATCATCTCTACACTTAAGTCTGGATAAAGAGGAAGTGTCAATACTCTACTAGAAATCTCATCTGCAAATTTTAAAGATTCAGTACAAAATTGTGAATAATAGGTAAAATCTTTAAAGGCAGGGTAATGAATACTTGTTTGAATACCTTTTGTTTTTAATTTTTCCATCACATTTACTCTATTAATATTTTTAGGCAAAAGAACTGTAAAGATATGATATGAAGATATAGTTTTATCACTTATATTTTTAAAAGGTATAGAGACTTCTGGTAATTTATTAGATAAAGTACTTATGTAATATTCAACAAGTTTTTTTCTTTTTTGATTATTGCTATCTAATTTTACAAGTTGCACTAAGCCTAATGCACATCGTATCTCATCCATTCGATAATTCAGTCCTGGCTGAACCACATCATAAGATATTGTTTTCCCTTCATGCCTATCTATCGTCATAGACGTCATTCCATGAGATCTTAATAATCTTGCTTGTTTGTCAAACTCTATATTTTTTGTAACAAACATGCCACCTTCACCAGTTGAGAGATTTTTATTTGAAAAAAAGCTAAAACATGCCATATCGCCAAATGTTCCACATTTTTGTTCATCATACGAGCCACCTACTGCATGAGCGACATCTTCTATTAAATATATACTCTTTTCTTTACAAAATTTTACTAATTCATCAATATCTTCTATAGGATAACCTGCGAAATGTACAACTATAATAGCTTTTGTTTTATTTGTAACTTTAGCTTTTATATCTGCTACACTTGGATTCCAGTCTTCTAAAGAGTTAACATCTGCAAAAATGGGTGTAGCTTTACACATCGTAACTACGTTTGCATCTGCTACAAAAGTAAGTCCAGAAATAATCACTTCATCATCTTCTTTTACTCCTGCAATAAGTAAAGATATATGTAGTGCTGCTGTTGCATTTGAAACAGCAGTGGATAAAGTATTATCCCCCAAATATTTTGAAAATTCTTGTTCAAATTTCTTTGTTTTTTCTCCAGAAGAGAGCCATTTGCTTTCAAGAACTTCTAAAACGGTATTTTTCTCATCTTCTGCATAATCTAAATCAAATAATGGTATTTTCCACATATTATTTATCCTCCTTTAAAAATCTTTCTTTTTCTTTTTCAAATATATTTATTGCAATTTCATAATCATCTGGACGACCAATATCAAGCCAATAACCATCAAACCTTTTAACTTTTGGTTCTTGATTGTCATTCATCAAATCAACCATAAGATGATCAAATCCATAAAAAGTATTCTCAGGGATATACTCAACAGCTCTTTTTGAAACCATATAAATACCCATACTTACATCATACTTTTGAATTGGTTTTTCTTTAAAGCCTACTAAAGTGTTTTGATTATCTAATTCTAGCACTCCAAACTCTGATTTTACTTCTCTTTGATAAGCTGATATTGTAAAAATATTATTATTTTTTACATGTGATTCATAAAACTCTTTATAATTCAAATCTGTAAGTATATCTCCATTCATTACAAGAAAATTATCTGGTAAATCATTTATAAGTTTTAGTGGTGCCATAGTACTTAATGCTTTTTCTTCAAGAGAATAATCTATTTTAATATCCCATTTAGAACCATCACCAAAAAAAGTTTTAATTAAATCTGCCTGATGATTTACCGCCATCGTTATTCTATTAAAACCATTTTGTACTAATTGTCTAATAATTACTTCTAAAATTGGATAATCCCCAATTGGCATAAGTGGTTTTGGTAAAACTACTGTGTATGGCCTTAGCCTTGTTCCTTTGCCGCCTGCTAATATTACTGCTCTTTTTTCTTGCATTTTATTATTCTCCTTTTACATCTTCCCATCAAGATATTTACCTGTTTCTTTATGACCAAAGTCTGGAATTAGTCTGAAAAACTCTTTTACAATATCATCTTTACTCCATTGTAAATTTTGTTTATATTTTTTAATAGTAGCTTCAAACTCATTTAAGAGTTTTTCATCATAAATTGCTTCATTTTTTATAACTCCAAGATTTTCAAATCTGTTCATATCTAAAATTTCTTTGTCTGTGAAAAACTCTTCAAAATCTTTTTCACCTGTTGTATCACTAGCAGTAAATAGACATGGCCATTTTCCTTCTTTGGGTAGAGTTTTTGCTAACTCTCTAGCTTCATCTTCATCTTTACATAAATATGGCTCATATCCTAAATTTTGTAAATATTTCACTGCAATATCTGCAAAAGTGATTAAGTGTAAATTAACACTAAGTTTTGGGAAAAAAATATCTCTATTTTCACCAAAAATACAAGACATTAAACATAATTCACCACTTTCTTGAGGAGTTACAAAGTATCTTTTTATATCATTTGGAGCAACGAGCGGTTGATTTTTTTGAATTCTTTGATTAAATCCATGAAGAAGTGAGCCATCACTAAAGGCTACATTTGCAAATCTTGCCATTGAAACATCTATTTGTTTTGATTTTCTATTTACAAACATCTCCATGATTCTTTTACTTGCACCCATCATATTTACAGGATTTGCAGCTTTATCTGTTGATACACAAAAATATTTTTTAGTTCCATTTTCAATTGATTGCCGTAAAGTTTTATCTGTATTGAAAATATTTGTTTCAATCATTCGCATAAGAGTAAATGGGTCTTTTTCACTTCGTACATGCTTAAGTGCTGATAGATTTAATACATAATCATATTTTCCATCAGCTTTTATAAAAGCATCATATTCCATACTTCCAATATCAAGTGCAAATGTTTGAAAATCTCCATTTATATATCCAAAACTACTTCTTATATCTCGAACCAGTTCAACCATATTATTTTCACTAATATCAACAACATGAAGTTTTTTTGGATTTCTTTTAAATATCTCTTTTGTAACAGCTTGACCAATACTTCCAGCTCCACCAATAACTAGAAATGTAGAGTTTGATACTATTTTTGAAAGCTCTTTTTCATAAGTTTGTATATCTTCTTGAAAAAGCTCTTTGGTTCTACCGATTAATTTTAAAATTTTAGACATTTTTGTTTCCTAAATACCACTCATACATAGTTTTTATTCCCTCTTCAAGTTCAATCTTGTGTTTCCAATCCTTTTTAGTAAGTAGTAAGTGGTGAATAGAAAGTAGTGTTATTGAAGATACCATTTGTACATCTCCTTTATTCCAGATTCTAAATTCATTTTGTACTTCCATCCAAGTGAATTTAATTTGCTTACATCTGTGAGTTTTTTCATAGTACCATCTGGTTTTTCTGTATTAAAATATTTTCAATACTATCATTCATTGAAAATTGTTTAATTTTTTGTTCTACAATTATCTTATGTTTATTATAAGCAAGTATAATTTGAACATTATTATCAAATGCTTTTAAATACTCTATAAGATTCCGTGCAATAAATCCACTACCATAAATAAATATTTTCATATTCTAATAACCTCTTTCATTTTTATATAATTTTTTCTTATATTTTTGATAAAAAGCTTTCTTACAACTATCCCATCTAGTCCTAGAGTTGCAATTGCTGTAAAAAGCCCCACAAAACTTTGAGCATATGAAAAAAGTCCAAACTGCTCAGGTCCTAAGTATCTTGCTACCCAAATACCTACAAAAAGACCTACTACCATTCGTAGTATTTTTTCTCCAAAAAGCCATGAAGTGTTTTTGAAGTATTTCATGAAGCCTGAGTGCTGTCTCAAATTTTGGATTTTGGATGTTAAATTTTGAATCAAGTTATTTTCCTAACTTTTTAGTTTCATACTTCAACAGTAACTGTAACTGTTCTATCGCTACTTCATTTAGGCTTACTAGTCTATCTTCAAAAGGTATATTTTG
>Ga0265293_10004799_pt1 | contig 23393 bp, 18 predicted proteins | sample Munlanlewell138R_FD_192505 | JGI IMG/M metagenome (GOLD analysis project Ga0265293, IMG submission 192505) | Leachate microbial communities from a municipal landfill in Southern Ontario, Canada - Leachate well 138R | ecosystem: Engineered > Solid waste > Landfill > Unclassified | place: Canada... | reverse complement strand
CGTGGCGGCGATGGCTTCGCGGATTTTGCGGTGGGATTTGAAGGCGGTGAAATCCACCGGACTGTCGGGTAGCAGCCGGCTGGCGATGTCGCAGAGGATGGCGACTTCCGGCCGCACGTTATCGAGTCGGGTGATGCCACCGTCGCTCAGGCGCACATAGTTGAACATGGATTCCTGGGTGGTGGGCTGCCATTCCTCATCGCGGGCGGTGACCGGCAGCACCAGGGCCTCGCCGCCGCCGTGGCCGTGAAAGTGGCCGCGATTGAGGGTGGTGGTGAGAAAGACCTTGAAGGGGATTCGCGCCAGGGCGCGTTCCGCCCAGGCGGAATGCGGGGTCGCTTCGTAGAGGTTGCCGCCCATCATCAGCGCCGCGGCGATATCGCCAGCGGCGGCGGCTTCGAGACAGGCGAGGGTGTCCATGCCCTTGGTGTCGGGCAGGGTGAGGCCGAAAGCCGTTTCCATCCGCGCCAGTACCTCGGAGGAGAGCAGCGGCTTGACGCCGATGGTGCCGATACCCTGGACATTGCTGTGGCCCCGCAACGGCAGCAGCCCGGCGCAGCGGCGGCCCACCATGCCGCGCAACAGCGCCAGGTTGGCGATGGCCTCGACGTTGTCGACACCGCGGCGGTGATGGGTGATGCCCATACCCCAGGCGAACACGGCATTTTCGGCCTTGGCGTAGAGGGCGGCGATGCGTTCGATCTCGCTCTGCTCGATGGCACACTGGGCAGTGATCTTGGCCCAGGGGGTGGTGCACAGGTCCGCGCAGTATGCCGCGAAGCCGTCGGTGTGGTTGGCAATAAATGTGTCGTCCACGGCATCGGCTTCGATCAGCGCCTTGGCCATTCCCTTGAGCAGCGCCAGATCGCTGCCGATGTTGGGTTGCAGGTACTGGGTGGCGATCCGGCTGCCGCCGGCAATCAATGATTTGGCGCTTTTGGGCACGGCGAAACGCACCAGACCGGGTTCCTTGGCTGGATTGACGACGATCACTTGCCCGCCGCGTTCGACGCAGGCCTTGAGCTTATAGATGAAGCGCGGGTGGTTGGACGCCGGGTTGGCGCCGATCAGGAAGACGAGGTCGCAGCCGTCGAGATCCTCCAGTTCCACCGTGGCGGTGCCGGTTCCTATGCTGTTGCCAAGGCCGACGCCGGTGGCCTGGTGGCAGTAGTAGGAGCAGTTGTTGACGTTGTTGGTGCCGTACAGCCGCGCCAGCAGTTGCAGCACGAAGCCCGCTTCGTTGGAGGAGCGGCCGGAGGAGTAGAAGAATGTGCGCTCGGGAGCGACGGCGGCGAACCGGCGTGCAGCCAGGGCAAATGCGTCATCCCAGTCGATGGGCTGGTAATGCTCGCTGGCGGCGGCTTTGTACAGCGGTGTATTGAGGCGGCCGAGGTGCTCCAACTGGTGGCCGGAGAGTTCGCGGAAATCCGCCAGGGTATGGTTGAAGAGTTCCGCGGGAATGGGTTGCTGGATATCGGTGGACTGGGCCTGGATGCTCTTGTTGCACACCGAGGGAAAGGCCCCCTGTTCATCGGTCATGCCGCCGCGCTGGCCGCCCATGCCGAGGCCGCAGGCCTTGCAGGCGTTCCCGCTGTTGAGGGCCTTGGCGGAGTTGAGCAGACCCATGCGACGCACAGTCTTCAGGGTGTAGAGAATCTTTTTGGCGCCGCCGCCGATGATCTGTTCTGTCATATGGCTACCTGGAGGTATCGGTTTGCGCCGGACTGGGGCGTCACGCAGGCCGCTGCCCGGCGCGTGGCCTGGCGCCGGGATCCTCCATTTTGCAGCTGCCGCACAGGCCGTGCAGCTCCAACTGCGGGCTGCTGAGAAAAAATCCTGCGGCCTGAACGCTGTCGCGCAGGGCCTGGATGGTCTCGTTGCGAATGGCGATCTCGCTGACCCGATGACACCTGTCGCAAATAAGGAATTGCGGGGTTTCGTGCTGGTGATCGCAGGCGATGTGGGAACAGGCAATGTACTTGTTGGTGGAGCTGAGCTTGTGGGCGAGGTTTTCTTCCTGCAGGAAGTCCAGCATCCGGTACACCGACATAGGTGGGATCACCTCGTCGAATGACTGCCGGTACAGTTCGGCGACCTCGTAGGCCGACAGGGGAACCGCGGAGCTGAGCAGGGTGGCGAGGACATTCTTGCGCTTGGCTGTCAGTTTTACCCCGGCCTGTCCGCAACGGTCTTCCGCCTTGTCAATCGCTCTTGAAATATGGGTCTTGGCCATTCGCAACTCCTGACCGGTGGTGCTTGTGCGGCGGTGTCCGATCCGGCGGGATCGACGCCTGAAAACAGAATGATAACTGCCCCCCATGGATATGGCCATGGGGGGTTGCGCAACGAATGATATGATGTATCATATTTTTGGTTGGGCCAGTTCGCTCGGGGCAAGGGCCCATCTGCGGGAGCGTTCACCACAAGAACATCCCACGTCAAAAATACTTCAACAAAGGAAGGAGTCTCCATGCGTTGCAAAGTACATTCGTTGTCCATGGCTGTGAGTGCCGTACTGGGTGGCGCCCTGGCGACCGCATCGCCTGTTGGGCTGGCACAGGGCGGGCCATCCCGGGAGGTGATCCACGAGATCGAGGTCAGGGCGCTGGGCGTGCGCGAGGACCCTGGCAGGATCGCGTCGCCATTCAGCATCGTCGATGGCCAGCGATTGCTGGAAAGCGGTGGCGCGACTCTGGGCGATGCCCTCGCCGGCCAACCCGGCGTCCACGCCGACACCTTTGGCGCTGGCGCCAGCCGCCCGGTCATTCGCGGGCAGGCCGCGCCGCGGGTTGCGGTGCTCAGCGATGGTGTCTCGATTGCCGACGCCTCGGCCATCTCGCCCGACCACGCGGTCACTGCGGATCCCCTGCTGGCGCACAGGGTCGAGGTGTTGCGCGGCCCCGCGGCCCTGCTCTACGGTGGGGGCGCGATCGGCGGGGTCGTCAATGTCGTCGATGGCAAGATTCCGACATCCATGCCGGAAGATCCGGCGCAAGGCTTCGTCGTGCTGCGCGGCGACAGCGTCGCCGATGAACGGGCCGCCGCCCTGAGTCTCACCGCCAGGGCGACGGACCATCTGGCATTTCATGTCGAGGGCAGTCACCGCGAGGCGGACGACTACCGGGTACCGGATTGGGAGGAATCCCGGGTGCACGGCTCCTATGCCGACAGCGACAACTACAGCGGCGGGCTGTCCTGGATCGATGGCGAAGACTATATCGGCCTGGCCTATTCCTACCGCCGCGACGAGTACGGCTTGCCCGGGCACGACCACGAGTACGACGGTTGTCACCCCCATGGCAGCGCTCTGCACTGCGGCGGCCACGACGATCACGACCATGACCACGGGCATGGCCACGATCACGATCACGACCACGAGGCGGCCCCTTATATCGACCTCGCGAGCCGGCGCGTCGACCTGAGGGCCGAGTTCAACCAGCCCTTCGCCGGCGCCGAGCGGGTTCGCCTGCGGGCCGCTCACACGGATTACCGCCACCATGAGATCGAAGGCGATGAGATCGGCACGACCTTTACCAACAAGGGCTACGAGGGCCGCATCGAGATTCAGCATGTGCCGCTGGCGGGCTGGAGCGGAGTGGTCGGTCTCCAGTACGCCAATGCGGACTTGGGTGCCACCGGGGTGGAGGCATTCATCCCCACCACCGAAAGTGAAAATCTCGCGATCTTCCTGGTGGAGCACCGGGAGCTGGGTGAGCGCTGGCATCTGGAACTGGGCGCCCGCCACGAACGCCAGGACCTGCGGCCGCGGAACGACCCGCGCAACCGCCCGGCGATCGACGATCACGCCACCTCGATCTCCGCCGCGGCGATCTGGGCATTTGCGCCGGATTACAGCCTGACGTTTTCCGCGGCCCGCTCCCAGCGTCTGGCCCAGGCCCAGGAGCTCTATGCTCGGGGGGTCCACCTCGCCACCAATACGTACGAGTGCGGCCTGGTTGCTCATCCGCTGACCTGCGGAGGTGCAGACAACAATGCCGATATCGAGCGGGAGACATCCCATAACGTCGAAATCAGGTTGCGCAAGACCCGTGGCGACCTGACCTTCAGCCTGGGGGCCTTCCACAACGAGATCGACAACTACATCCATGCCCGCACGCTGGACCGCTACGAGGATTTCCGCCTGATCAAATACACCCAGCGGGACGCCGCTTTTACCGGTGGGGAGGCCGAAGCGACCTACCACTTCTCGGAGCAGTGGGCAGTCACCGTGTTCGGCGATATCGTCCGCGCCGAATTCGACGGCGGCGACAACCTGCCGCGCATCTCCCCGGCCCGCTATGGCGGCCGGCTCAACGCCAGCTATCGGATGATCGACGGGGAACTGGAGTATTACCGGGTCGCTCGCCAGGGCGATGTGGCCGACTATGAGGAAAAAACCCCCGGTTACGACATGCTCAATATGACCCTGAGCTACCGTTTTGGCGGGGACGAGCGTTACACGCTGTTTCTGCGGGGCAGCAACCTGCTCGACGACGAGGTGTGGAACCATACCTCCTTCCTCGCCAATGTGGTTCCTCTGCCCGGTCGCAACCTGAGTGCCGGTTTGAAAGTGGCATTCTGAGCCGGCTCCGTGGCGGCGGGGCGGTTCAGGCCTTGCGCCGGCTCCGCTTCGCCACCGGTGCCCCGGCTTTTTCGAGGACGGGCTTGAGGAACCTCCCGGTGTGAGAGACCTTCTGTACAGCGATCTCCTCCGGAGTGCCGGTGGCGATGATCCGGCCGCCGCCGGAGCCGCCCTCGGGGCCGAGATCGACGATCCAGTCCGCGGTCTTGATCACGTCGAGGTTGTGCTCGATCACCACCACGGTGTTGCCGTGGTCGGCGAGACGGTGCAGCACGGTGAGCAGTTGCTGGATGTCGTGGAAGTGCAGGCCGGTGGTGGGTTCGTCGAGAATATACAGGGTGCTGCCGGTGTCGCGTTTCGACAGCTCGCGGGAGAGCTTGACCCGCTGCGCCTCGCCGCCGGACAGGGTGGTGGCCGACTGGCCGAGGCGGATGTAGGACAGCCCCACGTCCATCAGGGTCTGCAGCCGGTTGGCCACGGCGGGAATGGCGTCGAAAAATTGCCGGGCATCCTCCACGGTCATGTCCAGCACCTCGTGGATGTTCTTGCCCTTGTAGCGGACTTCCAGGGTTTCCCGGTTGTAGCGCTGGCCCTTGCAGACGTCGCAGGACACGTAGATGTCGGGCAGAAAGTGCATCTCGACCTTGGTGACGCCATCGCCCTGGCAGGCTTCGCAGCGCCCGCCCTTGACGTTGAAGGAGAAACGCCCCGGCTGGTAGCCCCGGGAGCGGGATTCCTGGGTGCCGGCGAACAGTTCGCGGATGGGGGTAAAGATGCCGGTGTAGGTGGCCGGGTTCGAACGCGGGGTCCGCCCGATCGGACTCTGGTCGATGTCGACGCACTTGTCGAGGTGTTCCAGCCCGCCGACAGCCTTGTGGGGTGCGGCCTTCAGGGTAGTGGCCTTGTTGAGGGCGGTGGCGGCTAGGGGGTACAAGGTCTCGTTGATCAGCGTCGACTTGCCGGAGCCGGACACCCCGGTGACACAGGTAAAGACGCCGATGGGGACATCGAGGGTCACGTCCTGCAGATTGTTGCCGCTGGCGCCGGTGATGGTGAGGCGCCTGTTGTCGCCGCCGCGGCGTTTGCCCGGCACCGCGATGGCCTTCTTGCCGGACAAGTACTGGCCGGTGAGCGAGCCCGGCGCCTTGATTATATCGGCGACCTTGCCCTGGGCGATGATGCGGCCGCCGTGCACCCCGGCGCCGGGACCGATGTCCACCACGTGGTCGGCGGCGCGGATGGCATCTTCGTCGTGCTCCACCACGATCACCGTGTTGCCCAGGTTGCGCAGCCGGGTGAGGGTGTTGAGCAACCGCTCGTTGTCGCGCTGGTGCAGGCCGATGGAGGGTTCGTCGAGAATGTACATGACCCCCACCAGCCCGGCACCGATCTGGCTCGCCAGGCGGATGCGCTGGGCCTCGCCGCCGGACAGAGTGTCGGCGCTGCGGTCGAGGGTCAAGTAGTTCAGGCCGACGTCCACCAGAAAATGGAGGCGATCGCGGATTTCCTTGAGGATCTTGTCGGCGATCTCGCCCTTGCGGCCCCTGAGCCTGAGTTTGGCATAGTAGGTCGCCAGGGTGCCCACCGGGTGGGCGGTGATTTCCGGCAGGCTTTTCTCCTCGATGAAGACGTGGCGGGCGGCCTTCTTCAGCCGCGCGCCGTCGCATTCGGGACAGTGCTGGGTGCTGATGTATTTGGACAGCTCGTCGCGCACCGACTGGGATTCGGTGTCGCGGTAGCGGCGCTCCATATTGGGGATGATGCCTTCGAAGTGGTGGCGGCGCTTGAAGATGGTGCCCTTGTCGTTGACGTAGTTGAAGGTGATCTCTTCGTCGCCGGTGCCGAACAGGATCACCTGCTGGTGGCTGGCCTTGAGCTTCTTGAAGGGCGTGTCGATGTCGAAGCCATAGTGGTCCGCCAGGGAGCTGAGCATGTTGAAGTAGAACAGGTTGCGCCGGTCCCAGCCGCGGATGGCTCCCTCCGCGAGGGTCGCCTGTTGATCCTGGATGACCCGGTCGACGTCGAAGAATTGTTTTACCCCGAGGCCATCGCAGGACGGGCAGGCGCCGGCGGGGTTGTTGAAGGAGAACAGCCTGGGCTCCAGCTCACTGATGCTGTAGTCGCATACAGGGCAGGCGAAGCGCGACGAAAACAGATGCTCCTGTGCCGCCGTGTCCTTGTCCATCGGCGCGATGATGGCGATGCCCGAGGACAGGTTCAGCGCCGTTTCGAAGGACTCCGCGAGGCGCAGGCCGATGTCGTCGCGGACCTTGAAGCGGTCCACCACCGCCTCGATACTGTGCTTTTTGTTTTTTACCAGCTTCGGCACCTCGTCGAGCTCGTAGACCCGGCCGTCGACCCGCACCCGCACGAAGCCCTGGGCCTTCAATTGGTCGAACACGTGGAGGTGCTCGCCCTTGCGGTCGCGAATCAGCGGTGCGAGCAGCAGCAGGCGGCTGTCTCCCGGCAGGCCCAGCACGTGGTCGACCATCTGGCTGACGGTCTGGGCGGTGAGGGGCTCACCGTGATCCGGGCAGCGGGGCTCCCCGACCCGGGCGTAGAGCAGGCGCAGATAGTCGTAGATCTCGGTGATGGTGCCGACCGTGGAGCGGGGGTTGTGGGAGGTGGATTTCTGCTCGATGGAAATGGCCGGCGACAGGCCTTCGATGTGCTCGACGTCGGGCTTTTCCATGATCGACAGGAATTGCCTGGCATAGGCCGACAGGGATTCCACATAGCGCCGTTGCCCCTCCGCGTAGAGCGTGTCGAAGGCGAGGGAGGACTTTCCCGAGCCGGACAGGCCGGTGATGACGATGAGCTTGTCGCGGGGCAGGTCCAGATCCACGTTCTTGAGGTTGTGGGTTTTGGCGCCTCTGATGCTGATGGTATCCATGGTATCCGCGTATGGTGGGCAAACACGGAATGATGGGGCAAGGGTGTGTCGGAAAGCAACCGGGCAGAGCATCTGGCAGCAAGACAGTTACCGCGGGATGTTGGCAGTGAAACACGGTAGTTGTGTGATAGCATTTACCGCACAGCGGATGGTAAAGGACTGACGAGGGTGACAAACAAGGTTCTGGTCACGGGCGGTGCAGGCTATATTGGCAGCCATACGGCGGTGGCGTTGCAGCAGGCCGGTTACGACGTCCTGGTGCTCGACAACTTCAGCAACAGCAGCCCCCGGGTTTTCGATCGCATTGCACGGATCACCGGCACGGCGCCCGGGTGGATCGAGGGCGATATTCGCGATGCCGCGGTGCTCGACCGGATCTTCGGTGACCAGGCGATCGACGGCGTGATTCATTTTGCCGGCCTCAAAGCCGTCGGCGAATCGGTAGCGGAACCCTTGCGCTATTACCGGAACAACATCGCCGGTTCCCTGACGCTGTTCGAGGCCATGGCCCGCCACGGCTGCCGGCGCCTGGTATTCAGTTCATCGGCGACGGTCTATGGCGATCCTGCAGCCGTTCCGATCCGCGAGGATTTCCCGCTGACGGCGACCAACCCCTATGGTCGTTCCAAGCTGATGATCGAGGACATCCTGCGCGATCTCGCCGCCAGCGACCCAGCCTGGCAGGTGTTTGCCCTGCGTTATTTCAACCCCGTGGGCGCCCATCCCAGCGGACTCATCGGCGAGGATCCGGCCGGCATCCCCAACAATCTGCTGCCGTTTGTCGCCCAGGTGGCGGTGGGCAAGCTGCCGGCGCTCAAGGTGTTTGGCGGCGATTACCCGACACGGGATGGCACCGGTGTGCGGGACTATCTCCATGTGGTCGACCTTGCCCTGGGCCATCTGGCCGCCCTGCAACGCCTTGCTCCGGGGTGCCGGGCCTGTAATCTGGGTACCGGGAGGGGCCATTCCGTACTCGAGGTGGTGGCGGCTTTCGCCCGGGCTGCGGATCGCGAGATCCCTTATGATATCGTTGCCCGCCGCCCCGGGGATATTGCCGAGTGTTACGCTGACACCCGCCTCAGCAGAGAGCTCCTGGGCTGGGTGGCGGAACGGGATATCGAGACCATGGTACGGGATCACTGGCGCTGGCAGCGCACCAATCCCGATGGTTACGGCCGCGATCCCGGCTAGCATTGGAAAATACCAATATGCGAAACTTTCTTTAAGAGCGTCCTACAAGGAATCCGGCACGTGATACAGACCTTCTCGAGCAGCACCACCATCGCGGTGATCGGCCTCGGCTATGTGGGCTTGCCCCTGGCCGTGGAATTTGGCAAACACAACCCGACCATCGGGTTTGATATCAGCCAGCAGCGGATCGCCGCCCTGGACCGGGGGGTCGACGACACCCTCGAGGTCACTGGTGACGAACTGCGGGCTGCATCCGGGCTGAGTTTCAGCGCCGAACCCGACGCGCTCCGCGCCGCCTCGGTGTACATCGTCACGGTGCCGACCCCGGTGAACGATCACAACCAGCCGGATCTGACGCCCCTGCGCAAGGCGTCCCGCACCGTCGGCCATGTCCTCAAGCGCGGCGACGTGGTCATTTTCGAATCGACGGTCTATCCCGGCGCCACCGAGGAAGAGTGCGTGCCGGTCATCGAGGCGGAGTCGGGCCTCACTTTCAATGTCGATTTCTTTGTCGGCTACAGCCCCGAGCGCATCAATCCCGGCGACCGTCAGCACCGCCTGCCGAACATCGTCAAGGTCACCTCCGGCTCCACCCCGGAGGCGGCGCAGTTTGTCGATGCGCTGTATCGCAGCATCATCAGCGCCGGCACCCACCTGGCGTCGTCCATCAAGGTGGCCGAAGCCGCCAAGGTGATCGAGAATACCCAGCGCGACGTCAATATCGCCCTGATCAACGAGCTGGCGGTCATCTTCAACCGGCTCGGGATCGATACCGAGGAAGTGTTGAAGGCGGCCGGCACCAAGTGGAACTTCCTGCCCTTCCGTCCGGGCCTGGTGGGTGGACACTGCATCGGTGTCGATCCCTATTACCTGACCTACAAGGCCCAGGCCATCGGCTACCATCCGGAGGTGATCCTCGCCGGTCGCCGCATCAATGACGACATGGGCCGTTTCGTGGTGGCGCAGATGGTCAAGCGGATGCTGCGCCAGCGCATCCAGGTGGAGGGCGCGCGCGTACTGGTGCTGGGGCTGACCTTCAAGGAAAACTGCCCGGATATCCGCAATACCAAGGTGGTCGATGTGGTGACCGAATTGCAGGATTACGGCGTGCGCGTGGATGTTCACGATCCGTGGGTCAAGCCGGAGGAGGCGCGCCATGAGTACGGCATCGACTTGATCGATCGATTGGAGCCGGGCAGTTACGACGGCGTGATCCTGGCGGTGGCCCACGACCGCTTCCGCGATATGCGCGCCGACGGTGTGCGCGCGTTGTTGCGTGAAAGCGGCGTGCTGTATGACCTCAAGCATCTGTTCCCGGCCCATGCGGCGGACCTGCGGCTTTGATCGAGTGGGCGTGGGAGTGGGACCATCCCTCGTCTCCCGCTTGCTGACCGCCGTTCCGCCCCGATGCGAATATAAAGGAATCCCGTGACCCGGTACCAACAAGCCCTTCGCGACCTGCAGGCCCGCCCCACCACCTGGCTGATCACCGGCGTCGCCGGCTTTATCGGTTCCAACCTCCTCGAAACCCTGCTCAAGGCCGATCAGGCGGTGGTCGGTCTCGACAGCTTCGCCACCGGGCATCGCCACAACCTCGATGAAGTCAGGGGTTTGGCCAGTGACGACCAGTGGCGGCGTTTCAGGTTCATCGAGGGGGATATTCGCAATGCCGACGATTGCCGCCGGGCAGTGGCCGGGGTGGACCATGTGCTGCACCAGGCGGCCCTCGGCTCCGTGCCCCGTTCGATCGCCGACCCTGTCACCACCAATGAGGCCAATATCGACGGCTTTCTCAATATGCTGGTGGCGGCTCGGGATGCGCAGGTGAAAAGTTTTACCTACGCGGCGTCAAGCTCCACCTACGGTGACCATCCGGCGCTGCCCAAGGTCGAGGACAACATCGGCAAGCCCCTGTCGCCCTACGCGGTCACAAAGTATGTGAACGAACTGTACGCCGAGGTGTTTTCCGGCAGTTACGGTTTTCACAGTACGGGGCTGCGTTACTTCAATGTATTCGGACCCCGTCAGGACCCGAACGGCGCCTATGCGGCGGTCATTCCCAAGTGGACCGCGGCAATGATTGCCGGGGACGAGGTACGGATCAACGGCGATGGCGAGACCAGCCGCGATTTCTGCTATATCGCCAATGCGGTGCAGGCCAACATCCTTGCGGCCATTTCACCGCCGCGCGATGCCAGCCGGGTCTTCAACGTCGCGGTGGGAGACCGCACCAGTCTCAACGAGCTGTTTGAAGCGATTCGCGATGCCTTGGCCGACAATGGCATCCGCTACCCACACCTCCCGGTGTACGGCGATTTCCGCCCCGGCGATGTGCGCCATTCCCAGGCCGATATCAGCCGTGTTCGGGAGGCGCTGGGTTATCAGCCGACCCACCGGATCGCCGCGGGCATCGACGAGGCCATGTCCTGGTATATAGGCCATGGCTGAGGTGCCGGCCAGCCCTGCGCGTCGTCGACAATGAGCGCTGCGGTGCGATGACCCCGAGCCTCGGGCGCATGTGCAGGCAGCTGGATCCGCCGGGGAGGATCGCCGCCGCACCGCGGCGGCGCTTGCCGTTTGCGCTCCGGCCGGCCGGACCATCCCGGCCATGGCCGGAACGGGCGAGAGCCCTTATAATGCGGTCCCACTTGCGATCGCATCTCACTGTCATTTAATGAATTCACTGGAAATCCGCAGCCTCATCGGCCTGGTCTCTCTCTATGCCACGCGCATGCTGGGGCTGTTCATGGTGCTGCCGGTAATGAGCCTTTATGGCGGCGATTACACCGGCAGTACGACGATGCTGGTGGGGGTGGCCCTGGGCATCTATGGCCTGACCCAGGGGCTGTTCCAGATCCCCCTGGGAATGCTCTCAGACCGACTGGGACGCAAGACCATCATCGTCGGCGGCATGGTGGTGTTTCTGCTGGGCAGCCTGGTGGCCGCGACAGCCGAAAGTATCCACGGGTTGATCATCGGCCGGGCCTTGCAGGGTGCGGGGGCGGTGGCCAGCACAATCATGGCGCTGTTGTCCGACCTCACCACCGAGCAGAACCGTACCAAGGCGATGGCGGCAGTGGGCGGCAGTATCGGGCTGTCCTTTGCCTTGGCGATGATCGTCGGCCCGGCCATCGCCTCGTCCTTTGGCATGAACGCCATCTTCTGGCTCACTGCGGCGCTCGCCATCGCCGGTATCCTGGTGGTGATCTACTGGATTCCGACACCGGTGGCGATGAACCGCCTGAGTTCGCGGGAAGCGCTCGCCATGCCGGCTTTGTTCGGCCGCACCCTTGCCAATCGCGAACTGCTGCGCCTCGATGCCGGGATATTTCTGCTCCATATGATCCAGATGGCGAGCTGGGTATCGGTGCCATTCGTGCTCAGCAATGTGCTGGCGTTCGAGCTGTCCAGGCACTGGTGGCTTTACCTGCTGACCATGGGGTTTGGTTTCGTCGCCATGCTGCCCTTCATGATCGTTGCCGAACGCAAGCGGATCCTCAAATGGGTGTTCGTCGGCGCCGTGGCGGTGCTGGCGGTGGCGGAATTGCTGATGTATACGGCGGGGCAGCGGTTTGGCGTGTTCGTCACCGGGTTGTTCCTGTTTTTCATGGCTTTCAATCTGCTGGAGGCCTGCCTGCCATCGCTGGTCAGCAAGGCGGCCCCCAGCGGCACCCGGGGCACGGCCATGGGGATCTACTCCAGCAGCCAGTTTCTCGGCGCCTTTGTCGGCGGCATCGCGGGTGGTACCCTGGCCCAGGTCGTGGGTGCCGAGGCGGTCTTCCTGTTTTCGGCGGCAATGGCCATTGTATGGGTGCTCATCGCCGCCACCATGCCGCGGCCGCGTCACTGGGCCAGCGTGGTGATCCCGCTGCTGGACGGCGAACAGGTACCCAATGGCGCCAGTATTCGCGACCGGGTGGCCGGCGTCGAGGACGTGCTGCTGATCCCGGATCAGCGCCTCGTCTACCTTCGGGTGGACAAGGGGCTGTTCGACCAGCCGGCGCTGGAGAAGCTGTTGGGCCGTCCGCTGGTCGCCTAGCAGCAAGCCATGACAGGTCTGGAGAGAGCGAGTAAACTCCCGTGTTACCTGTTTCGAAAATCATCAGTTGGAGTGCTTCATGGCAAGGGGAATCAACAAAGTCATTCTGGTGGGCAACCTGGGCCAGGACCCGGAAACCCGCTACATGCCAAGCGGCGGCGCGGTGACCAATGTCACCCTGGCCACCAGCGAAACCTGGAAGGACAAGCAGACCGGGCAACCCCAGGAGCGTACCGAATGGCACCGCGTGGTGTTTTTCAACAAGCTGGGGGAGATTGCCGCCCAATATCTGAAGAAGGGCTCAAAAGTCTATGTCGAGGGCTCGCTGCGCACCCGCAAGTGGCAGGGACAGGATGGCCAGGATCGTTACACCACGGAAATCGTCGCCAGCGAGATGCAAATGCTCGATGGTCGAGGCGGCTCCGGCGGGGGGGACTATTCGCCACCCGCTGACAATAACTACAGCCAGCCGAAAAACCGGCCGGCCCCTCAGCAACCGCAGCAGAACCAGCCCCAGCCGCCGGCGGACAGTGGTGGTTTCAGCGATTTCGACGACGATATTCCATTCTAGTTCCTGCGGTGCGCTTCGTTCCTCAGCGCACCCTATGCTCTTCATCCCTGAAGTAGGCTGCCAAGTAGCTTCGTTCCTCGACACACCCTGGGCCTTTTCATCGGGTGTGTCGAGGCAGGAGCGTCAACTGATCATAGGCAAGCAGAGCCCGTTCCGACGGTGGTCGCGAACCGATAGCAAAAAACCCCTGGGGAAGACCCCAGGGGTTTTTGGATGGGAGGCTGGCCGGATGTTGGTCAGCGATAGGGTTGTCAGCGGTACTTCTGCAGCACCAGGGCGGCATTGGTGCCGCCGAAGCCGAAACTGTTGGATAGCACCCGCTCCAGCTTCACGTTGTCGCGCAGTTCGGTGACGATGGGCATGTCGGCGGCATCCGGGTCCATGCTGGTGATGTTGATGGAGGGAGCGATAAAATCGTTTTCCATCATCAGCAGGCTGTAGATGGCCTCGTGGACGCCGGCGGCGCCGAGGGAGTGGCCGGTGAGGGACTTGGTCGACGCCAGCGGCGGGCACTGACTGCCAAACACTTCGCGAATGCCCTTGAGCTCCTGTACATCACCCACCGGGGTGCTGGTGCCGTGGGTGTTGATATAGTCGATAGGGCCGTCGACGGTGGAGAGGGCCTGCTGCATGCAGCGCACCGCACCTTCGCCGGATGGAGCCACCATGTCGTAGCCGTCGGAATTGGCGCCGTAGCCGACGATCTCGGCGTAGATGTGGGCGCCGCGGGCCAGCGCATGTTCAAGCTCTTCGACCACCACGCAGCCGGCGCCGCAGGACATCACGAAGCCGTCGCGGCCGGCGTCGTAGGTGCGGGATGCCAGCGCCGGGGTATCGTTGTATTTGGAGGAGAGGGCGCCCATGGCGTCGAACATGCAAGCCATAGACCAGTGTTCCTCCTCCGAGCCGCCGGCGAACAGGATGTCCTGCTTGCCGAGCTGGATCTGCTCCACCGCAGCGCCGATGCAGTGGGCGCTGGTGGCGCAGGCGGAGGCAATAGAGAAGTTGAGGCCCTTGATCTGGAAGGGGGTGGCGAGGCAGGCGGATACGGTGCTGGCCATGATCTGAGTGACACGGTAGGGGCCGGCACGCTTGACGCCCTTTTCCCGGACCACGTCGATGGTCTCGACAAATTTCTCGCCGGATACGCCGCCGGATCCCATGATGATGCCGGTGCGGGGGTTGGAGACCTGTTCGGGTTTGAGGGCCGAGTCCTCGATGGCGCGCTGCATGGCGATATAGGCATAGGCGGCGGCGTTGCCCATGAAGCGGAGGTGTTTGCGATCAATGAGATCGGCGGGGTCGATGTCGATCTGTCCTGCAACGTTGCTGCGCAGGCCCATTTCCTTGTACTGCTCTTTGAAACTGATGCCAGAGCGGCCGGCTTTCAGGGCGCTGGTAACGGTTTGCTTGTCATGGCCTATGCAGGAAACCACTCCCAGTCCAGTGATAACAGCACGTCTCATGGGGACTCCTCGAAATATGTCTTGCGCTTGCGCCAGATTGTAAAGTTGACTTGAGGGCTAGTGTACTAAATGCACCTAGAAATTGTCAGTGGAGGTAAACAGGCCCACCCGGAGATCCTTGGCGCTATAGATTTCGCGGCCATCGACCTCGACGGAGCCATCGGAGATGGCCATCACCAGCTTGCGCTCGATGATCCGGGAGATATCCAGGCGGTAGGTGACCGTCTTGGCGCTCGGCAGCACCTGGCCAAAAAACTTCACTTCACCGGCGCCCAGGGCGCGGCCGCGGCCTTTGTTGCCTCGCCAGGCGAGGAAGAAACCGGTGAGCTGCCACAGGGCGTCGAGACCGAGACAGCCGGGCATCACCGGGTCGGTGGGAAAGTGGCAGTCGAAAAACCACAGGTCCGGGTGAATGTCCAGTTCGGCGACCAGTTGCCCTTTGCCGTAGCTGCCGCCCTGGTCGCTGATGAGGGTGATGCGGTCGAGCATCAGCATGTTGGGGGCGGGGAGGCGGGCCCGTTCCGGACCGAAGAGCTCGCCGCGACTCGAGGCCAGAATCTCTTCTTTCGAGAAGGCGTTTTGACGATTTGAGTTATCCATTCAGGACCATTTCCTCGGTGGTCGGCTCCCAGTTTGGCTGGCAGGCAAAATGACGCGACATTCTAGCGGAATCGTCCGTTATGTCCAGTAAAACGGCCGGCGCCGCGTCATCGCTGGCTCTGTTTTCGCCCGCTGACATATAATCGTCAACGGCTCGCCACACCATCGCAGTGGAACCTGGGGGCCTGGAGACGGTCTCAATAGCGCCTTTAAAGTCCATCCTACATGAATCAGGAGTCTTGATGATACGGAAATGTCTGTTCCCTGTTGCCGGCTATGGCACGCGGTTTCTGCCCGCGACCAAGGCGATGCCCAAGGAGATGCTGCCGGTGGTCAACAAGCCGCTGGTGCAATACGGGGTCGAGGAGGCGATCTCGGCCGGCCTTACCCAGATCGGTTTCGTCACTGGCCGCGGCAAGCGCGCCATCAACGACCACTTCGATGTCAGCTACGAACTGGAGCACCAGGTGGCTGGCACTGACAAGGAAAAACACCTGTCCTGTGTCCGTGAAGTCATCCACAAGGCCAGCTTTTCCTCCACCCGCCAACCGGAGATGAAAGGCCTTGGCCACGCCATCCTGGTGGGTGAGTTGCTGATCGGCTACGAGCCGTTCGGGGTGATTCTCGCCGACGACCTGTGCCTGGTGGAAGAGGGCGAGGAGTCAGTGATGTCGCAACTGGTGGCGATCTATCGGCGTTTTGGCAAGTCGGTGGTGGCTATTACCGAGGTTCCCACGGACCAGGTGTCCAAGTTCGGGGTGATTGCCGCGGAGGAGATGGAGCCGGGCCTCTATACCGTGTCCGACATGGTCGAAAAGCCGAAACCCGAAGAAGCGCCGAGCAATCTCGCGATCATCGGCCGCTATGTCCTCACCCCGGATATTTTCGAGGCGCTGCGCCATACCGAACCCGGCAAGAACGGCGAAATCCAGATCACCGACGCCCTGTGGCGCCTGGCCCAGCGGGGGCGGGTGCTGGCCTACAAGTTCAAGGGCCTGCGTTTCGATTGCGGCAGCGTCGACGGCTACGTCGAAGCCACCAATTACGTTTACCAGAACATCTACCTCAAGAATCCCAAATGATTGCTCCCCTGGACTGTTTCAAGGCATATGACATCCGCGGCCGGGTGCCCGACCAGATCAATGAGACCATCGCCTACCGTATCGGTCGCGCCTTTGCCCAGGTGCTCGATGCCCGCCGGATCGTGGTCGGTCACGACATCCGGCTGACCAGCCCGGCGCTGTGCGAGGCCGTGGCGAACGGCATTCGCGATGCCGGCTGCGATGTCACCTGGATAGGCCAGTGCGGCACCGAGGAAATCTATTTCGCCACCTTCGATGGCGGTTACGATGGCGGGCTGGTGGTGACCGCGAGCCATAACCCGATCGATTACAATGGCATCAAGTTCGTCCGCGAGGGCGCGCGGCCGGTGAGTGGCGACGACGGCCTGCCGGAAATCCGCGCCCTGGCGGAAAGCGGCGATTTTCACGAGCCGGCAAAACGCGGCGCACTCGGCCACGACGGGGATAAAGGCCGCTACATCGATCATCTGCTGGGGTATGTACAGCGCGACCGTCTCCGGCCCTTGAAGCTGGTGGTCAACGCCGGTAATGGCGGCGCGGGAATGGTCGTCGACCTGCTTGAACCCCACCTGCCCTTTGACTTTATCCGGGTGCATCACCAGGCGGACGGCACCTTTCCCAATGGGATACCCAACCCGTTGTTGCCGGAAAATCGCGCCGCCACCGCCCAGGCGGTGCTTGCCAGCGGAGCCGATATGGGGATCGCCTGGGATGGGGATTTCGATCGCTGCTTCTTCTTCGATGAGCAGGGAAGGTTTGTCGAGGGGTATTACCTGGTGGGTATGCTGGCCGAGGCGTTCCTGCTCAAGCATCCGGGCGGCGCCATCGTCCACGATCCGCGGCTGACCTGGAACACCATCGAGATGGTGAACGAACTGGGCGGCAGGGCGATCCAGAGCAAGACGGGGCACTCGTTCATCAAGCACACCATGCGCCAGCACGATGCCCTCTACGGCGGTGAGATGAGCGCCCACCACTATTTCCGCGATTTTGCCTATTGCGACAGCGGCATGATCCCCTGGCTGCTGGTGGCGGAGCTGATATCGGTGTCGGGAAAGTCCCTGTCACAGTGGCTGGAGGAGCGTATCGCTTCTTTTCCCTGTTCGGGCGAGATCAACAGCGAAGTGGCCGACCCCAGGGCGGTGCTGGCGGCCATCGAGGCCCACTACCGCTCACAGGACCCGGCCATCGACCGCACCGACGGGCTCAGCATGGCGTTCGCCGACTGGCGGTTCAATGTGCGCCTGTCCAATACCGAACCGGTGGTGCGGCTCAACGTGGAGAGTCGCGCAAACCCTGAGCTGTTGGCGCAGAAAACCCGCGAACTGCTGGCGCTGGTCAGGGCGCGGCCTTGATGGTGCGGACAGCCAAGTAACAATGGGAAAAAGCTCTGACAAAAAAAGCCCCAAATGTTGGAGGGATGTCCAACTTTTGGGGTGCAGTTCAGTATTGGCGGGGCTTTTTTCATAGGGTGCGCTGACGCAGGAAGCGCACCGGCAGGATGGATCGGAGTGGTGCGCTTCCTGCGTCAGCGCACCCTATGGCCTTTTCCCCACAATTCCGTGTGGGCACCGGAAGTCTTGGGTCACCTACGCCTGGTTCAGCGCAGTGGTGATATCGATAACCGCTTTTTTGCCATCACCGTAGACCATCAGGGTATTGTCCATGGCAAACAGCGGATTGGGCAGGCCGGCAAAGCCAGAGCCCAGGGAGCGCTTGATGACCACCACGGTTCTGGCCTTGTCGACATTGAGGATCGGCATGCCGTAGATCGGGCTGCCTTTGTCCTCGCGGGCCATCGGGTTGACCACGTCGTTGGCGCCGATCACGATGGCCACGTCGGTCTGCTCGAAAGTGGGGTTGATGCGATCCATCTCCACCAGCTTGTCGTAGGATACCTCGGCTTCCGCCAGCAGTACGTTCATGTGGCCGGGCATCCTGCCGGCTACCGGGTGAATGGCGTACTCCACTTCGCAACCGCGTCCTTCGAGCACGTCGGCCAACTCCCGCACCGCATGCTGGGCCTGCGCCATCGCCATACCAAAGCCGGGAACGATGACGACCCGCTGAGCGGTTTCGAGGATCATGGCGATTTCTTCCGCCTGGGCGCTCTTCACCTTGCCGGCGTAGATGGCGTCGGCATCGATGGTTTCACCGCCGGCGCCCATCACACCAAACAGCACGTTGGTGAGCGAACGGTTCATCGCCACGCACATGATCTTGGTGAGGATGATCCCGGAAGCGCCCACCAGGGAGCCGGTGACGATCAGCGCGGAATTGCCCATGATGAAACCGGCGCAGGCGGCGGCAATACCGGAGTAGGAGTTCAGCAGGGAGATCACTACCGGCATGTCGGCGCCACCGATGGGCAGCACCAGGGTGATACCGAGCAGTGCCGAGACGACCACCAGCGCCCAGAACAGGGTCTCGTGCTCCGGGTTGCCGCAGAGGATGGCGGTGAGCGCCAGGGAAGCGATGAACAGCGCGCCGTTGAGGAACTTCATGCCGACAAAGCCGATCGACTTGCCGGAGATGAGTTCCTGCAACTTGGCAAAGGCCACCAGGCTGCCGGTAAGCGTCACGGCGCCGATCAGAATGGTGATCATCACGAAGAACACGGCGACCATGCCGATGACATCGGTGGTATAGCCCTCGCCGCCCATGACTACCAGATATTCGGCCATGGCCACGCCGAGGGAACCACCGCCGCCAAAACCGTTGAGCAGGGCGACCATCTGGGGCATGGAGGTCATTTTGACCCTTGCGGCCATGATGGCGCCGATCAGTCCGCCGACCGCCAGGCCGATGGCGATGAGGCGATAGTCGATGATGCTGCGGTCGAGCAATGTCACCACGATGGCGATGAGCATGCCGAGGGCTGACAACAGGTTGCCGCGCACCGCGGTTTTGGGTTTGGTGAGCCCCTTGATGCCGAGGATGAACAGGACCGCGGCGATCAGGTAGATCAGGTTGACTAGCGTAATATTCATGAATTAATTCTTCCTTTTGAACATGGCCAGCATACGGTTGGTGACGAGATAACCGCCAACCACGTTCAGGGTGGCCAGCACCACGGCAGTAAAGCCGAGGATATTGACCAGAAGTGTATTGCCCTCCTTGCCGGCCACCAGCAGCGCGCCGACCAGGGTGATACCGGAGATGGCGTTGGTACCTGACATCAGCGGCGTGTGCAGGGTGGGCGGCACCTTGGTGATCAATTCGACGCCGAGAAAGAGTGACAGCACGAACAGTGCCAGCAACATCACGATTGTGTTCAGATCCATCGGAGAATCCCCTCAGTTGGTTTGGGCGCCCGCCGCTTCGGGAGCGGGGGCTTTGACGATGGGTTCCAGTCCGAGCATGGCGCGCACCCGGGTATGGGGGACATCGCCGTCGTGGGCGATTACGGTTTCGTAGATGATCTCATCCTCGAAGTCCAGGTTGAGCTTGCCTTCGCCATCGAGCAGGTGGCCGAGCAGCACCTCCATGTTCTTGCCGTACATCTGGCTGGCGTGATTGGGGATGGTCGAGGGCAGGTTATCCGGCCCGATGACGGTCACCCCGTGGGCGACGACGGTCTGGCCGAGTTGGGTCAACTCGCAGTTGCCTCCGCGCTCGGCGGCGAGGTCGACGATCACGGCGCCCGGCTTCATGGCCTTGACCATGTCCTCGGTGACCAGGATCGGTGACTTGGCGCCAGGGATCGCGGCGGTGGTGATGACGATATCCTGTTGGGCGAGCACTTCGGTCATCAGCTCCCGCTGGCGGCGCAGGAAGTCTTCGCCCTGGGCCTTGGCATAGCCGCCCTTGTCCTCGGCGGCCTGGGTCTCGAGCTCCGGGAACTCGACGGGCTTGGCGCCCACGGAGATGATCTGCTCGCGAGCGGCGGGGCGCACGTCATAGGCCTCGACCACGGCGCCGAGGCGCTTGGCAGTGGCACAGGCCTGCAGGCCGGCGACACCGACACCCATGATGAACACCCGGGCGGGCTGCAGGGTGCCGGCGGCGGTCATCAGCATTGGCAGAATGCGCGGCAGGGCGGACGCCCCGAGCACTACGGCCTTGTAGCCGGCGAGGGTGGCCATCGACGACAGCACGTCCATCGACTGGGCGCGGCTGATACGCGGCACCAGCTCCATGGCAAACGCGGTGACCTTGTGCTCTGCCAGGATCCGCGCGGCGTCGGTCGAGGCCAGCGGATCCATCATGCCGGCAATGATCTGGCCTTGCCGGAGCAGGGGCAGGTCGTTGCTGCTGTTTTCAGTGTTGGCGCCGAACGACTGCACTTGAAGCACGATATCCGCCTTGGCAAATAACTCCTCGCGACTTCCGACGATCTGGGCGCCAGCCTGTTCGTAATCACTGTCCAGAAAGCCAGCTGCCTGTCCGGCGTTGGATTCGATAAGGACCGTGACACCTTTTCGGGTGCAGGCGGGAACGTTGCCGGGAGTAAAGGCAACGCGCTTTTCGCCTGTCTTGAGTTCCAGTGGTACACCAATAATCACGAAGTGTCTCCGTCAATCGATGGTTGTTTTTGGGGCGGCTACTCTAAACCGAATAATACCGCCCATGCAAAGAAATCATTCATGGATTTGTCGTGAATATCGTCAATCTTTAGCGCATAAAGGACAAAAAATACAGGAATTGTCTTTATTGTGTCGTTTTTTCTCTGCTCTTTCCGGTCAGGAAGTGCGCTCGACGGCGAAGCGGGCGAGGTCCCTGAGGGCGCCCGCGATCGCGGACTCGGGTACTGCTTCGAGCGCCTCGAGCGCTTGCGCCGCGTGCTCAGCGGCAAGGCCCAGAGTGTAGTTCAGAGCGCCGGTGGCGGCGATCGCCGCGAGTATCGCATCGAGCTCGTCGAGGCCGCCTTCGCGGATCGCGCGGCGAACCAGTTCGGCCTGCTCGCTGCTGCCTTTATTGATGATGTGGATCAGCGGCAGGGTGGGCTTGCCCTCGGCGAGATCGTCGCCGATATTCTTGCCCAGTTGAGCGCTGTCACTGCTGTAGTCGAGGGCGTCGTCGACCAACTGAAAAGCCATGCCGAGGTGGTGGCCGTAGCGGGTCATGGCTGCCACCAGGGTCGGGTCCGCGCCCGCGGCCACCGCGCCGCAGCGGGCGGCGGCCTCGAACAGCTTGGCGGTCTTCTTGTCGATCACCTGCAGGTAGTCCTGCTCGCTGGTCTGTTCGTTGCGGGCATTGAGCAGCTGTTGTACTTCACCTTCGGAGATGGTGTTGGTGGTAGTGGCGAGGATCGCCATGATCTCCATGTTGTCGAGGGCAACCATCATCTGGAAGGCGCGGGAGTAAAGAAAGTCGCCCACCAGTACGCTCGGGGCGTTGCCCCAGCGGGCGTTGGCGGTCAGCCGCCCGCGGCGCAGATCGGAGGTGTCCACCACGTCGTCGTGGAGCAGGGTGGCGGTATGGATGAACTCGATGATGGCGGCGAGGCTGATATGATCCTCGCCCCGATAGCCGCAGGCCCGGGCAGAAAGCAGCACCAGCAGGGGGCGCAAGCGCTTGCCGCCGGCCTCGACCAGGTACTGGCCGATGTTCTCCACCAGTGAGACTTCGGAATACAGCTCCTTGAGGATGCGCTGGTTGACGGCCTCGAACTCATCCTTCACGACGTGATGGAAAGACAGCATGGGATGGCTTTGGGTGGTGAGTGTTGGCCGGCATCCTAGGGTTGCGCTCGGGAGGTGTCAAGAATCGGGTGGGCGGTGCGACCCCCGCGCTCCGGTAAATAATCCGGGCTCCGCTTGCAGTGCCGGGCCTATTGGCATAGAATTCGCGCCCTCATAAAACGGTCCTGGGTCATGGTGGCCCCGGGCGAGTAGAACAGCCGTCAATCCGGAGCAGATATATGTACGCAGTTATTGTCAGCGGTGGCAAGCAGCACCGTGTCGTCGAAGGGGAATTCCTTCGACTTGAAAAACTTGAAGTCGCCACTGGCGAGTCGATCGATTTCGACAAAGTGCTGATGGTCGCCGATGGCGACAGCATCAAGGTCGGCGCCCCCTATGTGGAGGGTGGCAGCGTCACCGCCGAGGTGGTCAGCCACGGCCGCGGTGAGAAAGTGCGGATCATCAAGTTCCGTCGCCGCAAGCACTCCCGCAAGCAGCAGGGCCATCGCCAATGGTTCACTGAAGTCAAAATTACGGGCATCAAGGCTGGCTGAGGCCGGCGATCTGGAGGAGTAGAGACTCATGGCACACAAGAAAGCTGGTGGTAGTACCCGTAACGGACGCGATTCCGAAAGCAAGCGCCTCGGCGTCAAGCGCTTTGGCGGTGAGCAGGTATTGGCAGGCAACATCATCATTCGCCAGCGCGGTACCCGTGTTCACGCCGGTGTCAACGTCGGCATGGGTCGCGACCATACTCTGTTCGCCACCGCCGACGGCCAGGTGAAGTTCGTTACCCGTGGTCCGAAAAACCGCAAGTACATCGACATCGTCACTGCCTGACAGCGGCTGATCTGTCGCCAGAAAGCCCCGCACGCGGGGCTTTTTTTATTTCACCATGACTCCAGCACCGAAATTCGCTGGACTACGCCCCAGCCCGATACAGCAAGTTTATCAATAGTTTAGGGCGATCCATCATATGCCGGTGCTTTCTGAAACTTGACCCGGCTTCCATCCGCTTGGCTCCTAACAGGCTCCTGGAATCGGGTCTTTCCGAGGAGTCATCATGGCTAAGATCAAGCTCACCAAGTCCGCAGTCGATGCGGCACAACCCCAAGCGCAACCCATTGAACTGCGCGACACCCTTGTTCCCGGCTTCCTGTGCAAGATTACCCCGGCAGGTCGCAAGGTGTTCATGCTTCAGTACCGAACCAATGCGGGCGAACGCCGCAAACCCGCTTTGGGCTTGTATGGGGAATTGACCGTCGAGCAGGCCCGGTCGTTGGCGCAGGAGTGGCTGGCGCAAGTTCGCCGGGGTGGCGATCCTGCGGCAGAGAAGGCAGCGGCC
>Ga0265293_10004797_pt1 | contig 23398 bp, 21 predicted proteins | sample Munlanlewell138R_FD_192505 | JGI IMG/M metagenome (GOLD analysis project Ga0265293, IMG submission 192505) | Leachate microbial communities from a municipal landfill in Southern Ontario, Canada - Leachate well 138R | ecosystem: Engineered > Solid waste > Landfill > Unclassified | place: Canada... | reverse complement strand
GCGACTTTGCAAGCAAATATCTCTTTTTGTATTTGAGACTGGCATATTCACCAATCTTGTTAATGATGTTAAAATTGGCCACACTGCCAATGACTCCGACAATGGCAAATCCCTGAATAAATTTCGTCGTCAACATGGCTTCAGATAGCACCTTGGATGTTTGTTCCATGCGTTCTTTCAGATTAACTTCTGTTTTTATCTTGCGATCTATCTGCTCCCCAAGCCTGTCAATTTCTTCATTATATCCCTTTTGTTCTTCCCCTTTTGATAAGGAACCGCTGAGAATGAGAAGAATATAGGCTTTTTCTTCATCGCTATCATAATCATAGCCATAACCTAGTGCGACTTCATAAATAGATTTCATAATCATTGCTATAAAAACGGGAATATCCGGTAGCCCTACACCCAAAAGTCCTAAAACGCCTCCCTCTATAAAAGATAATGAAGAATTGCGAAAGAGTGAACTATTAGCTTGTTTATCGATCCTCTTAATATTTCTCTTATCTATCCTCTTATCGATTGCATAATTATTTAAGTCATACTCCAGTTGAATATTCTTTTTATTATAAGTCTTTTCTATATAAGGATTACCCTTTTCAAAAACGACTTGAAAACCTTTTAGAAAAGCACTCTCAAGTACTCCTATTAGCTTATCCGGTATCTTTTCTTGTATTTTATCTTTAATAGGAGAAATTTTTTTGCTAATAAATTTGTTTTCTTTTTTATTGAGAATTTTATCTTCTCTTTTATGGAGTTTTTTAAACTGCTTATTTAATTCTCGATCCATCATTCACCTCTAAATTTAATTGCCATCCCTTTGCTTTAGCGTTATTTTTATTATACACTATTACCCAATATCCTACCTAAAAAAAGCTGACCCGTCATAGAATCCACATTCTATTATGAGGCAGCTCTCTTTTTAGTCTTGGCGGGAGCATGTGGGAATCGAACCCACCCAAGGGGTCCTTAACCCCTCGAACCGATTTTGAAGACCGGCGATAACACCAGCTACCATCTACTCCCAAATAACTTGTTTTAATTATAATACACCTTATGCTAATTTGTAAATAAAACTCTCCAATCTTCTTTCTTTATTGTTATCTTTTGTTCATCGAAATATTCTAACAGGGGTAAGGCATATTTTCTTGAAGTTTCTAATAAATCGCGAAATTGCCCCAGTGTAATCGATTCATTTTCTCGAATAAATGACTTGATCTCCGATAAGGCCTTTTCATAAAAAAAACGATGTAAATAAATATTGGAATCGATTTTTATTAAGATTCCTTCCTTCACCAAATCTTGTATGATTTGCATCACCTCTTGGGGATCTTGAAAAGACTTGGCTACATCTGTGATAAAGGGAACCATCCATCCCCCTTGATAATATGTCTCTTCTACCTGCCCTTTTATTTTCTTCTGTTCTTCTGTATAGCTTTTTTTAAAAGCAGACAAAGCAACCCTTTCATCTTGTATGATAATCTTCCCTGCTGTGTGAAAATATTTCAGTATGGAGTCCGCCCATTTATTCTTGCCTTTAAATAGTCTGTTGCGACATTCTTCTAAACTCATTCCTAGTCTAAGAGAATTTTCTTCATGATACTCTTTTAATATTGTTTCAAGATTGGTTTCTAATGCACGGAGAATGGTATGATGAAAGGCTAAATCTTTTGTTATCATTATGACTTTCTTTTCCTTAACCAACTGCTCTATACACTTCTCTGCTTGTGTGCCTTCTTTCCCCAATTGTTTCACAATAGAGCTTAAAGGTTTAAAGGTAAGACTATATTTCTTTATAAAGATTTCTAGGATGTCTTTTTCCGAACCGGTTTCTAACAATTTCAGTTCTTCTATAGCTACTTTATCATAGGGTTTATGTTTTTTAGGATTGGCATCCAGTACAATGCCACCCCCTATGGTTTCCACCGGAGAATAAAATCTTATCACAAAATAATCACCTTTTTTAGCGGCAATCTTTTCCTCTAATCGTACTTGGGCATAGCAACTTTCACCGGCTTTTATAAGCTCTTTATTGAGTATCATGACACGACATAATACTTGGCTTGTACCGTGATAAAGAGAGACTCTTGTATTGTTTTTGAGCTCCCTATCGGTATTTTTTAAAAGATCTAATCTTACATCGAGCATGCTTGTCTCTTCCATTGAATCTTTTTCCGCTAAAACATAGCCTCTTTGAATCTCATCTTTTTTAATATTTGCTAAATTAAGAGCTACCCTCTGACCCGCAAAGGACCCTTGTGCCTTTTCACCATAGACCTGTATATTTCTTATTTTAGCAGATTGACCGGTTGGATAAACCATCACTTCATCGCCACTTTTTAAACTTCCTTCTGTCTGTGTACCTGTAACAACTGTACCGAATCCGTCTATAGTAAATAGCCTATCTATAGGGAGTCGAAAAGGTGTATTGTTGCTTTTCACCCTAATATCCTGTGTCATCTTAATAATTGCTTCTTTTAATGTTTCGATTCCTTCGCCATGAACAGAGGATACAGGAATAAGAGGTGCATTTTCAAGAAAAGTACCCCTGATCTCCTCTTTGACTTCTTCCTCCACCATTTGCAACCATTCATCATCAACAATATCTTTTTTGGTCAACACAACAAGGCCATGTTGAATATGGAGTATAGATAATATATCAAGGTGTTCTCTAGTTTGGGGCATAACGCCTTCATTTGCCGCTATAACCATGAGAACTATGTCTATTCCACCGATACCTGCCAGCATATTCTTTATAAATTTTTCATGACCCGGAACATCAATAATACCAGCCTTTTCGCCATTAGGGAGGTCAAAGAATGTAAATCCTAATTCGATTGTAATGCCGCGTTTCATCTCTTCCTTAAGATGATCTGTTTCCCTGCCCGTTAACGCCTTGATTAAGGATGTTTTACCATGATCAATATGTCCTGCTGTTCCAATGATAATACTCTTCATGACTTTATCCCTACACTTTTTGTATACTATCAATCGCCCGGATAAGATAAGGTAATGCCTCTTCTTCAATAGTCCTGCAATCTAAGAGGATAGCACCCCTATGAATACGTGCAATAATGGGAATAGATTGATTTCTTAAACTTCCTTCAAAGTCATTAACACTTTTTAACAGAGGCTTTATTTGTATCAAAAAGCTGGGCAATTCATGTAATGGCAAGGAACCACCACCTATTTGAGAAAAGCCTTCTACTAAAGACACCTCCATATTTTCGAAATGCTGAAGTGCACTCCATATTTTAAATGCTTTTTCCCTTATTTCTTTCTTATCCATGGTCATCATCTTGAGTGTCGGAATTTTTTCAAGTGGAGCTCCCGAAAAATATATTTGCAGAGTTGCCTCAAGTGCCGCTAAAGTTAATTTATCAACTCTAAAGGCTCTGGCGAGTGGATTTTCTTTCATCTTTTCTATCCAATCTTTTCTCCCAATGATGATACCCGCTTGAGGTCCTCCCAATAATTTATCTCCGCTAAAACAAATGATATCCGCACCCGTTTCCACACTTTCTTTAATGGTCGGTTCATCAACAATGCCATATTCTTTAAGGTCCATTAAGCATCCGCTACCCAAATCATGAATGACAGGAATGTTGTAGGTCTTACCCATGGCAGCTAATTCCTTTAGACCCACCTCCTCAGTAAAGCCTAAAATCCTGTAATTGCTTGTATGTATTTTTAGGAAAGCTCCTGTATTTTCAGCATCTATTACTTTCATATAATCACTTAGATGTGTTTTATTGGTAGTCCCCACTTCTTTTAATCTGGTTCCACTTTGACTCATAATCTCAGGAATTCTGAATGACCCTCCAATTTCTACAAGCTCACCTCGGGATACGATAACTTCTTTATCCTTTGCCAGTGTATTCAGTATGAGCATGATGGCTGCTGCATTGTTATTGACGACAAATGCTGCTTCCGTTCCGGTAAGTTTTGTTAGCATTTTTTCTATAGGATCATAGCGTGAGCCTCTTTTCCCTTGATCTATATCATATTCGAGATTGGAATAATGACCTGCTATATCAAAAATATGCTCTTTTATTTCATCAGCTAATAGCGCACGGCCAAGATTGGTATGCAATATAATCCCAGTTGCGTTGATAACCTTTCTTAAGCCCCATTGCTTTCTTTCTTCTATTTCAAAAACGATTTCATCTAATAAATCCTGCCGATTGAAGATGTTCTCCGAAACCATGCCCTCTGATATAGCGGATAACATCTTGTTTCGCACTTTTTCTATTTGGTCACGGATAATATCAGTCATTCTCTTGCGTGATATTTGATCATGATAGAATTTGATTTTCTCATCCATGAGTATTTCATCAACCTTGGGTAATTGTCTCAACCATTCTTTTTTATCCATTTTTATCACTCCATTTGTGAACTCGCATCCATCTTAATAAAAACCCTCTCTTTTGGTCCAAGAGAGGATTTCAAACTTTAACAAGAATCTAGATAGGTATCATACTGTGACTGTAAAGCCTTTATTAAACCAACCTTTGGAGTAATCAATGTTCAAATTTCCAAAATGATCTAACAAATCCTTTTCAACTAGAATCTCTATATCGTCAATTTTTTCAACAACGTCTTTTTCCTCATCCTTTGTCTTGTCCAAGACAATCCCAAAACTGGGACCACCTCACCCAAAAGATTGGAATACAATTCTGACGAAGCTCTTTTCATTATTCTCAAAGTACTTATTCAGTTCTTCTTTTGCTTTTATTGATAGACTTATACCCATTATACACCATCCTCCTTTCAAGAATTTTGAGCACGAATACCAAATGTAACTAAAAAACCTTTATTGAACCAACGTAAATAATCAATTTTCAAATTCCCAAAACGATTTTTTAAGTCTTTTTCAACGATTATCTCTATATCGTCAATTTTTTCAACGTAATCCTTTTCTTCATTCTTTGTCTTAACCAAGACAACCCCAAAGATGGGACCGATTCATCCAAAAGAGAGTAATACAATTCTGGCCATGTTCGTTTCATCATTCTTAAATCGCTTATATAATTCTTCTCGCGCTTTTTTTGTTAGGATTATACTCATTATACACCACCCTCCCTCAATCAACACCCTATTACTCATATATTTCCCAAACTTTTTCAAAGTTAAACAAGAATATCTAATTCCCGTTATAATTGAGCGAACTCTATCGAATCTCTAGATAGAAAATAAAATCATATACACAGGAATTGTAATCAAGGAGAAGACAGTGGACATGAATGTTCCTTTTGCGGCAAGTTCTTTGTTACCATCGTAGGTAATGCAAAGCATAGAAACATTGCTGGCTACAGGCATACTTGTTAGAATCACGCAAATACCTAAAATCATAGGATCTTTTACAAAGAACTGCAGGACAAGCCATACCATAAAAGGCAAGAGTATGAGCTTAGTAAATGACATAATATAAAGCATTCTGTCTTTTAAAACACTTGTTATGCTGACTGCCCCTAACGTGGAACCTAATGTTATCATGGCCAAAGGTGAAGTGATGCTTCCTATGGTGTCTAGAAATTTTGTGATTACCTCCGGAACAGGAAGTGCAAAATTAAAGATAAGAATAGCCAATACCGCTGCTATAATACCCGGATTCAATAATTTCTTGAGTTGAAGCTTGGCTTCTTTTTGGAGAACCGAAACACCATAGGAAAATACACTTAAATTAAAAATAATCATAAATAAGGATGTGTAAAATGAGCCTAAACCGCCATACAAAGCTGTCATGATAGGAAAACCCATGAACCCCAAGTTAGGATAGGTCAACATGAGTTTATAAGTATCATCCGTCTTGAAAATTTTCTGAAAAACCGCTGCAAAAAAAGGTGTAAAGATAAAAATACCGGCGGCTAATGCGAGCACATAAAATGCAGTCATACGATTCTCCGTATCCTGCCCTATGGCAGAAGCAATAATCGATGCGGGTAAGGTTATCTTGAGTAGAAAACCGGAAAAATATTTATCAGAAACCGTATCCAGTAGGCCCAGTTTATTGCATATAAATCCTAGAGCAATAAAGCCAAACAACAGGCATAATTGCATCACAATAGCGTTCATAAGATCCTCCTCAAATGTCCTTTACTTTTTTGTTTCTTTAGACACTATTAAACAAAATAGGAACCATAGGCTCTATTCACATCTTGAACAATAATCAGACCCCTATCTCCCTTGTCCAATTCAAGCTTTTTCCGTACATTGTTTACAATGCCTTCTGTATCATTTTCCTGAGACAAAATGATGACTATTTCTTTTTCAGGCTCTATCACCATATTAAACACTTTTGCTGTTTCATGTATCCCAGCACCTCTTGCATTGATTATGGTTCCACCCTTTGATCCAGCCTCATTAGCCGCTTCTATAACACGTTCCGCATCCCCTCTGTTTACAATAGTCGTAATCAATTGAAACATTGGCTTTTCCACCCTTCCTTCCCTTTCAAAAGTATCCTTACAATCATTACAGTAGTTTTCTCCAACAATACCGCATGCACTCGTACTAAAAGCAATGCCTTGATTCGGAATTGTAAACTGAAACTCCTTATTCAATTCAATTAAAGTATTATCGGCCGTATCCTTATCGGCTCCCATCATGACTATTTCCTTGTCATTATATAATCCTAAAAAATTAAAAACAGAACTCTTTCCGCTACCTTTTCCTAGCATGATGACACCACCTAAAACACCGTGTTTTTTTGCCTCCTGCAAAACCTTGCTGCCCATTCCACAGCTTGTTATCACATACATTATTTCAAAGGCCGATGAATGATTGCTAAACAACATCTTTTTCTTCAACTCCTTTTGGTTTTGACTTTATTTTATAAACCGCTCCCAGTGCCCCTAGTGTTAAAATGGAAGTCATGGCTATTGTTGCAAGCATACCAAAGCCATCCCTCATTAAATCGGCTCCTTCATAGGCTTGAGCAGCCCCTTGAATAAATGCCAGTATAAATGTTGCAGACATAGGACCTGTCGCTACACTCCCCGCATCAAATGCAATGCCTATAAAAAGCTTCGGTATAAAAAACATCATCATCATACAGATCAAATATCCGGGAAGCAAATAATGCCATAATTGAATTTCAGGAGTTAAAATTCGAATAACCGAAAGAGCTACAGCTAACCCCACACCCAGTACCAATGCCACTAAAACAGCTTTCTTCTTCACATAACCACTGGTGACATTCTCAATTTGATGGGTGAGTATATAGACAGAAGGTTCTGCCAGAATAGTGACACAACCTAATACAAAACCAAAGACAAGGATAAGCAATTGATTGTCCAATAAGGCTAAATTATGCCCTATAGTTGCTCCGATGTCCATAAACCCTGCCTGAACACCCAGTAAAAATAAGAATAAACCGACCAGCGCAAAAACAAAGCCTACCATGAATTTGAGCATCGTTTTTTTGTCTAGTTTCAAAGAAACTTGATGCAATACCAAAAGTATTATAAATAATGGGAAAATAGCTATAAAGCTTTCCCTGAGGATATCCGGTAAGATATTCGTAAAGGAATGGATGACAGGCTCTGCATTGGAAGCTTCCACATTGAGCTCAGCGGTAGAAGGTCCACTGGATTTCGACAACAAATTTAGAATCATAACCGATAGAATAGCACCTGTCGAAGTAATGGCGACCAATCCGAAGCTGTCTTTTTCGGAGGCCTTGCTATCCTTTTTCAACCTTGAAACACCTGCAGAAAGGGATAGGATAAATGGAACAACAAGAATGCCTGTTGCTGAAGCTGATGAATCAAAAGCTATAGCTAGAAATTCACGGGTGGTATATAGGGCCAGTACAAATATCAGCAAAAATATACCGATAAGTATTTTATAGAGGGGGACATTGTAAAAAATTCTTAAAAACCCCAGAGATAGCATAATCCCCATACCCAATGACACAAAAATAAGTATGGTGATACTTGATATTTTCCCCATATTAATGATACTGATTTGTTTGGCCAAAACCAATAAACTGGGTTCTGCAACAGTAATGAAAAATCCAAGTATCAGCCCGGAAATCAAAACTATCCATAGCCTATTGGATTTAACAAGGGATGTACCCAATAATTCTCCAAGAGGTATGATTCCAATGTCGACACTCAATAAAAAAATAGTCAGTCCCAAAATCACAGCCAAGGAACCCCATATAAATCTGGCCATCAGGGTTGCATCCATCGGAGAAAATGTAAAATTCAGTATTAAAACTAATGCAGTAATCGGCAGAACCGAAGATAACACTTCTTTAAACTTCAATAGAATAGCGTTCAAAACTTAACCCTTTCTTCTATGTAAAATTTTGCGTAGTTTTCGCATTAATCTTTTTTATTATAACATAAAAGATGCTACCCATGTTTAAAACATTTAGTAGCATCTTCTCTTCTCATAGCTTTATTGCTCTAATATTGCCATAAATTCTTCACCCGGCATAATTTCTATTTCCATAAGACGTTTTGCTAATTCATGTAGCTTATCTTCATTTTCTTTGAGTATTTTTTTTGCTCTATCATGGCAGAGTTTTATGATTGTAAGGACCTCATCATCAATTTTGGAAGCCGTTTCACCGGATACCAGAAGAGAAGTATCGCCACCAAGATAGGGATTATTGACGGTTTCCAGTGCCATCATATCAAATTCTTCACTCATCCCAAACCTTGTAATCATTGATCGGGCAATCCTTGTGGCTTGCTCAATATCATTGGATGCACCGGACGTGACCGAACCAAGTGCAATCTCCTCTGCAGAACGTCCTCCTAAAAATGTCGTTATTTTAGCCAAGGCTTCTTCTTTCGATAAAAGGATTTTTTCGCCTTCTTCAACTTGCATCGTATAACCTAAGGCCCCTGAGGTCCTTGGCACGATGGTAATTTTATGGACGGGAGCTGAATTTTCCTGTTTCGCAGCAACTATAGCATGGCCTATTTCATGATAGGCGATTGTCTTTTTGTCTTTATCGGATAAAACAGCATTTTTTCTTTGATAACCTGCTACGACAACTTCAACGGATTCTTCTAAATCATTTTGAGTAATCGTCTTGCGTCCATGCCTTACCGCTCTGAGAGCACCTTCATTGATGATGTTGGCCAAGTCTGCCCCTGAAGCCCCCGAAGTAGAACGTGCAATCACATTAAAATCCACATCCGAGTCAAGTTTAACATTTTTTGCATGAACCTTCAAAATCTCTTCTCGGCCTCTCAGATCCGGTAGTTCAACAGGTATCCTTCTATCAAATCTTCCCGGTCTTAAAAGTGCCTTGTCAAGGGTTTCCGGGCGGTTGGTGGCGGCCAATATGACTACACCCTTATCCGCATCAAAACCATCCATTTCTGTTAAGAGTTGATTCAACGTCTGCTCTCTTTCATCATTACCCACTGCACCGATATTTCTGCTTTTACCTATAGTGTCGATCTCATCGATGAATACAATACATGGAGCCTTTTCCTGAGCTTGTTTAAACAGATCTCTAACCCTTGCAGCTCCCATGCCTACAAACATCTCAACAAATTCAGAACCTGAAATTGAAAAAAACGGAACTTTGGATTCACCTGCCACAGCTTTTGCGAGCAAGGTTTTTCCTGTTCCCGGAGGACCCATAAGGAGAACTCCTTTTGGAATCTTTGCTCCTATTTCTTTATACTTTTCAGGATTATGTAGGAAATCAACAACCTCCTGCAAAGCTTCCTTGGCTTCATCTTGTCCCGCTACATCTGCAAAGGATTTCCCTGTTTGGGCTTCAACATAAACCTTGGCATTGCTCTTCCCAAAAGACATGGCATTGCCCACGCCGCCTATTTTCCCCTGCATTCTTCGCATAAGCAATCTACCTATACCTATAAAAATGAACATAGGAATTATCCAAGACAGCAGGAAGTTTATCAGAGGTGAATTTCCCCTTGGTATCACCTTGCTGAATTTGGCTCCTGCATCGTAAAGGCGATTGACCAAATCCGGATCATCCATACGTCCTGTTATATAAATATTCTCCGTTCCCTCTCCATCCAATGTAATAAAACCTATTTGATTGTCTTGAATTTCTACATTTTGAACCTTTCCATCTTCAATTTGCTTTAAAAATGTTCCATAATCCACCTGGGTCACTTGGCTACTCGTTAAGAGTGGCAACACAAAAATATTAATGAGCATTATAACGATTATTATAATGGTATAATAATATATCAATGGTTTTTTAGGATTATCTTCCACCTTCACTTGCATCACCTCTTCTACTTTTTATGAATATATTTTTACTTTTGTTATTGATTAAGCTTATTCAGCATTTCATTAAGCTTATGGACGCCTTTTATAATATCTTCTACGGTTTCCTCTCGGTTGTTATCAATAATCTGGGAAATCCTTTTATCCATAATTTTATCTATCTCCGATAAAATCTCATTTCCCTTATCTGTCAGGTACACCTTTACCACTCTTTCATCTTCAGAATCTCGGACACGATTTAAAAAGCCCATCTGCTCCATTTTCTTGCACATAACAGACGCATTTGTCCTTGTAACAACTATATTGTCTGCCAAGCCCCCAATCGTATTAGGTCCATACCTGAATACTTCCATCAATATTCTGGCTTGAAGTATTGTTAAATCATATTCTTCGCATACAGGGCTAAGGGCATTATTTACGCTTTCATTAATCTTTCTTGTGTAATCCCAAATGATATTTTTAAATTTTGCCGCTTCCATATTCTTTGCCTCCAAGTTCATAGGGGAAGTTAAATTCCTACAATATGTATGAATTATATCTATTATTATCTATATATTATATGAATAATAATATTTTGTCAATAAAGCTTTCATGCCTACAAAAAATTAATAATGCTGGCACACATTAAAACTCCTCTACTTTCTCATGAATACTTGAAGGTAGAGGAGTTTTTAAGAGTCCTTGCAGGAAAACCTTAATCTAAATCAATAACTCACCCGGCTTATAACCAGCAGGCAAGTCTTCTTCCCATAAAAACCTGAAATTTTCATCACCCAATATCGGTAAAAATACTGCATAAGGTATTCTGGAAAATTCGCAAACATAATTACCCGCTCCAAACCACTTACCTTCTTTGCTACCCAAATTCAGTCCTCTAGCAAATTTCGTAGTGTTTGAGCAATCATGAACTGCCAGATTCCAGTTTTCTTCGTCCGCTATTTTCATAAATTTGAGGGTTAATTCCCTACTCCATGTAGGCGATATATAACCCTGTCTTGAAATATACATATTTTCTCCGAAATAATTATCAATATTATTTTCATTTAAATGTAATTCTGCACAATTGATAAAATCAAGTTTTGTGTCCAAAATCACTTGTTTTTTATTGAAAAATGTTTGAAAAAAGTCAGGGGTCATAGGCGTTTCAATACCTACATTCCCAATATATCGTTTCGCTATTTTAATGTTTTCAATCACCTTGTCTGAACAGTTTGTTGCCCCAAGGTTGAAGCGTATTTCATCAAGACCGGCTTCCCCCAGCTCTGCTAAATTCTTCTCTGTGGCTAAAGTACCATTCGTATATAAATGTTGGTGGATTCCTGCATTCTTAAATTTTTTGATGATTGAATAATATTTTTCAATTTCCATGAAGGGCTCTAAAAAAACATAAGAAATTCCTGAGGGTTTCCCCTGAATAGAAAGAAGCAAGTCAATATCCTTCTCATAAAACCTTGTTCCTCCGATTTCCCACATGCCTTCTCCAACAGGAGGAATGTCCTCTAGCTCCCCATAGTTATAACAAAACTTACATTCCAAGTTGCATTTGTTTGTTTTTCGAATAGCACTCAAACCGGTTCCTATTAAACAGGAGTGGCACCCTTTAGGAAATTTTTCCTCATTCCCTACAAAATAAGTTCTATTATCCAATGTCTTCAAATTACTGATTTTCGACATGAGCTTTTCATTTCTTTTATCGATAGCTGCCTCTATTTGTGCAAAAGTTGCATAAACGATTTCCAGTTGTTTGGCCATAATTTCTTCATCTTCCGGCAAGGTTGAAAAAAATTCAAACCACACCAATGCATCTTTCTTTGAAATCTTCATAACTTGTCCTCCCTTAATACCTCTTTATCCATGATGATGGTGGTGATGCGCCGATACAGCTTCTACCTTGCACAAAATTGAATCATTATGTCCATGAGAAGATGTCTCGAGCTGTATGGTGATATGATGAATGTTTTTTTCTTCCAGGTCCTGTTCAATTTGATACAATATACACTCCCTGTCTGCAATCGATATTTCATCTCCTACAACTGCATGACACGACAAAGCATTGAGTCCACTGCTAATTGACCAAATATGTAAATCGTGGAAGCTCTCAATACCTTTCGTGTTTCCGATCGTTTTGATGACTTCGCCTATATCTACATTATGAGGCTTATCCATAATACCCTTTTGTTCTTCTTCATTTCCACTTATTTTGTCACACCTTTATATTCAAAGATTATAAGTATGCCTTTGTACACTACACGACCAATAAACACCAATCCTATGTAGCCTACAAGGGGATAAAATATCCCGATGAGTTCTCCAAAGGAAAATAGACCCAGAACAAATATGAATATTGCAACTAAGATTGCAAATATCCGATTTCCTCTTTCCCCACCTTTTTTAAACCTGCTGCAAACAGACCACATCATTGCGGAACAAGATGAAAACATGCCCAGTATCAAGACAATTGAAAAGACTCCGCCTAACAAATAAGACATCTTCTTAGCTAGGTAGAGTACCGGGATGGCTAAGGTTGCAGTATCTCCTGCAGTCAATAATATCGCAGTATTCATAATGACAATAGTCAGCATTATGGCCATAGCTCCAAAAAAAGCTCCATATTTTGCTTCTTTTTTATGCTGGGCAGATATACCAAGTTGAGTAAAATAGGTGCTTCCGCTCAGGAAATTCAATGACAAATATAAGATAGCGCTGATAATCCAATGGGGCGCTGTTTGCAACTCATTCAGCATGGCTTCATGCTTTGAAACTCCTGCAAAGTGGCTGAAATCTCGTAGGACCGTCATCGTTCCAATTGCTAATGAAAAAACAATGATAACAGGTCCAATAGTGGAAACAACTTTTATTAATTTTTCAAATCCAATAAGATAAGTACAAAGTACCATAGCTGTCATGAGGCCCGAACCCAGATAATGATTCATTCCGTAATATTCATGCAGAGTAGCACCGGCACCGGATATAAGAACAGGCATAATCAAAAGTAGTGTCAAATGAATAACCCAGGAATAAAATGTGCCTATTTTTTCACCACAAAAATATTTAAAATGATTAAATGATGTTTCCGTTTTATGTTCATATCCTGTAACTAATAATACTTGACCTAAAAATAAGAAACCTATTAAATTGAGCAAAACAACACCATAACTGAGGTATCCGTAACTTGCAAAAAACTGCAATACTTCCTGCCCTGTTGCAAATCCTGAACCGATTATCCAAGCTATAAAAGCCCCTGCAAACTTTACAACTGCTTTCTTGTTACATCTATTCTGTGTATCCATTACCCCATCCCATTGCCCTTTGGAAATTCGAGTTCATGCTCGGCTTTAATCATCGTTACTTTGTCATCTTTTAAGAGTAGTGTATCGCCAATGGGAACAATAATATCTTTACCATTGCGTTGCACCATGAGGAGAAGAAGGTTTGGAGGCAGTTCTAAGTCTTTGACATATTGGTCTTCCCATTCATGACCTTTAGGAATGATAACCTCAATCAGGTCTTCACCGCTGGGATCAAAATGTCTTTCCCCCCCTAAAATTATTAAATCATTTTCTTCTATTTTTACATGTCCTCTTGGAACAATGGTTTTGCCATTTCGCTCTATCTTGGCAACAATAAAATCAAATTTAAGGTTCAAATCTTTTACTTGGCTACCAATCAATTTGTTATTGGGATGAATTTTTGTTTCTAAGAAGCCAATTTCTGCTTTGTCTTGATAGTAGTTGAAAGTCTTGAGTACAGTATCATTTGGATCAAGCATATCCCATTTTTTTGACAGAGGTGGCATCAAGTAACCTTGAACTAAGGAGGAGAGTACGCAAATACCAAATACTATATGATAAACATCGATAGCGAAAACCGCACCGCTATTTAAAACCATGATTGAAAAAGCAATGGCAGCAGCCCCGCGAATACCTGCCAAGGAAATAATATTTAACTGATTGATTTTAAGGCGAAAGGGTATCATAAGCCCATAAACAGTTAAGGGACGACCGATGATAGTCATAAAGAGCATAATTGCAGATGCTATAGGTAATACCGCAATGAAGCTTTTTAAATCCGACAATAAACCTAAGATAAAGAAAAGTCCAATCTGAATAATTTCTGTAAAACCATCAAAGAAAAAGACCACATCCCGTTTACCATGAAATTCTTTATTACCAAGATAAATCCCTAATATGTAGAGGGCTAAATAGCCATTTCCACCTATAAGACTTGTCACAGAAAAAGTAATGAGCATGGTAGCAGCCATAAATACGGCATAAAGTCCGTCGGCATCAATCCGAAGCTTTGTAAACAGCTTCCCTACAATAAGGGCAAAGATAGTCCCTACAGCTATACCTATGGCAACCTGGGAAAAAATCAGAATAGGGATAGACACCTTGGACCCTAAAATTGAAGCTAAAAATACCATGGTCATAGTATAGGCCGTGGGGTCATTTGAGCCGCTTTCTAGCTCAAGCAGCGATGCAGTATTGTATTTCAAGTTCAAATTTTTTGACCTTAAAATATTGGACACACTTGCATAATCTGTGGAACCGACAATCGAGCCAATGAGCATACCTTCTAATAAGCCTGCTCCCAAAACATAGTAACAAAATAAACCTGTAAGCAAGGCGGTTGCAACAACACCTAAAGAGCTCAGTACAATGGCTTCTTTTGCAACGGGTTTGGCCATCTTCCATTTGGTTCCAAAACCACCGTAAAACATGATAACCATGAGCGCCAGGGTAGCAAATTTATCAGCAAATGCCAAATCTGCAAAGTCAAGGCCTAGAGCACCAAAGGCCATGCCGAGCACGATAAATAACAAAAGAGCGGGTATGCCATGCTTATTGGAAACGTTTATCGCTATCAGCGCTAAAATAAAAATAATTCCGACTAGTAAAAAATCCATAATGATTGTCCTTTCTGCTGGGGGGAATAAACTATTTTTGCTGTAGATTATTTCTTTTGTTCTACCAACTGTACTGTATAGCCGTCAGGATCATTGACAAAGAAAAATCGAATCTTCGGATTTGGAGAAATTGGACCAACAGTTTTATAACCGTTTTCCTCTAGTTCATCAATCAATTGATCTAAATGATCTGCTTCCAGTCCAATGGAAACACCGTTTCCAGGATTATGAACAATTGAGCCCGGTTCATAGATGAGCTCAACTTTGCTTTCATCTGCTTCACCCAGCATAATGAATTGCGTATCTGAACTTCTAAATTCTGCCGCAATGCTAAGGCCCAATAATTGGGTATAAAAATGCAGACTTTTTTCTAAGTTGGTGATTTTAAGGGTCACCCAGTTTAATTTCATATTTCCGCTCACCTCCATTTCTATCCATGTATGGCCTGATACTCTTTATCACTTTCTGCATTTTGCTATATAGAGAATATGGCATGTTACTGCAATTCCAACAATAAGAAGCAAAAGAGATATCCAAACTTCTCGAGTCAAGAACATAGATACCAACAATGTGGACCATAACCATGCTAGACTCTTCACAACTGTTTTCCGGGATAATCCGGCTTTTTGTTCATAGCTTTCAATATATTCCTTAAAAAAGGATATTTTCATCACCTTCGCCTTAAGATGAGGTGTTGATGAAAAACATGCTGCAGAAACTAACACAAAAGGTGTTGTCGGCCATAGAGGCAATAACAGACCAATCGCTCCTAAAACTAAAAATATAGCACCCAAACCCGTGAGCAGAATTGTTTTAAGCTGCAATGAATCACCCCCACTTACCTCACACGATATATAAATTATACTATTTTTGTGGTTTTAGTCCACCCTTAAACTCTTTTATTTTTATTTCTATTGTTAACAGCTTAGATGCCTTTCGTATTCATGACTCTTATTGCATTAAGAATTGCAAGAAGGGCCACCCCCGTGTCAGCAAAGACTGCTTCCCACATTGTAGCTATTCCAAAGGCCCCTAATACCAAGAATATCAATTTAACGGCTAATGCCAATACAATATTTTGGTAAACAATATTCTTTGTACGTTTTGCAATTTTTATAGCAGATGCTATCTTAGAAGGCTCATCCGTCATAATGACGATATCTGCAGCTTCTATAGCTGCATCTGAACCCAGACCACCCATAGCTATGCCTATGTCTGCTCTAGCAAGTACCGGTGCATCGTTGATACCATCTCCTACAAATACAAGTTTGCCTTTTTGGGTTTTTTCGCCATCTAACATTTCAAGTTTGCTAACCTTGTCAGCAGGAAGCAATTCTGAATAAACTTCATCCAGACCTAACTCTTTTCCAATCTTATCACCTACGGTCTTCAAATCTCCGGTAAGCATGACAGTTTTCTTGACTCCAAGGGTCTTAAGCTCTCTGATTGCACGTGCTGAGTCTTCTTTTATCTCATCGGATATCACGATGTTCCCTGCATATTTTTTATTGATTGCCACATGAACTAGAGTTCCTAGTGTCTCAACATCATGATGATAGTAGATATTCCCTCGGGTCATTAAATTGGCATTTCCGGCTAAAACCTCTTTTCCACTGATGTTAACCTTGACACCATATCCTGCAATTTCCTCATAGTTCTCTATTCTATTATCATCTATATCCCCATTGTAAGCGCTTATAATCGATAGGGCAATCGGGTGGCCAGAGTAGCTTTCTGCATAAGCCGCATATTCTATTAGTTCCTTCTTTGTATAGCCTTCTTGGGGATTTGTCTCAGTAACCTTAAATACACCCTTAGTCAATGTACCTGTCTTATCAAAAACAACTGCTTCAACATCATTCAACGCTTCAAGATAGTTACTGCCTTTGACTAAGATACCTCTTTTCGAAGCTCCTCCAATACCCCCAAAAAATCCTAAGGGTATGGATATTACTAATGCACATGGACAAGATACTACTAAAAATACTAAAGCTCTATAAACCCAATCCGAGAAAGTTGCTCCCTCTATTATCAAAGGTGGAACAACTGCCAGTGCTAAAGCTGCAAATACCACAGCAGGCGTATAATATCTGGCAAACTTTGTGATAAAGTTTTCAGTTGGTGCTTTTCTGCTGCTGGCGTTCTGTACTAAATCAAGAATCTTAGACACCGTTGATTCACCGTAATCCTTCGTTACTTGAATCGTTAAGACCCCATTCATATTAATAAATCCACTTAGAGCATCTTTCCCCGGTTCCAATTCACGTGGAACAGACTCTCCTGTTAATGCCGATGTATCAACCATTGAAGTTCCTTCTATAACCTTACCATCAAGAGGAACTTTTTCACCCGGCTTTACTACGATAATATCCCCTATATTTACTTCTTCAGGAGATACTTTTTTCAATTCTTCTCCAGCCTTTAAATTTGCATAGTCAGGTCTTATGTCCATCAATGCGCTTATGGATTTTCTGGAATGATCGACAGCCATGTTCTGAAACAATTCACCAACAAGATAAAATAACATAACTGCTACACCTTCCGGATACTCTCCTACAAAGAACGCACCCATAGTGGCTATGCTCATGAGGAAGTGCTCACTGAATATCTGACCTTGAAAGATACCTTTTATCGCTCGCAGAAGAACACTGCCACCGACTATAACATAACTTATTAAAAATAGTGTAAGTTCTAATCCACTCTGTAAATTTAGAATAATACCTGCAGCAAAAATAGCTCCACCGATAACAAGTTTTATTATATTCCACTTGTTATTTTCCTCAGCTTGAACACCTTTATTCTCTTCTATCTTGTTGTGTTCTTCTTTTACGGTCACATCAGGTTCATGCTTAAGCACTATAGCTTTAATTTTTTCTATTGTATCACCATAATTTGTCTCAGATTCAATTTCCAAAGTTAATGTCTTATTCATGAAATTCATGTATGCTTTGACTCCATTGAGTTCATTAACCTCATGTTCAATTTTTCCTGCGCAATTGGCACAGTTCAAATTTTGTAATAATAATTCCTTCTTCGTCATTTTTACTACTTCCTTTTATGAATTTTACTCATTGATATGCGTTAAACCTTGGTCAAATATTTGCTTTATATGTTCATCCAACAGGGAGTAAAACACAATCTTACCCTCTTTTCTATTCTTCACTAGCTTAGCTTGTTTTAAAACCCTTAATTGGTGGGATATTGCTGACTGTGTCATGTCCAATAGAGCAGATATATCACAAACACACATTTCAGATTCATGTAATGCCCAAAGTATTTTAATTCTTGTAGAATCTCCAAAAACTTTAAATAATCCTGCGAGATCATAAAAAGTCTCTTTCTCAGGCATTTTATCTTTTACACTATTGACTATATCCTCATGGATTACATCACAATCACATCTTTCTAAGCCTTTCGCTCTGCACGTCATATAATCACCTCTTATGTTTTCACTTGAACATATGAACAAGTATTCAAGTATATGATTACATCATAACCCTTTTATTTTTATATGTCAATACTTACTTGAATACTACCTGATTTCTACCCTTATCTTTTGCCTGATATAAAGCTTTGTCGGTAGCTTTAAACAAATCTTCACTTGAAGTATGCCTATTAGGGATGGTGCAAGTGGCCCCTATACTTACAGTAACATAACTGCTCACTGGTGATTGCTGATGAGGAATACGTAGCTCCTCAATTTTTTGTCGTAACATATGGGCATTCTTTATGGCTTCTTCTTTTGTAGTGTCAGATAATATGACGATAAATTCTTCCCCTCCATATCGAGCTGCCATGTCAGTTGAACGCAATAATGAATTCCTAATGGTTTGAGCAATCTTAATCAGGCATGCATCTCCTGCTAAGTGGCCATAATAATCATTATATAATTTAAAATGATCGATATCGAGCAGTATTAAAGCAATTGGCCTTTGATGCCTTAAACAACGATTCCATTCCGCATGGATAATCTCATCATATTTTCTTCTGTTCCATAATTGGGTTAAGGAATCTATTGTTGATAGTTCCTGAAGCTTTAGGTTTGCTTTTTCCAGTTCAATTTTTTGTTGCTCTATCTTTTCATTGGACTCAACCAATGCCTCCGTACGATTCAATACAATCTTATCCAAGTTTTTATTTATTTCTGTAAGTTCTACTGTCAACATTTCTTCTTTCTCTAAAGAGTACGAAAATCCCTTTGCCAACAACAATGAATTTGCAAGGGTGAAAATTAATAACCCTACAGAACTGAGGTTTCCTGTTGTAAATATAGATCTTAAAAGTAAAGGCCCTTCATCGTTCATCCAAATGCTGACAAAGACAATATCATTGATGGCAGTTAGCAGAAATGCCAATCCACCTATGATAATAAGCCAACTATTTTTTTCTTTATGAATGGCTATCTTAATTAATATAATAGATATATAAAGGATGGCAATCATGGTCCACATCTGGTAAAAGGGGTTGACGATTGTAAAAATCCTCGCTGGAGTGAAAAAGATTAAAACCCCAAATAATACTCCAATTATTTGAGCAACTATAATCATCCGAGAGTGAAAATAGTTAGGGAAAACCGACAGAAAGAACATCAATATGAGCGGTACCCCTAAATAGAATGTCAGAGTCATGATCTTATGAGCAATTTCCCAACTGAATCCGGGAAATAAAACTATTAAAAAGCATTCTCCTACCAGCAAAGTCCTTATTCCGACTAAGATACAAAAGGCTCCAAAGTATAATGCGGGAGTATTCTTTTTTCTAAAGAAAAACAATGCAAGATGATATAATCCCATGATAATGAGGCAACCAAATAAGAAGATATTTCTTGCTATACTCTTATAATGTTGCATCAAGATTTGTTTTTCACCGCCAAGCTTTATGCTTTCCAGTATCCCTCCGCTACGGTGATGAAAATTAGAAACTTGAATTAATATCTCATTATTCTCCTGTTGGGTCTCAAAAAAAGCAACCTGAGGCAAATACTGGGGTATCGCAGCATCTCTGTTATGACCTACTGTCCCTGCTTCGGCAATCAATTCTCCATTTACCCATAATTTATAGGAGGTATGCAGTCTTGGGATCTTTAAGGCTAAACTCTCATTTTTCTTTGCCCTAAAGGTCAGCCTGTAGGTTGCATAGCCATTGCCTGAAATAGTTCCTTCATTCGTTTTATAGTTATTCCATGAACTAGGGATAAAAATATATCCAGTTATAAGATTAGGGTCTATTTCATCAGATTTTATCAGTTGATTCGAATAAAATTCCCATTCACCATTTAATTGAATAGTATCTTTTTCAAAATGAAATGGGGTTAAATCTATCATTCCCTTTTCAGCCCTTGAATGGTGATTGGAATGTTGGTTGGTGCAACCTCCTAATACTAGAATTGCAATCCATAAAATAAATAGCAAAGGTAATTTCCAAATATCCATACGAATTGATTCTTGCTTCATATCCATTCACCACTCTTTGTGAACACCCTCATAGTATGTCTCCCTAATTGTATTATGTTGTTACTATTATATAACAAAAAAGCCTTGCATCCAGTGTTTTCTTTAGAATTATCCTCTAATAAAAAAAAGGTTATGGGCAGAAGTATTTAATAAAATATAATTCCTTAGCTGCTGGAATTACCTAAGAATACGCCATAGTGATATGATTAGCCAACTTGGCAATATCTTGGCAAAAATACGGTGTATAAAGTTGTGCGGAGCACAAGTGACAACTGCAAATCCTAACTTGTTTCCAAGGAGGGCCCAACGGGCAACCCAGGTCGGTGAGAGTGCTAACCAGAAATGTTTTACCAGGTTTCCGTTTTTAGAATCGATAGCTATCTGCATAAATTCTGTCTTTATCCAGCCTGGGCATACGGCGGTAACATGTATGCCTCTGTTAAAAAGCTCCCACTTAAGAGATTTGGTATAGCTTACTATAAACGCTTTTGTAGCTGCATAGATATTAAACCCCGGCAAAGGCTGAAAGGCAGAAGTTGATGCTATCTGAAGCAGTCTGCCCCCACGGCTCATATAGGGCAGGACTGAAAGAGTGATATTTATGAGTGCACGTACATTGATATCCAGCATTCCCAGACTTTCTTCATGGGTCAAATCATTATAATTTCCAAATTTCCCAAATCCAGCGGCATTAACAAGATACCGAACATCCGGTTTTTCCTCGTCCAATAGCCTTTCGATTTCTTTTATACTTCCGGTATGTCCAAGATCAAAAGCCAATGGCCGCACAGCAATAGGAATATTACTTGCCAGCTCACGAAGCCGTTCTTCCCTGCGTGCAATAACCCACAGCTCATCTACCTCCCTTGTTTTGGCAATTTGAATGGCAAAGGCCCTTCCTAGCCCTGAGGATGCGCCTGTAATAATGGCTATTCTCATGAAGTATAACCTCCTTTTACATAAAACCATTTAATTCAGCTTTTACTGCACGCCAATCAGGAAAAAACTTATCCATGTAACCCCAAAACACATTGGAATGATTTTTTTCAAGCAAATGCACCAACTCATGTACCACAATATATTCAAGGCAGTGAAATGGTTTTTTAGCTAATTGAAGGCTTACCCATACTCGTTTATCATTGACATTGCAACTACCCCAGCGAGTACGCATATTTTTTACTCCTACAAAATTAGCTTTTACCCCGATAATGTTTTCCCATTTTTCTATTAAGGTCGGAAGCTCTTTCTTGAGCTGTTCTCGATACCATTCTACTATAACCCTCTCTCTTTGCTCCTTTGTGCTGGATTTCCTAACAGTCAGTAGAAGCTTATTGCCGTTTAACTCCACTCCATTTTTATAGTTATGTCTTATTTCTATCCTGTATGGCTTTCCCCAGATACAATGATTCTCACCAGAAATATACTCCGGTTCGGCCGGATGTTCCAGTTTCTTAAATTTGTGGATTTGTTTTTTAATCCAGTCTATTTTTGTAATAGCAAAGAGTTTAATGACCTCATCTTTGGCATGCACAGGTACAGACATCCTTACTTTGCCATCTGGAGGCAATACTGATAAATACATATTCTTTATCTTCTTTTTTTGTACTTCTATTTCAATATTGGATACCATCATTTTATTTGTCATCATATTCGCCTTGTTCTTTCATCCTATTAGTTTTTATTATACTCTATTTTTTGTTTAAGATTTGGTTAATCTTTTTTTTGCGAAGAAGGTAGCCAATTAGCAAGATGAAAGGAATCACAAAGATAGCAGGCAGCACAATGAATGGAAAAACTTGATCCGAACGTAAAACCTCAAGGGTGCTGGATTTATTCACCATCGGAATCAAACATACCATGAAAGCCACAACAGAAAGAGGCATAACAAAGCATTTGTGCGATTTTATCTTGAAAATACCCGAAAGTATATAGCTCGCCATGTAATTATATATTGAAAGTTTGAGGAGTGCACAGGGGAACCAGGCCATGATATTGAAGGGTTGCACCCTCTCTAATGATTGAAATATTTCTATTTGTCTCGTAAATGTAAAATAGGGATTCCATGTGTGCTTCGCATATTCCACTCCAAGTACAGTCATAGTGGGTATCAGCATAGCTAGAAAGCTTATCAAAAAAATAAGTTGAGCAGTCGCATAGGTCTTATTGATGCTGCTTTTTTGCATTAAAAAGCAGGAGAATATCCAGAATATTAATATTTCAGAGTACCTGGTAGCTGTCAAAAAAGCACCTTTGTTGATTTGACTAAAAGTGGACTCGACTAGTACCGGTTGGAGTATGCTGAGATCCATATTCTCTATGCTCAATATGAAAAATAGCACCGTAGTTAATATGGCAAAAGGGACTAGAAAATTGGCCATCCTGCTGATAGTCCCTGCTCCCTTATAGGCTGCATAGGACACGGGTACAATCATATAGATAAGCAATACCCAAGTTGGTGTATCTGGGAAGATATAAAGTGAGATGAACACTTCTGTTATCAGCATACACGCGATAAAACAAAACAGGCAAAAAAGAGCAACAGGTATAATCATAACTTTGCCAAGAATTTTGCCTAATATGATTTCACTTATCTCATTGATATTCTTACCGCGGAATTTATTCATCGAAAAAAGCAACGGTAGATTGAGTAAAACTATATACAAAAAAGTTGCCAGTAACACAATCCAAGCATCCTGATTAGCCGGTGGCGTGCTGAGTATGGGCATAAATGTAAAAGGGAACACCAGTGCGCTGCCCACAGACAATAACACAAGTTGTACTGATGTAATGACTGGTTTTTCTTGCATCCTTC
>Ga0265293_10004796_pt1 | contig 23415 bp, 24 predicted proteins | sample Munlanlewell138R_FD_192505 | JGI IMG/M metagenome (GOLD analysis project Ga0265293, IMG submission 192505) | Leachate microbial communities from a municipal landfill in Southern Ontario, Canada - Leachate well 138R | ecosystem: Engineered > Solid waste > Landfill > Unclassified | place: Canada... | reverse complement strand
CTTCAGTGTTTTTCAGCCAGCTTCCATGATAAAAATCCCCCTGGCCTTGGTCATCCTGAAGATCCTCGAGGTTCGCGGTGATACGGTTGAGGATATCCACAATTACGGCATTGGACGGAATTTCAGTGATCTATTGGAAGCCATGGTTGTTCGCAGTGAAGAGGCAGCCACGATAACCCTCGAGACTTTTGCCCGGCAATACAACCGGCTGAGAAATTATTTATATTACTGGGGGTTGAAACATACCACCTTCGACCCTCGCCGCAGTACTGTTGAAGACCTGTTACTGTCATTGGAACTGATCGACCAGCAAAGTTTGCTCACCGAAGAGCTCAACGATTACCTGCACGAATTGATGAGCACCCAAACCGAAAATGATCAAATCCTTCTGGGGGTAATGTCCACTCAACTGCCAGAGTGCGTGTTCTATAACAAACGTGGGACGCTGCTGAACCCGACCATTGTGTCTGATATGGGCATTTTGAAATGCGGCGATCAGAGCTGGTATGTGGTGGTCGCTGGAACCCCCGCGTTTGATTCCTCAACTACCTTTGAGGATATCCAGAGCTCAATAGAGGAATTTGGAATGATTTTTGCCAGTCATGTGCTCCTGCAGTTGAACCAAAACTGAGCCGATGCGTGTCTGTCAAAGGCAACAAACATAACTGCTGCGGAGACAACCCTCACTCGATACTACTCCCATCGTGCTTGTAACTTGTCCGCCGGCAAAGTATACTTAACTTTTATTACTTATGAATTGAGGCAATTGTGAAGATAGATTTCCAGGAAACAACTGATGACCTTGCCAAGCGAATCGACATTCATTCCCGTTTTGGGTCTCGCGATATTGATCAATGGATGCTCGAAGTTCTTCAGCTAAAACCGGGGCTGAAAATCCTTGACCTTGGCTGTGGAGCCGGAAAACAGTGTTTCAGCTATTACCACCACCTGAACGGCGAAGTTGAGATCACCGGTACGGATGTCTCCGAATCACTCCTTGCTGAGGCTCGCGAAAAGAATAAGGCCATCAACAATGCGGTAGATTTTCAATTTCTCGATTTCAACCAACCATTCGACCTGCCCGCTGACCACTTTGACCTGGTTTCGGCGTGTTTTGCTATCTACTATGCGCAAGATATCCCCTTTACGCTTGCTGAAATTCACCGTCTGCTTGTTCCCGGAGGTCGGCTTTTTACCACTGGACCGATGCCGAGCAACAAACAGCTCTTTTATCACATCATTAAAGACGCCACCGGAAAGCCCATCCCACCCATGCCCGGCAGCTCGCGCTACGCTTCCCAAATCTACTCCACAATGCAAGATCTCTTCAGCGAGACTGAACAACATATTTTCGAAAACCCTCTGACTTTTGATTCCGTTGAGCCTTTCATGGTCTACACCCGTGCTTCTATGTCCGAAGACCGGAAATTGTGGAATTCACTTTTCCAGACACACCAAGAATTTGAGATGACAATGGATGCCATCCAACAAACAGCTCAGGATTATCTGGAGCGTGATGGCAAATTGGTGATGACCAAAGTGGTTGGCGGCTTCATCGCCACCAAATGAGAGGCAAATATGAAAAATATGACCTTTTACGGTAAATCCTTGCTCTTTATGGGTGCCCATCCTGATGATATCGAATTGGGTTGCGGTGCACTGCTGTCAGACCTGGTCGGCCAGGCTGATGTCTTCTGTATGACCTTCTCGGATAATAAAAAGAACCCTGATTTGCAGAACCTTGCAAATGAGCATTTTGACAGCATGCACGTCCTGGGGTTGAAAGATCACCAGATTGGGTTGGGCAGCTACGAAACCAGACGGTTCCCTGATTACCGCCAGGAATTGCTCCAGGAGATGCTCGAGCTTCGCAAAAAATATCAGCCGGAGATTGTCTTCGTCCACACCGCCAAAGATATTCATCAGGACCACAAGACTGTTACCGAAGAAGCAACCCGTGCCTTCCGGGGGACAACTGTTTTAGGTTACGACGTCCTGCGCAGCAGTTATGGCTTCTTCCCCCATTTTCTTGCCGAGGTCAGCAAGAAAGCAGTGGAAACAAAAATAGCGGCGCTGGCTGAGTATTCAACCTACGCAGACCGCTATTATTTTTCTCCCGATATTGTTCGTGCTACCGCAATCCGCCAGGGTGCCTTAGCCGAGCGTCCTTACGCAGAAGGCTTTGACATTATCAGGATCGTTGGACAATTTTCTAATATAAGTTAAAACTGTCCAAATCGATTTCATCAATTGGGTTGCTTTTCTTACGTTTTGATTCGTAAGGACGAAGGTTTTCTGAATCGAACGGAAACCAAAGAATGCGATCCGGAACCATCCATCCATCCGTCAGGTAAATATTCTGCCTAAATTGAACAGCAATCAGTTTATTTTCAATTTGGACTACTGTCCCCCGCAACCAATCACGGATACGTTGGTCATCTTTGTCTAAATGGTCGCAATAAACTTCGACGCGGTCGCCGACTTTATAGGCCTGTTCTTCTTCAGGCGCTCTCATAAAACTCACATTTCTCACTATTTTTCTCTCCTCCCGCCCTATTTAACTATTCATTCTGCTCATTAACTGGTCAAGTAATTCTCTTTGTGTCTTTTCGAGTCTGAATGATTGAACAATCTGGTTGAAAAAGCCTTCCACAATCAGTTTCTCGGCTTCTTTTTGCGGAATACCCCGCGTCTGCAGATAATAAAATTCCCCAGGATCAATCTTGCCTACAGTGGCACCGTGTGAACATTTCACATCATTGGCGTGAATCTCCAACCCTGGAACAGACTTTACATCGGCAAGGTCATCAAGTACAAGATTTTTGTTGGTTTGAAAGGCATCAGTTTTTTGAGCTTCAGGATCAACATAAATCATGCCATGCCAAACCGAGCGTCCTCTTTGAGATACAACGCTCTTATACATCAGATTGCTGAATGTAGATTCAGCCCAGTGGTTTTGGCGCGTATCAAGGTTGATAACCTGCTCCCTGGTCGGGAACATCGCGCCATTCAGCACGGCGCTGCTACCTTCACCCTGGAGTTCAACCTTAATAAAATTCTTGCTTGTGTCAGAACCAATTGCGGCATAGTTCCACTCAAGTTGTGAGTCCGCAGCTAGACTTGCCCTCTCGTGACTGATATTCCAGTCAACCCGGGCAAACTGCTGGATCTCATCCAGATTTAAACAGCTTTGCTGACCCAGGCGCACATCCAGAATGCCGTTGTGAAACCCACTCAAATAGGAATCCTGGCTAACCCAAACCAATTCAAGGTTCAGGCTGGCCCCTTCCTCCAAACAAACCAGGTTCCGGGTGAACACCGCGCGGTTGTCAAGCGGAATTTCGAGCAAACACTGGACCATACCATCAAGCTTCACATCCTGCGGGATATAAACAATCAGCCCATCATTTGCCAGGGCCGATGGCAGTGCCGCAAAGGTACCTTCAGTGATGAGGTCATTTTCTGTCAAAAGCCTGACTGCCAGATCCTCGTGGTGTTCAAAAAACTCACCTAGGGTCGTGATTACAACGCCCTCAGGGAGCGAAATGGGTGTCGGCTGCTCGTCAGCGGCTTCGGAAAAAAAGCTCACCGTCAGGCGAATGGGACTGGTTTGCGAATTCAACCTGAGACTTTCGAAGTCCAGACGCTTGTAATCCATCCAACGCCAGCTCTCATCCTTGCGATCGGGCAAGCCAAGTGACCATGCCATCTCCCAAGCTTTTTCAAGCTGAGGGTGTAACTTAATCGGCCAGTTAGCCAGATTGTCTCTAAAAGCTGCTTCCCAGGATAGAGGCAATGAGGGTTGGGCAAAAATCTGATAAGGAGATTTTTCTGTTAAGGCCATGGTTATCCTACCGACCCAACCATTTGGAGTTGGATTAGTTTATTCATTTCCACGGCATATTCCATGGGCAATTCCTTCACCAAGGGCTCTATGAAGCCTGAAACAATCATTGTTGTGGCTTCCTGCTCGCTTAAACCCCGACTGGTAAGGTAAAACAGTTGCTCCTCGCCCACCTTACTTACGGAGGCCTCGTGACCGATGTTTACATCCAGAGAACCGCTGTCGATGGTCGGCCAGGTATCGGTTCGAGATTCAGGGTCCAGCAAAAGGGCGTCACAAACTACATTGGATCTTACGTTTTCCAAACCCCGGGTCACCTTGACAAGCCCTCTGTAAGAAGACTGCCCATTACCCCGGGAAATCGATTTTGAGGTAATTTTGCTGCTGGTGTTGGATGCAAAATGTATCATCTTTGAGCCGGCATCCTGTATCTGACCAGGACCAGCAAAAGCGACTGATAGCATCTCTCCATGAGCCCCTTCTCCGCGTAAGAAACAAGACGGATATTTCATAGTTACTTTGGAGCCAAGATTAGCATCCACCCACTCCATTGTGCCGTTCTCAAACACCGAAGCGCGCTGTGTTACCAGGTTATAAACATTCGTGGACCAGTTCTGAATGGTACTGTAACGCACGCGTGCGTCCTTCTTTACCACGATTTCGATCACACCACTGTGATACGACTCGGTGGTGTAAGTAGGAGCGGTACAGCCTTCCACATAGTGCACTTGGGAACCTTCATCAGCGATGATCAAGGTTCGCTCAAATTGACCGATACTGGCGTTGTTCAGTCGAAAATAGGCCTGTAGAGGCAGGTCTACTTTTACTCCTTTTGGGATGTAAACAAACGATCCACCAGACCAGACAGCGCTGTTGAGCGCAGCAAATTTGTTATCCTGGATGGGTACGACCGTGGAAAAATACTCTTTGAATAAATCCGGATATTGTTTAAGACCGTTCTCGATGCTTAAGAAAACGACGCCCTGTTTTTCCAAATGCTCATTGATATTGTGATAGACCATCTCAGAGTCATACTGCGCACCAACTCCTGCAAGGTACTTCTGTTCCGCCTCCGGGATGCCCAAACGCTCGAATGTGTTCTTAATCGATTCGGGGACGTCTTCCCAGGATTTTTGGTCTATCTCTTCGGGTCTGACGTAAAAATAAATTTCGTCCAGGTTCAGTCCGCTCAAGTCCGGACCCCAACCGGGCATGGGACGTTCCACAAAGTGGCGATAGGCTTTCAGGCGGAAGTCGAGCATCCACTGTGGCTCTTGCTTTATGGCCGAAATCTGACGTACGACTTCTTCATCCAGTCCTTTTCTGCTTTTGAAACTTGAGCGATCAGGATCGCTAAAACCATATTCGTAGCTGTCACCCAGGTTTGAGAGAATATTTTTTTCAGATGAATTTGCCATTACACCCTTTAAGCCTGATCATCGACCATCTCGGGTTGGTCAAATTCATCTCTCACCCAGTCGTAACCGTGTTCTTCCAACTTCAGCGCCAGTTCAGGGCCCCCGGTTTCAACAATCCTGCCATTGAACATGACGTGAACAAAATCGGGCTTAAGGTAATTTAGCATGCGTTGATAATGAGTGATAACCAACACTCCCAGGTTATCACCGGCTATAGAATTTACGCCTTCCGAGACAATCCGGATTGCATCGATATCGAGGCCGGAGTCAGTTTCATCGAGAATGGCGAATTTTGGTTCCAACATAGCCAGCTGCAGGATTTCAGCACGCTTCTTTTCACCACCTGAAAAGCCTTCATTTAGATAACGCCCCCCAAAAGAATAGTCCACCTGGAGCAAATCCATCTTTGACTTCAACTTCTTGCGAAATTCCACCAAAGAGATCCCTTTGGAGTCGGGGTCATGTGCTTTAAGTTTTGAGTTCACGGCTACGCGCAAAAAATTGGCGAGGGTCACACCTGGGATTGCGACAGGGTATTGAAATGCTAAGAATATCCCTTTGTGCGATCGTTCCTCCACGGATAGTTCAGAAATGTCCTGACCATCGATCAAGATCTGACCTTCCGTTACTTCGTATCGGGGGTGGCCCATAATCGCATTTGAAAGGGTTGATTTGCCAGTCGCGTTAGGACCCATAAGAGCGTGAATTTCACCAGTGTTGATGGTCAGGTCAAAGCCTTTTATGATCTCCTGACCGGAAACACTGACATGTAAATTTTTGATTTCTAAGGTTGACATTAAGTTATCTTTCCTCGATATTATGTCTGAAAATAGCAGCGTCATTGTAGCAGATGGACGAGTCAAAGTCAATTTTTTATAGACGCAGGTAGGTTATTAATATTGTTCACGAGGTTAGACGATCGAGAAAATCGCGCTACTTGTACTGTATAATCTGAAATTGAGAGTGGCAAACTTTAGCCATTCCAAAAATCAAATTAGTAGTGGCAATTAGAATTTGTCACCAAAAGAACAAGGAGATATACAATGGCAGACGAAAAAAAAGGAATTTTTGATAAGTTGTTCGGTAAAAAAGATGTTGGAGACAAGGTAGAAGACGCCATCGAAGATATTAAATCAGAGGCTGAAATTGCCGCCGAGAACGCCAAGCGCGCTGCTGAAGCAGCACAGAGGAAGGCGGAGTCTGAAGCCCGCAAAGCCGAATATGAAGCCCGTAAGGTTGCTGACCAGGCCAAATCCAAACTGGAAGAAGCCAAACGCGATGCTAAAGAAAAAGTTGCTGAAGCCAAGGAAGCAGCCAAGGATAAACTCGAAGAATTAGAATCTAAAAAAGACAGAATTGCCAAGGAGATGTCAGAGAAAGAGGCCGCCAAGTATATTGATAACTATACTGTTCAGGCCAATGACACCCTCAGCCACATCGCTAAACATTTTTATGGCAAAGCCACCCCGCCTTATTACACCCTGATCTATGATCACAACAAAGATGTAATCGGTGACAACATGAACATGATCATCGCCGGTCAGGTGTTGCGCATCCCTGCTCTGCCAGAAGATCTGAAGTAGTTTGGGATCTTGCTTGATGACAGATAAACTCAGTCTTAGCAATGTTTTTGAAGAGGTTACCAAGGTTCTGGCAATTAACCGTCAGCAGCTCGATAATGCCGACAATTACAACCAGAACCATGGTACGAATATAGTGCACACCTTTAGCCTGGTCCAAAAAGCTGTCGCAAGCAAAGAAAACGAGCCTGCTTCAGAGCAGCTTGCTTACGCGAGCAAAGTTTTGAAGGAACAGAGCACAGGCGGAACCGCAAAGATTTATGCCGACGGTCTGGCCAGAGCTTCCAAAGAATTTGCAGGCAAAGAATTTAACGCCGATACAGTCGGCACATTAATCAATTCGATGATGGGGCTTGATGTAGGTTCTGAAAAAGGTGGCGGGGATTTCTTATCCTCACTCCTCAGCAGCCTCGGAAGTCAACAGACGGTACAGGGGCAACCTGCCAGCCAGCCTGAATCAGGCGACTTATTAGGTGGGCTGCTCGGTAGCCTGACTGGCTCAGGGTCGTCGCAGCCAGGCTCTGGAAATGACCTAAGCAGCCTCATTGGTGGGCTGCTCGGCGGGCAATCCGGAGGCAGCCACGTCAGTGGAAACCAGCCTTCTGATCTGGGTAACAAAGATCTATTATCACTTGGTTTAGCCTACTTAGCCGCCAAACAAAGCGGGGAGTCCAACCTGCAGGCAATCATGCAGGCCCTGGGTGGTGCCAGCCCTCTTGGAAAACGGCAAGATCAACAACAATCCGGCGCTCTGGTGATCAATACCATCCTTAAGATGCTGGGAAACCGTTGAAGACTATCAAAAACCAAAAAAGCCCCTCGAAGTTGAGGGGCTTTTGTTATCGATTTTAGTAGAAAATTCCTCGCGGCAAATTCTTTGCCTGCATGATCCAGCCTTCTACCATCTTCTGTGAGGGTGGGCGGCGGACAAGTTTTTTCTTGTCGTTAGTTTCAATAATTTTCATGTAGAGATTTTCAGGGTTGCGCTGGGCCAGTTCAACGACTGTATCTACACCGGCTTCTTCGAGCAGGTCGGAATATTCTTCAGCGACACCCTTGATACGATACAGGTCAGCATGATTGACCCATTCCAGAATCAGATCTTTGCTGATACCTGTTTTTTCCGCAATATCTTCACGGCCTTTGGGTTGAGCGCCAGCCTTGAGTAAGGCTTCCACAGTCTTAATCCCTATTTCCTGCAGTTTGGCGGCGTATACGGGACCAATTCCTTCGATTTCAATAATTTTTGCCATATTTTGCTCCTTTTTAGTGAGAATGACTGTTAATACTTCTTGCGTATAAGTAGAGAAGTTCGGATTTAAAGTATACCCTAATCGCCTGATGTTTGTTTCCTTCTCGCCCTTAAGAAAGATCTCTTTTCGTGCAAGGTTGAGTTTTCGCACAACCGTCTGGATGGTATACTCGCAGCCAGGAAAGAAGCGGGCGAAATACCACAAGGTCAATGCTGGGTTTGTATCCTCATTTCTCTCCTGATTGAATTAATTTCAAAACAGAGGTGGCTTCCTGGCAATTGCGCCAGAAGGGCCTACCTTAACGAGGTAGCGCATGACAGATTACCAACCCGCACAATGGCAAATAGACCAGACCCACCCTCATCACCATCAAGACCTGGTGGAGGGACTTTCTGGGCTGGTCGACCAGGAAATTGGCTATTCTTTTATCGAGCTTGGCTTGATCAGAGATATCAAATTGGAAGACGGTGAGGCGCATGTGACCATGGTGCTCACTACGCCCTTCTGCCCTTACGGGCCAGAAATGCTGAGCGATGCCAGAGCTATGGTCGAAAAGATTCTGGAAGTGCCCACCACCATCGAGCTTAGCAGCGAATACTGGAATCCCGCTATGATGGACCCAGAGCTGAGGGATTCCGATTGGGGGCTTTTCCCTTAGGTTTTATTTCATCAGTTCTAACAATTTCAGCCCAAGTGCCATGTCTCCTGCAATTTTAATTTTGCCGGTCATAAACGCGCCAACAGGGTTGAGCTCATCCCGCATTATCTTTAACGCGTTTTCAGCGCTGGCTTTGATGATCAACTGAGGGTTGGCAAGCTGACCTTCCTTGACCTCAACTTTCCCGTCATCGATTACCACTCCCCACTCACCTCCACCTTCGCCGGAAAGGGAGAATTGGAGAAGTGCGTTGATACCCTTGGTTTTTTCCAAATCAATTCGATCGGGCAGGTCATTGATAATATCTGAAATGTTTTCCATTGTTCACCTCACTGCGATTGTAATCTCAAAAACTGGCCAAAATTTTATTTTGAAGTTATTGTATAATATCAAGAGACAGAACTCTGTCTGATAAAAGTGTTCTAAGGAGATATTATGGACAAATACGAATGTATCGCTTGTGGCTATATCTATGACCCCGAGATTGGCGACCCTACTGCAGGTATCGCTCCCGGTGTTGCTTTTGAAGACCTGCCTTCTGATTGGGTCTGCCCTGATTGCGGCGTCGGCAAAGACCAGTTCGAGAAAATTTAGCTGATCCTTTAACTCAAAACTAAGATATGAAAAAAGGCTGAATTCAGCCTTTTTTCAAGTTTCTAAAGACCATTCTGCCAGAGGGAACCAGTATAAATTCAGAATAAGGTCCATTGATGGGGATATTTCTGCGGGACTCTATGCACTGAAGTGCCACCAGATCTGATTTGTAAACCCATGCCGGCGCGCACGATATCTGACCTCAAATCTCTCCAACAAAACCTCTAATTTTATCGAGTGCTTCCAACCATTCTTCTCGGCCATGAAATTAGCCCACCAATTTGAATAATCTGTGTGTACTTGCCTGAAAGTGTTATATAATTAGGTCACTATACTCGTTCAAGATAGGAGGAATAAATAATGGCAAGTGTTACCTACAAAAACGTCTGGAAAAAGTATGGCGACGTTGTCGCCGTGCAAGATCTCAATCTTGCAATCGAGGACAAAGAGTTTCTGGTGCTGGTCGGTCCTTCCGGCTGCGGTAAGACCACGGCTCTGCGCTGTTTGGCTGGCCTCGAAGAAATCACATCAGGTGAAGTTCTGATTGGAAACCAGGTGGTAAACGACGTCGCACCCAAAGACCGCGACATCGCTATGGTCTTCCAGAGCTACGCCCTCTACCCCCATATGTCTGTTTACGACAACATGGCATTCGGGCTCAAGCTCCGCAAGCTGGACAAAGACGACATCGATCGCCGCGTAAACGAATCTGCCCGCATTCTGGGCATCGAAGGTTTATTGAAACGTAAACCTAAGGAACTTTCAGGTGGTCAACGCCAGCGTGTTGCAGTCGGTCGCGCTATCGTACGCGAGCCAAAAGTATTCCTCTTCGACGAACCCCTCTCCAACCTGGATGCCAAACTGCGCGTCCAAACCCGTGCCGAGCTCTCCAAACTGCATCAACGATTGCAAACTACCTTCCTCTATGTCACTCATGACCAGACCGAAGCCATGACCATGGCTACCCGTATCGCGGTCTTGAACAAGGGTATTTTACAACAGCTCGACACCCCCCAAATGCTCTACGACTACCCCGATAACCTTTTCGTCGCTGGTTTCATCGGCTCCCCCGCCATGAACTTCTTCAACGGTAAAATTATTGTCGAAGATGGCAAGATGTACGTAGAGATGGACAGTTTCCGTATTAGAGTGCCAGAGAAAGACATGTCCAATTACAATTCCCAGGTTGGGAAAGATATTATTTTCGGAATCCGTCCTGAAGATATCCACAACCCCGAATTCGCACCTCCTGGCATTATTGCTGAGCCGGTTGAAGTCACGGTCGATGTTACCGAGCTGATGGGTAACGAAATTCTCCTCTACCTTATCAAAGGCACCCATAACTTTATCGCCCGGGTTGACCCCCGCAGTCGGGTTACCTACGGTGATAAGATGGTAGTTGCCTTCAATATGGAAAACTTCCACATCTTTGACCCCAACCTCGACCCCGAGAACCCACCTGTTGTTGGCAGGAAAAAAGAAGAGTAAAACTAATTTCATCTAAATAAAAAGTGCGCCTTGACCGGCGCACTTTTTTTACAGGAAATATCGTTAATAAGAACTGCCAATATCAAAATTTCGTCATTAAGCTATTGTAGTGCCGCTGGCTAAGTTGCTTCCTGATGGTTTACGTTTATGTGTCAAAACAACCAATATAATCCCAACCACCAAGGCTAACCCGATTACCAACACAAATGCGTCCCGCCAAAACTCAAATGGGAAGAGTCGGATCAGTGTCGAGGATTGGGAAAAAGTCCAGGTGCCGTCCTTGAAGAAAAGGCGGTGAAAATACTCAAACAGTTTGTCAAAACTTACCGCCAGGAAGATAAGCAGCGCTCCCAGCAAGCCAACGGTGATCCATCCGCCAGCATTTAATGCTTTGCGGATACTGCTCCATTGTCTCATGACCACAAACCAAATGATGATCGCGATGCTCACGCCTCCCAAAACGTACCAAACCGTTGAGCTGAGCGTGACTACTTCCTTCACATCGACCATATGTGAGAGTTCTTCCGGTGCAAATAACTTCCAGCCAGTTTCATCCTGCAGGTTGCCCAAATAACTGATATCCTCGTCATTGGTCAGATAACTTATGGCATACTCAGACCATTTGGTTCGCTCTTGAACGCTGAAACCGTAGGGGTCTGCCGGGAAGGAAGACCGTTTGTATTCTAACTCCGCAAAAGCAGGCGTCATTACCAGCCTGATCCCGGTCATGAGAAGAATATAGGGAATAAAAAGAGCCAAAATCACTACTAAAATCTTATTGATCTTCATGTCTCTCCTTGGTTATCCTGACAGGATATTCGTTTGTTTAAAAAGACTTTAAATCTGCTGCTACATCGTACAGGGATATTTCAATAATGGCTACCTTGACTTATTATATATTAACGTAGTTTAGGTGAAATTACAAAGTTATCACAAAGCTCTCGTATACCTGAAACAAACCAATGAAAGTGAAGGCGTCTATGAGCGACAATAACATAAAAGCAGAGACCAGAGATTCCTCGCATTCTCATCAGCCAGGTCAGTCTGACCATAATCAACATGAGCACATGGAGGAGCACGTCGACCGCAAGACTCAAGACGGAGGCCACGACATAGACCATAGTGAGATGGACCACAAAACGATGGACCATGGCAATCATGGAAAACACGACATCGGGCATAGCTCCCACCACGCCATGATGATCGAGGACTTCAAGAAACGCTTCTGGGTTGTCCTTGTTCTTACTATTCCCATCGTCATTCTTTCAGACATGGTGCAGATGTTGCTGGGATACACGATCGACTTCCCTGGCTCAAATATGGTCTTATTCGTGCTCTCCAGCATCGTCTTCTTCTTCGGTGGATGGCCTTTCTTCAAAGGTGCCAAAGACGAACTCGATGCCAGGCAACCAGGCATGATGATGCTGATTTCCCTGGCCATAACTGCCTCTTATCTTTACAGTACGCTGACCACTTTCTTCATCGCAGGTTCGGAGTTTTATTTCGAACTGACCACGTTAATTTTAATTATGCTTCTTGGTCACTGGATCGAAATGCGATCTCAGCTGGGTGCTTCCAAAGCTCTCGAAGAGCTGATCAGGCTCATGCCCGAGACTGCCCACAAGCTGGATGATTCCGGCAACATCACTGAGGTCAGCATGCAAGAACTGGTCCCCGGAGACCGAATCCTCGTCAAAGCGGGAGAGAAAATCCCCACCGATGGCAGGATCCTCGAAGGTGAGTCGGCTGTCAATGAAGCCATGCTGACCGGCGAATCGGTCCCGGTTGACAAGAAGCCAGGAATGCAAGTCATCGGGGGATCAGTGAACGGTAACGGGGTTTTGACAGTAGCCGTAGAGCGGCTGGGCGATGAAACTTACCTGGCCCAGGTCATCAAAACGGTGCGGGAAGCCCAGGCACAAAAATCACGTACTCAGGGGCTGGCTGATAAAGCAGCTGCCTGGCTCTTTTACATTGCCGTGGCCGCTGGCACGATTACGTTTATCTACTGGATTTCTGTCGCTGATATCAATTTCGCCCTTGAACGCATGGTAACCGTGCTGGTTATTGCCTGTCCTCACGCGTTAGGTCTGGCAGTTCCTCTGGTCAATTCTGTGACCACCTCTATCGCGGCGCGTAACGGCCTGCTCATCCGCAACCGCAACCAGTTTGAAGAAGCCAGGAATATTGACATAATTGTGTTCGACAAGACCGGTACTCTGACCAAAGGTGAGTTCGGTGTTACTGACATCATCCCTTCTGAAAGCGTCAGCGAAGACGAACTTCTCAGCATAGCTGGATCACTTGAAATTCAGTCCGATCATCCAATTGCGATTGGGATAACCAAAGCCGCTCAGGAGCGTGACCTGATACTCGAAAAGATCAGCAACTTTGAGAATCTAACCGGTGCAGGGCTCAAAGCCGAGCTTCGAGGTAAAACTTTTTATGTCGTCAGTCCCGGTGAAGTCGAAAGGCGTCAAATTGCCTACGACAAAAGCAGCTTTGAGGAGATCGCTGCTGAAGGCAAGACTGTTGTATTCGTGTTGGAAGAAGACCACCTGATTGGGGTCATCGCTTTGGCAGATATCGTCAGAGAGACCTCGAAAGATATCATTGACCAGTTGAAAGACCTGGGCATCGAATCCATCATGATGACGGGGGATAACGACAAAATCGCCTCCTACGTTGGCAAAAAACTGGGCCTCTCCCGCGTGTATAGCCAGGTCTTGCCGGACCTGAAATCCTCCAAAATTAAGCAGCTCCAGGAGGGTGGTTCCAGGAAGGTAGCCATGGTCGGCGATGGCATCAACGACGCGCCAGCACTGGCCACCGCAGATCTGGGCATCGCTATTGGGGCCGGCACCGACGTGGCCATGGAAACCGCCGATGTTATTTTAGTCGATTCAGACCCTAAAGATGTGCTCAGCATCATCAAGCTCTCCAAGGCGACCTACCGCAAAACCGTACAGAACCTTATCTGGGCTGCTGGATATAACATCATTGCTATCCCCCTGGCTGCCGGCGTGCTTGCGCATCGCGGGTTTGTGATCACCCCGGCGATTGGGGCAGCCGTGATGTCGCTCAGTACAATAATCGTGGCAATCAATGCAAGATTGTTGAAAATTGAGTGACCGGGAGGAAGATTTTCTGCAAATCAGAATGGTTTGCGTATTGCCTGTTCCCGGTAACCAGAACCAACCATATAGCACATAGTTCTTATATCGGGACTTCACGCTCTCGATAATCTCAACAGAAATAAAAAGAACGAGGAGAATTAAGAATATTCTCCTCGTTCAGATCAGGCTGGGGGCACTGGAGTCGAACCAATACATACGGATTCAGAGTCCGCTGTCCTGCCATTAGACGAGCCCCCACTAACGAATCATTAGTTTACCAAGATTCGTTCATTCAATCAAGGGTTGGGACGAAATCGTGTCGGGGCCAGGGGCTTTACTGGCTTACATTTGATCGTCGTTATTTGTCTGGACGATTCCTTTTGGTTTGGGTTGACTGCGCATGTGCACGTTTTGGACTAAGCCGATGCCCAATAGCATGGAGACCAGCGAGCTGCCCCCATAACTTATGAAGGGTAAGGTCAGGCCAGTGACCGGCAGCAGGCGCAGATTGACGCCGATGTTGACAATGGTCTGAAAACCCATCAGGACACCAAATCCATAGGCGATCAGAGCGCCGTAAGCGTCCGGAGCATTTTGGGCTACCTTAAAACAGCGCAGGATCACAAAAACCAGCCCGGCAACCACAATCACGGTGCCGACAAAACCGAACTCGTGGGCTAAAACAGAAAAAATGAAGTCGTTGTGGCGGATCTTCAAAAAACGCAATTGCACCTGGCTGCCCTGCCCATATCCGTTGCCAAACCAGCCGCCTGAGCCAATGCTGATCAGCGCTTGTTCAACATTGTAGGTCTCACCATGCCGGGCGTTCTCATCCGGCTGCAAAAAGTTAGTAAAGCGAGCCTTTTGGTAATCTGCCAGATAGGGGAAGTCAAGCAGAAAAGAAATCGTCAGGAAGAACAGCGCTGCTCCCAGCATGATCAGGATGTACCTGGGTTCCAGACCGCTGATCCAGAGCATGGCTGCCCAGAGGACGAAAATGACGATGCTGGTACTAAGGTTGGGTTGCAGCAAAATCCAGATGACAATGCCCAATGTGATGATCAGGCTGCGACCGATGGTGAGCCAATTGTTGATGCGCTCGATGTTAGCCGAGAAATAGCTTGCCAGAGCCAAAATAATAGCGATTTTTGCCAGTTCGGAGGGCTGTATGGTTACCAACCCAGTCTCGAGCCACCTGGCAGCGCCAAACCGTGCTCCGCCGATAACAAACACAACCAGCAGCAACAGCGCCACTAAGGCGTAAAACGGCTTGCTGAGGGTGGTCCAGATGTGATAATCAAAGGAGGCTACCAAAAATAGCACCACCAGACCGATTCCCAAAAAAATCGCCTGACGTTGAGGGTGATCTTCGAGTGTGGGGTTGCCGGCAATAGCGGTACTGATCAGTGCGACACCAAATATGCAAAGGAGCAGCACAACTGCGAAAAGCAGAAGATCGAATCGTTGCCAGGTTTGACGGGTATTCATCAGAGCAATCTCCCAGGTTTCAGGCTTGAGATATCTATCCCATTCTGGTCTTTGGTGATCACGAGACCGTTATGCTTTTGAAGCCGGGGTGGGATTTCCATCTCCTGATCGTCAAGTAACAGCCGACCGTTTTCTATTCTCAGCAGCCGGATAGTTGTAGTACGCTCTTCAGCCGAAGTGATTTTTGCGATGCCCTGAAGCGTTCCCCAAAGCAGCAGCGTGCCGGTGACTTCAAGTTGCGCTTTGGGCGGTACATCACCAATCAGTAGCAAGTCGCCATCATGCTGGAAGACCTCGCTCTCGGAAAGACTCCTTGGAAGGCAGGCAAAAGATTCCAATTCGCCTTCCTCCTCCAACGGAATAGCTGGGGTTTCGGTAATTTTTCTGTTGGGGTCAGGAAGGCTGGTGAAGAAACCGTGATATTCGGCAGCCTGACGGGTCTTTTCGGAAGCGCTCAGAATCGTCCAAAGGCAGACGCCTTCGTCTGCCAGATCTTTCAGCAGTTTCAAGAGCTGGTCTTCGGACCACTCAGTCAGGCCCACATCGAGGGCGATGCGACCGCCCTTGAAAAAACGTTCCTGCATCTGGATGCGGCCAACCAAAAGATCGCGCTGCTGGTACCACGGCGCGTCTGGCAGTGTGATCAACACGCCTCCGTGAATTCCCCTTACCAGTAATCCCGGCTTATTCATGCTTACTTGTTTACCTGCAGACCTTCCAGTTCGGCATCGATTTTCTTGAATTCGAAGTAGGCATCGATGATCTTTCGTACAATCGGTCCTGAAACTGTGGAGCCCTCGCGTCCATTATAGACGAACGAGACCACAACAATTTCAGGGTCATCGTAGGGAGCGTATCCGGCAAACCAGGCGTGCGAAGGCCATGAACCGGGGATGCACAACCCTTCGCGGTTGGCCCAGTCGTCACAATATTCAGCTGTGCCAGTTTTGCCAGCGATTTTATTTTGATCGCCTTCAAATTCGATTTTTGCGGTACCTTCCTGGCTGGTCACCAGCTGCATGCCCTCCATGGCCAGATCGATCACCCACGGCTCAATAGTTTTCACCTCGCTAGTCTGATTGTTGCCCTCATAGGTATGGATCAGCGGGTCTTTGGTGATATCCCAAAGGACTTCAGGCTCAAACGACTGCACCACATTGCCGTCCGCATCCACAGTCTTGCCAATCATGCTCAATTGCATGTGTTCGCCACCATTTACAATGGTCGAAAAGGAATTCATGACCTGGACGGGTGTAGAAAGCACATAACCCTGACCAACACCGGCCAGATAGGTATCACCAGTGGACCAGTTTTCACCCTGGTTAAGACGCTTCCAGGTGGGGTTTGGCAACAAGCCGTCGGCTTCACCCGGCAGTTCTATCCCGGTTTCCTTACCGTAACCAAGGGCAGCGCCGTATTCATAGAGATTCCAAACACCTAAGCCGCCATCTTCAACCTCACCAGGGTAACCCCCGCTCGCTTTGTACCAGTAAACGTTGCAGGAATAACCAATTCCGTGCTTGTAATCCACCGCTCCATGACCAGCAGGGTCATGGCAATAGTAACTTTGGTTGACACCAATATCACGCTCGTAAAATTGCTGACGCAAAGTAATAACCGGGGTACAACTGATGGTCTGTTCGGGCGTGACAATCTCCTCATTCAGAACTCCCAGAGCTGGGACCATCTTATAAACGGAGCCAGGCGGAAGCTCTGAAGAAATCGCTTTGTTAACCAGGGGCTTGGCTTCATCGATACTCAGTTGTTCGTAGTAGTAACCGGGTATAAACTGAGCCATGCGGTTGTTTTCGTAATTGGGATATGAAACCATGAACAGCAACTCGCCCGTTTTGGGGTTCATTCCGATTACCGTACCGCTGGTGCTCATCAATTCACCACGCTCGCGCATCCAAAATTCATTCCAGTAGCGTAGTTGTTCGATCAATGCAGCCCGCGCGGCGATTTGCAGGCGATAGTCAATGGTCAGGTGAATATCGCTGCCCGGCACGGGCTCAATGGGTTCTTCAACATCCCTGACAACTTCGCCACCCACGGTCACCTCGACAACACGACGTCCGTTGGTTCCAGCCAGGGTGTTTTGCATTGAGTTTTCGATTCCCATATAGCCGACCTTGTCACGACCGGAGACAAAGCCGAGATCGGTGTAATAATCAAGCAGGACTTCAGGGATAGGACCTAAGAACCCAATAATTTCGGCAGTTTGCTCTCCAGTTGGGTATTCGCGAATTGATTCAACTTCGATATCGATGCCCGGCCAATCCATTTTCATTTCTTCGATGACCATAGCGGTCTCTTTGCTGAGGTCACACTTCAGCCGCGTCGCCCGAAAAGGCCAGAGGCTTTCGGCAATCTCAACAATCTGAAAGATGCCCAGATCTGTATAACAAGGCGTGAAAACGCTTGCAGTTTCTTCATTGACCTCGCCCTGGTTAACGGGGATATCGATCAGTTTGCTGAGTTGGTCAAAGATCTCACGTATCTCGCCTTTCGAATCAGGCAACCTGGCTGGGGTGACAGTAACGTTGTATTGAGCGGCGTTTCTCGCCAACACAATCCCATTTCGGTCGTAAATCATACCCCGCTGGGTGGGGATGCTGATTACGGAAATGCGGTTTTCTTTTGCCTGGTCAACGTAAGTTTTTCCATCAATGATCTGGTAGTTAAATAATTGGGCAGCGTAATAGAGAAAGGCCAGGATGATGATCAGATAGATCCATCTGAACCTGCTAAGGTTGATGGTTGGTTTCTTGTATTCTTGATTATTCATGCTTCCACTCCTTTCGGGAAGGCATAATAGGCAATCTCGCGAACGATAGCGTACATTGGAATTGCCAGCAGCATGTTCAGCAAAATTGACGGCAGAGCTACCTCGACCAAAGCACTCGTGAACGCCAAATCTGTTCGCAGAATGAAGAGGTAGGCCATGTTGAGAATTACCTGGAGCAACGTGGCTACAAAAGTGAGCACAATGATGCCCAACAAAGGTGACTGCATAATTCTGGTCTGTATTAACCTGCTTAAACGATAGATAAAAAAATAAACTATCAGTGGTATATAGAAAGGCAAGGCGGAAATAAAATTCACAATTCCAGCCATGACAATTATCAGCAGCCAAAGCCTCTTGCTGCGATCATACAAACACCAGACAACCACAAAAAGCAGGAGAATGTCCGCGCTGCCAGACAGAATTTTCCATTGGCTAAACACGCTCATTTGGAGCATGGCCATCAGCACGAAGCTGGCAAAACTAATCAGATATGACCACATGGCTGCCTCAGGGAACCAGTGGCGAAATGTCCACTGAATCAAAATTTGTGATGACCAGGACCGCGCTCAGGTTCGAGAAGTCGACCACCGGTTGGATCGAACCGGTCTGGAACAGGACATTTTGCTTGGATTGCATACTAAAAATCTGGCCGACAAAGATATTAGCAGGATATGTTCCTCCCAAGCCAGAGGTCATCAAAATATCGCCGATTTGTATTTCAATGTCAACCGGAACCATATCGAGGCTGATCTCGCCGGTGACAGAGCCGCGTACTAAACCCTCCACCCCGGCTGTCTGAAGCTTGACGTTTACAGTCGAGTTTGCGTCCGTGATCATCTGGATCCTGGCGGCATCAGAGATGAGGGCGTCGATGCGACCGACCAAACCTTGTTGGGTCACAACAGGCATGCCATGGCGCAACCCATCGTTGCTGCCCTTATCGATAATGACGTACTGCAAAAAGGGGCTGATTTCACGTCCGATGACGGTCGCGGCAACATATTCGTGTTCAGGATTGGTGCGGGCAAAATCGAGCAGAGTGTAGAGTATGTCGGACTGGGCCAGGTTTTCCTGCAAGGCAACAACCTCACTCTGCAGCATCGCCACTTCGCTCTCAAGACGGGTGTTTTCCGCTCGCAGGGTTGCCATGTCGCGGGGAGAATTGAAAAAATCATTAAACGCCAGGTATCGCTGGGACAACCAGCTCTGGGCTGAGATAAACGGGCTGACCGAAAAACTGAACAGCGGTGTCAGGTAACCGGAGATAGCAAGAAAAAGAACTCCCACGACAACAAGGGTAATGATCAGGTTACGTATATTTTTAGGTGTAAAAAGTTTTGTTATCATAACAGGATCGACTGGTCAAAACCAATCGTTGAATTTATTTTGGCTGGCTGTTGGAATAAGGGTCCCGCTCAATGCCAACCAACAGGTTCTCGTACAAGTCCATGTCATCAAGGACCATACCGCAGCCTCGCGCCACACAGGTCATCGGGTCTTCAGCGACCCAAACGCGAACATGGACTTCATTGGCAAGCCGGTCAGTAAGACCCTGCAGCTGGGAACTTCCACCAGCCAGGCAGATGCCATTATCCATCAAATCTGCCAGAATTTCCGGTGGAGATTCATCCAGAGCGTCTTTGATTGTATCAACAATAACCTGGATCGATGGGCCCAGGGCTTCTCTAATTTCAACAGAAGAGATTTCAATCGATTCAGGCAAACCTGTGATCAGGTTGCGCCCCCTGACGTCGACTGTTTTTTCTTCCTTTAGGGGATATGCAGAGCCGATGGCAATTTTAACCTTCTCCGCGGTCTGTTCTCCGATAAACAAATTGTATTTGCTGCGCACATATTCGATAATGTCCTGGTCCAACTCATCACCGGCAACGCGCAGAGAGCGCGAAATCACAACCCCGCCAGCTGCGATAACAGCCACCTCTGTAGTTCCGCCGCCAATGTCTACGATCATATTGCCCAGGTCTTCCTCGATCGGCAGACCCGCGCCAATAGCTGCGGCAGCAGGCTCGTGGATCATGAAAGCCTCTCTCGCACCAGCTGACATGGCAGCGTCGTATACAGCCCGCTTCTCAACTTCAGTCGCTCCTGATGGAATACCTACAACCACACGGGAATATGGGAACAGGACAATGCTGTTCTCATGGGCGCGGCTGATGAAATATTCAAGCATCGCCTGGGTGATGTCATATTCAGAAATCACGCCATCGCGTAAGGGGCGCAGGGCGACCATGTTAGCAGGGGTGCGTCCCACCATCGCTTTGGCAGCTGCACCTATTTTTTCTGGCTCGCGTGTGCGTTTGTTAATTGCGACCCAGGAGGGCTCGTTGATCACGATCCCTTTTCCTCTGACATGTACCAAAGTATTCGCTGTTCCCAGGTCGATACCCAGATCCAACGATAGCAAACCCAGCAACCATTTTATTGGGTTGAAAAAAGCCAAATTTTATCTCCATCTATCGAAGAATATTCTTCAATTTATTGGGCAAATTATAACATAGAGAAAAATTGTCAATAATCGGAATGTGCTTATGCCGATGGGATTCGTGAGCCTGACATTATTATATTATCCACAAATGTTTCCGATGTGTCTTTGGCAGGATCTAAACCATTCAAAAGTTGTCGCAAATACGAAGTCAGAGATGTTACAATTCAGAAACAAGCCGAATATTAACCTGGAGACACATGAACAAAACATTCAGCCTTTACAGACTGCAGCAGCTCGATTCACAACGACTCCAAAATCTCAAACGCATCAAACAAATCGATCAAATAATCGCTTCAGACAAAGCGGTCTTGAGAGCCCAGTCCATCGTACAAAAAGCAACTGATGCCCTGACCGAGAGCGACAAAGAACTTTATGATATACATCAAAAGGTAGAGGCAAAAGATCTTAAGCTGAAACAGACTCAGGCAAAACTTTTTGGTGGCAAGATCAGCGCTACGAAGGAACTGCAAGACCTCCAGGCCGAAAGCGAAGCGCTCAGGCGAACTTTAACTAACCTGGAAGAGGAGCAAATGGCACTGCTGGATAAGCGCGATAAACGGCAGAGCACCAAAGAAACCGCGGAAACTGACTTCGAGGAACTGTTAAATCAGAAAGCCTCTGAAAATTCCCGGCTCTTGGGCGAGCGTGAAAAACTGAAAGGTCAGCTTTTGAAGGTAAATTCTCAACGGGAAGCTTTAAAAAAGCAGTTAGATGAGGCCTTATTAAAAGAGTATGCCGCTCTCTTCAAGAGAAAAGGTGGGTTGGCTGTTGCCGAAATCTTCGAAGGCAGCTGTAAAGCCTGTGGCGTACAGATTTCTCCAACAGATATCCAGCAGGCCGCCGATCCCAGCGTGATCCTTAAATGCAAGAGTTGCGGCCGGATCTTATATAAACTCTAAGTCTTTCATTAGTCAGGCTGTTCATGTTAGAAGGATTGCCCGGTACTGACACTTTCTCTTTTTTTAACTGAACCCGACCCTTTGCCGTTCCTGCTCAGTTTTGCTCTGACTTCTTAAACGAATCGGATCAAAAGACGAATGAGCAGCCATTCGATCAAGTTGACTGCCAGGATCGCCACCACAGGTGTGAAATCTATCCCATTAAGCGGTTTAATAAAACGCCTGAAGGGGTTAAGTATGGGGTCCGCAATCCTGGCTATCCCTATACGCAGAGGTTTGTCTGGGGACATGAACATGGACAAAAGCACATGCAGGAAAAGCAGAAATACGGTCGATCGGGCAAAAACCTGAATAAATAGAATTATTATTTCCATAGTCTCTCAATCTTGGTAAACACGAGGACCTAATAAACGCTCGCCTATGCGCACAGTCGTGGACCCCTCTTCAATGGCAATTTCAAAGTCTGATGACGTTCCGGCTGAAAGCTGGTTTAATCTGCCATCAGCTACCTGGTTTTTCAAAAAATCTTGCAGCTGGCGAAGTTTTTGGAAATATGGCCGGCTCTGCTCCGGATTCGGAAACAAGGGCGGCATGGCCATGAGCCCAACCAGCTTTAATTTTTTCATCGCTATGATCTGTCTCACTGCCGGAAGCAGGGCCTGCCTGTCTTTTTCATTGCTGCCTTGGAAGCCAATTTTGCTGCTTTCCTCCCCGATATTGACTTCAAGAAAAACTTCCAGTGGAGGCATCTCGTCAGGTCTATGCTTGTCAAGCAGACCTGCCAGTTTGATCGAATCCAACGAATGTACCGTATGAAAGTTCTCAGCAACCTGGCGGGCTTTACGGCTTTGAATATGCCCGACCATATCCCAACGGATATCATCAAACTTCTTGAAATAGTCAATCTTTTCCAGGGCTTCCTGGACGTAGCTCTCGCCAAAAGCCCGTTGACCACAGCGATATGCAGCTTCAATCACTTCGTTAGGTTGTCGCTTGCTGATCGCCAAAATGGTAACGTCGTCGGGTACTCTCCGGCTGATCCTGGCGGCACGCTTTACAATTGCCTGAATCTCAGCCAGGTTGCTCCCGATTTTTGCTTCCAGCAGCTTACTCTCCATGCGTTGCCTATTCTCCTTTAGGGGTCAGGCTGATCGCTGCCGCAAAACGCCCGGTCAGCCCTTTTTCCTTACGGTAAGAATACCATTCATGCAGGTTTTCGGCTGTACAGATGCGTGATTGTTCAAGTTTTTGGACACCCGCTTTCCTGAGGCTCCATTCATTAGCCGCCCACAGGTCGAGGTAGTCTCCATGCGCTGTCTCGTTGATAAAGTCAGCCGCTTTACTGCCCCATTTTTTGAAAAACTGGGCTCTGACGTCCTTGCCGATTTGGTAGCATTGACCACAAATCGAAGGTCCGATACCTACCAGCATGGTCGCAGGGTCACAGTCAAATTCTCTGACAGCCGCATCGATCGCGGTTGATCCGATCTCGAGCAAGGTACCTTGCCAGCCGGCATGTACCAGTCCAACCACCTTTTTCACGGGATCGTGAATTAAAATGGGCACGCAATCTGCAAAACGCATGATCAGCGTAATATCTGGGTTTTGGGTGAAGATGCCGTCGCCAGGCTGATGCTTCTGTGAAACGGGTCTGGGAGAGTCAGTAAAATGGATAATATCACCGTGTACCTGCCAGACATCAAAACGGTTTTCGAAGGGCATGCCGAAATTCTGGAACAGTCTGATGTGATTAGCCCGAACGTGTTCAGGGTTATCGCCATTG
>Ga0265293_10004795_pt1 | contig 23417 bp, 21 predicted proteins | sample Munlanlewell138R_FD_192505 | JGI IMG/M metagenome (GOLD analysis project Ga0265293, IMG submission 192505) | Leachate microbial communities from a municipal landfill in Southern Ontario, Canada - Leachate well 138R | ecosystem: Engineered > Solid waste > Landfill > Unclassified | place: Canada... | reverse complement strand
TCATCCATGAGCATTTTGCTGTACTTCTTATGCAAGTTCATTGCGTCCACATATCGTTCGGCTAGAATGTAGGCCTTGATGCCCAGTTGGTAATACTCCTCTCGAAATGGGTCCTTTTTGACTCCCAAGCGACAGACTCGAATGGCGTCCTCGAGATTGTCTCGGTGCTCCATCATCAGCTCCGCAGAGCGCTTGATGGTCTCAAAGTAGAGTTCTTTGTAATCATCGCGGAAGGATATGGTCCATTCTTCATAGACCTCTTCGCAGAGAAAATCGTCCCTATAGAGTTCGAGAGCGGATTCGCAGTGAAAGAGTGCCATTTCCGGATCGCGAGTGGCAAGTTCCCGTGATTTCATCACATGGCGTCTAAACTGCTCGGCATCAACGCATCCGCGGTCAATATCGAGCCAATACGACCCATTTTCATAACGCAGTGGTGCTTCTGCGTCTGAATTGGCCTGAGAAGTTAGGATACGCCGCACGAACCACACAGCGGTGTGTAAATTGCTGGTTCTGTCAGTGTCTTTGTCATCTGGCCAGAGTAAGTCGATCAGCACATCAGTAGGTACCCTTTTCCCAGGCCTAGCCGCGAGATATTTTAACAGCATAAAGGCCTTTTTGGAGCTCCACACATCTGAACTGACTCTTGCTCCATCCACAACCAGATTGAAAGAACCCAAGAGGCCAATCTGCAATTGGCAATAACGGCGGCTGGTCATTCGTAATCCCTCCAGATGTTAAGGGGGTCTGTCCCCCTTTACGAATATAGACCTTTTGTTAAGGGGGACAGACCCCCTTAACAAGCCCCATAAAATGGTTAGAAACGGGCATCGCTGAGGAGCCAGAACTCTTCCGTATCTTTGAGGGATGGATTGTCCTTGGCATAGTCAAATGCAGTCTTGCCTTCGTTGGACCGTAGTGTTCCGTCGGCCCCGGCACCAAGAAGTAGTCGAATCACTTCGGGATAACCACTTATCTCAGCGGCTTTCATCAAGGCCGTATAGCCGGATCTGTCTTGCTCGTTGACGCTGGCTCCGGCAGCTAGTAGCACTTCAACGGGAGGGGCTCCCCAACCTAGACTAGCAGCATACATCAATGGTGTAGCGTTATCGACATCTTTACTATTCACATCAGCTCCTGCCTCAATCAAAGTCTGAAGGACCTCTGGATTCGGGTTACTCATGGCAGCTACCATGAGCGCATTGCTTCCAAAGGCAGTGGTTTGATTTACATTTGCCCCGGCCTCCAGGAGCACGGCAATCACTTCAGGGTTTTCGTTACCCATGGAACCCCAGATCAAGGGGGTGAAGCCAAACTCATCAGCCGCATCTACCACCGAACCTGCCTCAAGCAAGAGCTTGACTGCCTCGGGGGTCGAAGTATAGGCGGCCTCGTAGAGTGGGGTGATACCTGATACGTCCTCTGCAGAAACATCCGCCCCTGCTCCGAGCAGCATGGCGATCACTTCTGGCGAAGAACCGGTTCTGGTCGCCCAGAGAAGTGCGCTTGCATCGGTACTGTCTCTCGCGTTAACAGGTACTCCTGCTTCCAAGAGGAGAGAGACCACTTCGGGTACTGTTCCTTCCGAAAGAACCGACATTAGGACGGTAGAACCAAAGTGATCACGGGCGGATACATCTGCGCCTGCGTCGACAAGAATACGGAAGATCTCAGCCGACGCCTGTCCCCAACTGGCCCAAAACAAGGGCGAGGCCCCGCTATTGCTCCTTGCGCGTACCTTTGAACCAGCATCCACCAGCATTTTTATGATCTCTGGATGAGGTTCCTCGCGCAGAGCCCACATAAGGGCAGTGGCACCATTTTCGTCATCGGTGATGTGGACGTCAGCTCCGGCGTCCAACAAAACTTCGATCACTCTGGGATTCTTGTTGGCCCAAGCTGCCCAGATCAGAGCGGTATTGTTCCCGTTATCTACTGCATTGACATTGGCTCCAGCATCCAGGAGCATTTGAACAATCGCCTCGTCTGTTGATGCGACAACCGCTTCCATCAATGGGGTATGACCTGTATCGTTTTTCCAGTTCGGGTCTTCTCCTCTTTCTAGTAGAGAACGTACTAGATCCCGATCGGGTATGCGATCCAAGATCTGCATCAAGACCGAGTTCCCTTCATCATCCACTAGGTTCAGGTCGCTGCCCGCGTCCACAAGCATGCGAATGACTTCGGCATCATTCTCAAAGACCAAGGCCTGTTTGAGGGGAGTGAAACCAGCATCGTCCTTGTGATTCAGGTCTGATCCACCCTCGATCAAAAGCCTCACGACCTCAGGATCCAGCACATCGGCCAGGAAGACTTGAAAAATGGGTAGTTCGCCATACATGTTGGTTGCATTGACATCGGCCCCGGCCTCAAGCAGTAAACGAATCACTTCGGTATTGGGACGAAGGGTTCCACAGGCTAACGAGAGCGCCGTATCGCCGTATTCGTTGCGGTAATTTACATCAACACCCGTTTCCAGGATCATACGGATGACCAGGGGACTCTCTTCGCTCAGTAGAGCCTCCATGAGTGGGGAGTAACCCCAGGGGTCATCACCGTATACCACGGACGAAATACTGAGAGACGCCAGAATAAAACAGGCAACAAAGCAAACTGTCAGCACGTTACGACGCTTCATTGATATACCTCCTTACGTATCCTCGGTCTAGAAGATGGAGAAGGCAATGAATAATCCTGCAGCCAAGGACGCGACGAGGGAGACAACCGTGATTTGCGTATTGATTGACGGTCCAGCTGTATCCTTGTAAGGATCTCCCACAGTGTCACCTACGACCGCGGCTTTGTGAGCATCGGAACCCTTGCCTCCCAGATTTCCCGCTTCAACGTACTTCTTGGCGTTATCCCACAAACCACCGGCATTACTCATGAATAGTGCCAGGAGAAGACCACTGACAATGTTACCGGCCAAAAAGCCGCCAACGGCCGTTACTCCTCCTATGAAGCCTACGACGAGTGTAGTAAGGATAGCCATAAGTCCCGCTGGAACTAACTCTTTGAGGGCCCCTTGCGTAGCTATGTCGATGCAACGGGCATAGTCGGGCACCCCAGTTCCTTCACGAAGTCCAGGAATCTCATCAAACTGTCGATGGATTTCTGCTGTCATGCGCTGGGCATTGCGGTCAACGCCGAGCATAAGCATGGCCGAAAAGACAGCCGGAACGGCAGCCCCCACCATCATTCCGAAAAAGACCACCGGATTCATAATGTCAAAGCCTTGAATGAGTTCCAGGCCTCGTGCCAGCAAGATGTCATTGGCCTCTGACATAAACGCCCCTAGCAGAGCGATGACAGTCAAACCTGCCGCACTAATAGCAAAACCCTTGGTAATGGCTTTCACCGTATTACCGGCACTATCGAGTTCATCAGAGATGCGAAGAGCCTCATCACCAAGACCTGCCATTTCCACTAAGCCGCGGGCGTTGTCTACAATCGGTCCATAAGCATCGTTGGAGATGATCATACCCACAATAGAGAGCATACCAACAGCAGCCATGGCAATACCGAACAGGGCATCGAGATTTGTCGTGGGGTCAATACCATTTGTGATCGTAAAGGCTGCCAGAGCCGAGATTGCGATCCCGACCAAGGCAGGAAACACGCTCAGAAAACCATAACTCGTTCCCGAGAGAATCGTAAACGCTGCCCCGGACTTAGACGCCGTGGCTACCTGGCGTACAGGATTTCGCTCATCATTTGTAAAGTAGTCGGTTGCTACGCCAATAACAACTCCAACAAAGAGCCCAATGATCGTTGCACCCCAGTAATGCCAGCTAAAGTCAAAGACCAAGGTAGCCAAACCTGTTATCACGGCAAAAATCGCGGTGGTAATATAGGTTGATTTGTTCAGGGCACCCGTTGGATTCGACCGTGGAGTAATGCGGGCCATCAGCACCCCGATGATAGAGGACAAGAGGCCTGCAGATGCATAGCAAAAGACCATGTTCGTAAACTGGCCCAGGCCTTTATCGAGGGCCATAGCCAGCACGATGGCGGCGGAAAGAGAGGCTACGTGAGAGTCGAACAGGTCTGCACCCATCCCGGCTACATCACCAACATTATCACCCACATTGTCGGCAATGACGGCTGGATTACGTGGATCATCCTCTGGAATTCCCAGTTCGACCTTGCCAACCAAGTCTGCACTGATGTCTGCTGTCTTGGTGAAGATCCCGCCGCCGGCTTTCGCAAAGAGGGCTAGGGAAGATGCGCCAAAACTAAAACCTAAGGTTAGGGCGGCGTCTCCAGTCAGAATCATGATACCTGTCACGCCAAGAAGACTGGACCCAACAACCGCCATACCCATCACTGCACCACCGCGAAAACCAGTGGTAAACGCATTTTCCATACTCTCCACGGCCGCCGTCGCTGTCTTGGTGTTGGCCACAGTGGCCACTGCGATTCCAACCTTTCCTGCGAGAGCGGAAAATGCTGAACCAGCAACGTACGCGATGGCCATAAAGACATTTCGTGTTACTTCACCCTGCCAGATAGGTTTGGGCAAGAACAAGACTATGATTATGGCAACGACGAGCACAAAATAGCTCAGCAAACGGTATTCCCGGGCTAGAAAGACATTCGCCCCGTCACGGATCAGTTTTCCGATTTGCTGGGTTTTCTTCGTTCCTGAATCTTGCCTCTTGACCCAGGCGTAAAGCCAGGCCGCGGTTACGAACGACAGTAAAGCAACAACGATCGATACAGCAAACCAATTCACGAAGATCCCTCCAATAAATTAAGCTCGTTTTCAATATTCTTCCAAAACCGTCAATCGCCTGCCAAGCTAATGAGAAATATCCTGTTTCAAGGCGAACTCCGACAACAAATTTCAAATTATGGTCGACTTCTGCAAAAAAGAAGGCGATATTTAAGAAATGGGTAGAAATCCCTAGATGGCATAGTTCACTCAAGACAAAAGCACCAACCGTAATGGTTGGTGCTTTGCTGTAGATATTATCGTTTCGCTTTTGCCCTAAGTAGGAATAGAAGAAGTGGTATCAGATACACGCCGAGCAGACCGAGGGTTACGAAGGTCATTCGTGTCGATACAGGTGCAAGTCCGATCAAGAGCAGCATCGGTGCTCCCATGACAATGGCAAAACTACTGCCTGTCAAGAGATTATTGGCTGCTGGGGTTTCGAAGTCCGGATCGATTTCGCGAAGCAGGAGCACTCCAGAGCTAATCGTACCTGTAAGCATTCCATACATGGAGATCATTCCTTCATAGAAGTAGCCAGGATAGATCTCCCTACAAAGCCACCTTAGCCAGTAGAAGGTTCCAACGCCGCCTGCGATGGAGAGAAGAACAAACGGGATCCACAATCCTGACAGATCCGTGATGTCGATAGATGCTATTCCGGCAACGATCATAACGTCAAAGGCCAGACCCGAGATCCGGCTCAAGAGGTAGTTGTTCTGATACTGGCGTGTCATCATTCTCGACTTGCGCAGTCCGCTAATGACAACCCGTACGAGGATGGCCATCAACGCACCAACGATGAAGTTAAAGCCCCACAGAAGTGGATCGAGTGTACTCGAGAGTCCTGGAGCTACGGCACCAACAAGGGATGAGAGCCCGTGTATTGCCAGATAGGTGAGCAGGTAGACGATCAGAACCAAAGCGAACTGTACTGAAAACCTATCGATGGACTCTGCAATGGGAATCTCATTTTGGTCCTGGAACTTTTCTATCGTCACCAGTTCTTCAACTTCCTCATACTGGTGCATTTTGACTCTGCCTTTGCGGACCAGCCAGTTTAGATAGATGACCCCGATAATGCAGGCACAGAGATAGCCTGAGGCAGCAATGGAGAGTCCAAACGATCGACCGCCCATAAAGCCTAGGGCTTCATACATACCCCCAACGTTGTTGGCCTGACCGGGCCCTTGTCCGTAACCCATGGGCAGCAGAATACCTGCGGCCTGGAACATGTCTGGCATAATGGTATAGGAAAGCAAAAGGGTGATAATCAGTCCCATGATGCCTTGGATAACATAGGTCGAGATGATCAGTGCACCGCTCTTCGGTGCTGTGAGACGATCGGTAGTCCCGCTCGTTTCGATTTGGGGGACGCGAAGGGATAGGGCAATAAACCCAATGGCAATCCCATGATAGGTGATCATCTCAAGGAACATAGCATTAATGTCCAGAAGATTGGCATTCCGCAGTAGAAGGAGGACAAATCCCGCCAAAACGGCTGTTGGCATTAGGGTCTTGCGTACGAACGGGAGCTTTCGCCTTAATACATTAGCCCCCAGGATTGTGGCTGCAATGATTCCCAGTTGGATTATGGCACTCCATAAACCTGTGTTTGCTGACGAAAAGTCCATAGGTCACCTCGTTGTCTGTAGTTGATTGTATAGTTCCAGATACTTGCGTCCGCAGAACGACCGACCGCCCACAAGGGCATAGTGCTTTCCACCGCTGGTAAAGGCTATGTTTCCGCGACCGTAAAGCGCCATATCCGAAATCTCGTCAAGGGCAAAGTTCAGGGTGCCGCAGACAAGCTTGTCCCGGTACATGGCAAGTGTACCGGAGCCGCTATCAACCCGCTCTCCTCTGTGATTTGCTTGAATAAGGTTTAGTGTCACATTCCCGTCAGAGAAGGCAGGCTCATCTCTAAGGTCTGTGGCAATGCGGGTGAGCTGTTGGTTTTGCCAGGCATCCCATTCTGTGACTGTCCTATAGGGCCCGCCATTTAGGTAGCCATACTCATCATAGACGGTCTTAAGACCACAGCTGCAGGAAAACTCGCTGCCCCGGCTCTTCAGTGTGCCGATCTGCTCGCATTGGGGGCAAATAAACAGCGCCGTCTCCAAGCCTTCTGCGAGTCTCCGCCCTTTGAAGCGTATTCTTTCCTCATCCTGCCGTGCATAGGCGTCTTCAAAAAGGTCAGCCTTGATGACGTCATTCACTTCATCAGCGGTCATGTTCGCCAACTGTTCTGCGGAGTAAACCTGAACAACGTAGCCCCGCATCTTGCCCCTTCGTAACGTGTAGGCCCAGCGCGGTGTGGTGAAGTAACCACCCTCAAGCTTGTAGGTAACAAGGGGAACCTTGCAGGCCTTGGCCAGTTTGCCTACAGAAGGCGGTATAGGTCCCGTGAGACCATTGAAAGAACGGTTTCCCTCTGCAAAGATGCAGATGTTCTTTCCATCCTTGAGCCTGCGCATGACATCCCTTACCGTGCTCATATCTGTACTGCCCTTAAGGCGCGAAATAGGGTCAAAGAGGTACACGAGCAGGCGCGATGCCAGGCCAACGCGGAAGATGTGCTCGCTGGCTACAAAATACAGAACCTCTTTAAAACTCAGCTGCACGAATGCGGCATCGAGGTCTCCGTTGTGGTTTGCATAGACAAGAAAAGGACCTTTCAGACCCGAGGCGGGCTGTGCTTCGAGTCTAAACAGCCACTTGAATACGGGTCTTAGGACCGTTGTTAGAACACCATAGACTCTGGCGTGACGCCTATAGTTTCTGTATCGTTCCTCCGACATCGTTTGTCCTCCCTTTTTGGTCTAGCTATTGGTTCGATAAATCGCGGTGTATTCCTGTTAAACCAGCGTGAGCTTTCTGTGAACTCCTCATCTGGATCAATCGAAAGAAGAAAGGAAAATCCCCTGGGAAGCTGCTTCCTAGGGGATTGTTGGGCAGTTAGCGCATGATGGTCATGTAATAGCCTTGAAGTTGGGTGGGAATGTCTCCCACGTACAGGTTTGTGTTGTCAAAGGTGCCGATATAGTCTTCTCCCAGCATGTTGTTGAGATGAGAACGCATGGTAAACTCAGGTAACTTGCCGATGACCCGTTTCCCATCAAAGAGGAAGCTGACTTGCACTGGCGTAGCGTAGCTGCCGTCGGCGGTGAAATCTCCACCGGAGCAGACCAAGGCCAAGATGGCGGGCTGCCCCTTCAGCGCGGCAGCGACATCCTCGCTGTCGGTTCTAAAGGCCAGTGCTCGTCCCTGAGCACCATCAATGGTGGGTGGATCGTCGTAAGAGCCTGTAGCGGCTCCAGTATGCTGTAAGTTGTAGAGATGGGCTGTCTTCTTGTCCGTCAGAACCCGGCTCAGTCGTCCCTGTTCAATCAGGGTCAACCGGTCATCTGGCAAGACGACTCCTTCTGTGTCAAAGAAGGGGGCTATGGTTGTGCGAGGATCTCTGAGCAGTTCGATGTTCACCCGGTCTGAAAACAGTTCTTCGCCCATCTTTCCGCTGAACAACGAGCTTCCTTTGGCAAAACGTTCGCCATGGAGTTCCCGCCCAATAAAGCGAAGCAAAACAGACGTCTCCATGGTGAACACAGGAAGCACATCCCCTTCGGGAAGATCTACTTTATTGCGATACGCCTCGAGGAACTCGCGGTTAAAGGCCAGGAATTTTTCGGCATCAAACTGACGACTCAGACAGCTCAAGAAACCATCAAAAAGATTCGCCGTGGCCTTTTCCTTGAGAACCAACTGAACTGCGAAAAGAGCATCTCGGTATTCCAGATCCAAACCTTCGCTATTACGCATCTGGAAGGTGATTTCGTTTGAGGAAATCAGTTCGCTGAAACTAAAATCAGAATATTCCTCGCGCAGAATCGTCAAAATCTTCTCCGCGTGATTCAACAGCTCCTGAGCAGCCATGGGTTTGTCATTGTAGCAGCGATGGTCTGTGCGATCTGTGCTGAGGGGATAGGGGTATTCAATGCCTGCACTGAGGTTTTGCACTGCACTGTCCAGTAAGAACGCGTCGGAAACGTCGCCAATGGCTCCGGAAATCCCGATCTTGCCATCCCTATAGACGCGGACGCCCTTCTTCGTGATGTCCTTAAGACGCATCGCCTGGACCTGGCTCATCTGGACTCTCGCCGTTGTTTCTTTCTCACGGATGGTGATGAATTCTTGTTTCATTCTGCTACCCCCTTATTGCACCTTTAGTTTTCTGACCCTAGTATAAGGGCCCCCAAAGCCTACTGGCAGTGGGTATTGCTCCATCTTACCGCAACCGCCTCCAACAAAACTGGTTAGTTCAAACTCCTCGCTCACGGCATCAACTTCCTGGAGAGTGCTGAACACATTTCCTGTTACGACCGAGATCTTCACGGGACTCGTGATCTTTCCGCCCTCGATCTTATATGCTCTGGCTGGAGCCAAAGTGAAGGTTGACATGCCCGATCCATGTTTCAACGTTTCGAGGTAGATACCAGTGTCCATCTCAGCAATGATGTCCTCGAGGGGTCTTGTTCCCTTTTCAATATAGGTGGTGGTCATGCGTACGATGGGCTCAAACTCGAAATCCACGGCACGCGCATTGCCCGTAAGACCTTCCTCCAGAGCTACACTAGTGGGAACACTATGCAAACGACCCGTGAGAAGTCCTGAACGAATGATATCTGTCCTTCTTCCCTTGGTTCCTTCGTCATCAAAGAGCGTGTAGCCAGTGCCTGTGATCGTTCCGTCGTCAATTATATTTAGCAGATCTTGACCTACACGTTTACCCAGAGCCCATTCGGCTCGCATGGCCTCATCGCCGACCATGAAATCTGATTCGCTCTTGTGTCCAAAGCTCTCGTGGGTGAAGATGCCTGTTGCTTCTGGACTGAGGAGTACCGGGTATTCACCGGGAACCACCTTTTCGGCGTCGCGGACAAAGGCGACGTTCTTGGAGATCTCCTCGTGAAAATAGTCCATCGACCGCTCTAAGTCAGCAAAGTAGCTAACGCCTTTGGATATGCCCATTTGGTCTTTGTTCTCGCCGCAGACAATATCCAGGGAAAGGCGAACACCGCATATTTGCTGGTCAAAGGTAATGGCCGCTCCTTTTGATGAGTAGAACGATTTGATGGTCTTCTTATCCATGTAATAGGAGTTGTGGTTGACGATTGCGTCGTCGGAAATGCGACCTAAGATGGTCTCGAGCAGTGCCTGTTTTTCCTGAATGGGCACGTCGGTCACCGAATGTTCCTCATAACGCAGGGCACGTTCCTGATGAACCTCGAAAGCCTTGACAATGGGGTGAGCCAAAATATCTGGATTGGGTTTCGCCATCGAGCACAAGGTCTCGATGTGGGTTTGCAGATGCTCCGTATCGGTGGTGGAGCTGTAGTACCAGCGCTGTCCATCAAACACCCGAATAAAGGCCCCCTTCTCTCTGCGGACCTTTTGCCCCTGAAGTTCGAGGCGTTTAAAGCGGATTTCGGTTTCAAAAGATTCTTCTACGCGAACGTCAACGTACAAATCACGGGGGAAACTATACATTTGCGACCTCCTCTTATCCCGTTCCTAATGGACCCGGGGTTTTTCAGCTGATTCCCCCAGTAATTTCTGGAAATTTCTACGATTTCCTCCCTAAAACGCAACATTGTACTGGTGGCAGGGATTTCAATTTGCATCGCCAAACAAACAGTAACACCTACACACAAGCAAAGGAGTGGACTTGCCATGGGGAAGTTACGCAGACAGACGGTGCTCTTGCTCGTTATTCTTTTTACTTTAGGTAGCGTTGCTTTAAGCACGCAGGCCGGGGGGTCTGTACAAAACGTGATCTTGCTCATCGGCGATGGTATGGGTTTCAACCATATTACAGCCGCGAGAATCAGTATGGAGGATGGAGCGTACGCAAAGCTTAACCTCGATACGATGCCCTATACGGGTTTTTCTATCACCTTTTCCAGCGATAATCTGGCCACAGATTCGGCTGCGGCAGCCACCGCGCTGGCCACAGGCTATCGGACCGAGAATGGAAGGCTGGCCACCCTGCCCGATGGCACTGCGGTTCAGAGTATCATGTTGAAGGCGAAGGAGAGGGGCTTAAGCACCGGTATTGTCACAACCGCTAGTCTTACGGATGCAACGCCTGCAGCCTTTTTAGTGAACGCCGACTCCAGAACCTTTGAGCGCACCATCGCGGAAGGCATCCTAAACTCACAAACAGACGTGCTGTTAGGAGGCGGCGCAGACGCTTTTGGCATTAATCCCTTTACGAGGGAGCCTAAAGCACGAGCCATCTTACATCAGGCTTTGGCCGATGGTTATGTTTATGTGCAGGATCGAGAGGGGCTGCTTGGCGTGGAGATTACTCCGGATCTCAAGCTCATTGGTCTCTTTATGGGAGGCAACATGAGCTTTGAACTCACTCGCTTTTCCATCGAGCCCACGATCGCCGAAATGACGGCACGAGCCTTGGACGTAGTGGGGCAGAACCCTGAAGGATTCTTCCTCATGGTGGAAGGGGCCAGCATCGACAAGACCAGTCACAGCCAAAGCACTGCAGAGATGATCGGGGACTTGCTCGCCTTTGATCAGGCGGTGGGGTTGGCATTAGACTATGCGAAGGCACATCCGGGAACATTAGTAGTCGTAACGGCAGATCATGAAACGGGTGGATTCGGTGTAACCAGTGGGGTTCCTTCTGGAGAGGTTGTCAATTATGGCTGGCTTTCTACAGGGCACACGGCCGCCATGGTACCGATCTACGCGTTCGGCCCTGGCGCAGAGCAGTTTACTGGTACGCTTGATATTACAGAAATTGGGGTACGCATCGCTCAGTTGATGGGAATTACTGACTTTCCAGCGGTGCTCGAGAAAGGACAGAATGAGGAATGATCATCAAGGCAGGAGACCGAGTTTTGTTTCAAGGTGACAGCATTACCGATACCCATCGTGATCGGGTCGCTGATACTCTTGGAACGGGTTATGCATACATCGTAGCCAGTTTGTTTTCTTCCCTGTATCCGGAGAAGAAAGTACACTTTGTCAACCGCGGAATCAGCGGGAACCAGATTCACGACCTAGAAGCACGCTGGGATGAGGATTGTCTGGATTTAAAGCCCGATGTTCTTTCGATCATGATAGGAATCAACGATTGCTGGAGGCGCTACAGCCGTAACCTTCACACTACCACGGAGAGCTTTAGGGATAGTTATCAAAGGCTCTTGACTAGAACAAGGGAGAATTTGAAGGACACGAAACTTATTTTGCTGGATCCTTTCGTAGTTCCAGCTCTACCTGGGCAAGAAGCTTGGAGGGAGGATTTGGATCCGAAGATTCAAGTGGTGCGGGATCTCGCCAGGGAGTTTGGGGCGGTGTATGTTCCTTTAGACGGGCTCTTTGGTGCAGCCTGTGCCAGGCGTGAACCGGCGTATTGGGCGCCCGATGGTGTGCATCCTTCACCGGCGGGGCACGGTCTGATTGCCAGGGCTTGGCTGGACGCGGCGGGTGTATCCCTTAGCGATCTGTAGTAGTGCGGCAGAACTTCATGCATATCTACAGGGCGTTCTTGGAACCATAATAAGGAACTACGCCTGGAGGAGGTCATGTATGGAGGTCCATTGCACCGTAAAGAACTGCCAGTGGTGGGATGACAACTACTGTTCAGCAGATGGTATTCTGATCACCAGTGACGAAGTGGGAGAAGCTCTACCTGAACGCTATGACTATCAGGAAACGCAGAGCATTGTACAGCAATTTGGGGAGACGTCTGTGGATTCTTGTACAGCCACATGCTGCAAGACCTTTGTGGCAAAAGGAAGCTAATAGTTCAAGACAAAACGCAAGACGCGAAAAAGACACCGAGAGCGGTGTCTTTTTGTCATTAATCTAAAACTGTACTTCTCTTAAGAAGGGATAGCCATCATTGATGGAGGCCTCCATGTCCCAGACGCTTTCAAAATCCCAACCCACATACGTTTCTCTTTGTTTCATTTGCAGTGTCGACTTGTGTTCTCCAGCACCGTAGGTGATGCCTGCAGCTTCATAATCAGAGTAAGAAGCTGAGACTGAACCAAAACTCAACCCGGTTAGTCCACCGCGGTTTTCGACACCCGCCAAGGAGACGGCGGCATAGCTTTCCGTGATGACGCCTGAGCCGTGGTTTTGATTGCGCCCCACCAGCCCGCCAACGGGTGATCCCGAGGCCCAGCCCAGGGCATAGCAGCGATTGATGTGACCCCGGTTGCTGCCAACTACGCCACCGGCGTATGAAGAAATACCCGAGGCCGATGTCCGTCCACTAGCGTAGGAGTACTCGATTAAGCCAGCGTTTGTACCGGCCAGTCCACCCGCATCGGATCGCGCCGCCACCTGTGCATGCGAAGCGGAATGTGTTATTGTGCCCCGATTGTCACCCACCACGCCACCGACAGCCTGATTGCCATCAACCTGGCTCTCCAGGACGCTACTTTGTGAAATGCGACCGCTATTGCGACCCGCCAGAGTGCCAACGTTGTCTTTTCCGGTGACAGTAGCTCGGGCCAAGGTGATGTCACTGACGACTCCGTCTGGGGCAATGGTGGAGAAAAGACCCACCAGGTTGTCAGAGGATCGGTTGATGTTTAGATCGTAGATGGTATAGCTATCGCCGCTGAGGCTTCCTGCAAAACCTTGAATGGGTACCCAGCCACCTGAAGAAAGCGCGGTATCTGCGGCGTCAATGTCATTGGCCAGCTGGTAATGTGCGTTTAGGTCATTTCGAATAGTATGTAATCCATAGAGATTGTGGATTTGATAGGGAGCATAGGCATCACCGTAACCTTCGTAGCCCACTGTAACAGGCGCAGAGACTTCGAGATCGTCATAAATAAAGGTTAGGGTATACTCACCTTCATATAATACCAGGTCAGAAAACACGGCTAGACCGTCCGAGTCGGTTGAGACAAGTTCCGTACCGCTCACGAATCCTCCTGAGGTCTCAACCCTGATCACGTGATCGCCTTCGGTAATCACGTTGCCAAACGAGTCCACAAGAAAGGCCGTCGGAGGACCTGACAGGGGTTCATTAGCCGTACCTCTTTCTGTAGGAACCACAACTTCCAGCCCAGAGTGTTCTGCGGGTACGACTGGGATGTCAAAGGAGTAGTGGGAGCCCGCTACCTCTACGATCAGCACGTGTTCTCCAGCTCGCACGAGCGGCTCAGCTAAAAGGATGTCCGCTCTGCCATCTACGAAGTAGTGGGACTCTCGGTGTAGCAAAAGGACATCGAACCTGCTCCAGACTTCCACCATGTAATCGCCGTCTGCGGCCGGTTCGCCTCCTTGTGATAGGTGAACAGTGAGATATAAAGGTTCTCCCGCTACGTGTACCGGCACCATGGGTTCGGCGTATACATCGATCAGTTGCAGTGGTTCGATTCCTTCTTCGACAATGCTGTATTCCTCTATGTGGGGTTCGAGGCCATCAACAGACACCATGACCTGGTGTTCACCAACGACATGCGCCGGAATAATGAGGGTCAGTGTCGCGTGATCTCGTTCTATGTTCTGGGTCTGAACAATCGCGGGATCAAGACTGAGGCCTTCGTGGTCCAGAAGTTCAGCTTGGACAAGGGTTCCGTCGGATACATTCCATGTATCAACGGCAATATCCAACGTCCGTTCTTGTCCCGCAACAAGTTGTGCCGGCCAAAAGCGAACATCTTGTAAGGTAGGAAGCTCCGTCTCGTAGACCGTAACATCAAAGGAAAAGACACTATCCTTATAACCTTGCCGTTTGGCGATAACCCTTACCGTAGCTGTGCCCGCTTGCAGAGCTTCCACCGAGAGGCTATCATGATCGAGTGCTGTTACGGCCACAACATCTGCCCTATCCGTTGTGTATGTCAGTGTGGCGTCCGCGGGTTCCATGGACAGGTCGACCGTTTTCTTGTCGGCAACGGGCAACTGAATGTCTGCCATGCCCCCTTGCTCCCGAATGGCCACGGGATGGCCCCCGGTACCTAGACAACCGGAGAGTGCTGTAACCATGAGGACGAGAAGCAATAGGATTCGACTGGGTTTTCTGCGAATAAGCACTGCGGACACCTCCTGGAATGGGTTAAAGAGGGATTCTAGTTTTGACGAAGAACTCCTTTTTTATCTTGAACTGTTGGAGGAATACACGTGGACATCATCTCTTTTCGAGAGGATATGTTGGATGATGCGGCACATCTCTTAGCGCAAAGGCATCGAAGGAACAGAGGAAGATCCCCTCTGCTTCCAGAAGAGTTCGAAGACGACTCTGCTACACGAAGGGCACTGCAGAGTATTTGGAACAGGCGTGGTGCTTCTGGTGCCGCAGCGATCTTGGGTGGCCGCTTGGTGGGCTTTTTAATCGGACATCCCAGTGCGGATCCGTTACGCAATAGGCATGTCTGGATGCACACAGCTGGTCATGCACTGCACGAGACGGTGGACGCCGAAGTCTACCGAGACCTTTATGCCGTTTTAGGTGAGCAATGGGTACGAAACGGCTTTTTTGATCATTTTATCCTGACATCGGCCAACACGTGGGACGACTTGACAGCCTGGCTACAGCTGGGCTTTGCCTGCGAACAGGTCCATGCTCTGCTTGATATAGACGGTGTCGAGTTGCCTCCCTCGGAAGCCAAACAAGAGATTCTTATACGCCAGGCCCAGGCGGACGATCGCGGCATTGTGCAGTCTTTTTACGACATCATTCCCAAGACGACGGCTGGAGCACCGGTGTGGGGAGTAGCTCTTCCCGAACTTATGCCCGAGATCGAAGACGGTTATGGCGAACTCCTCGATGAGGAAGGAACAACGCTGTTCTTGGCTTTTCTTAAGGGAGAAGCTGTCGGGCTCCATGTGTACCGCACATTGGATACCGACACAGATTTGCTCGTCCCCAAGAACACGATCCGTCTAACAGTGGGAAGCACTAAGGAACATGCCCGCGGTCTGGGTGTGACGACTGCTTTGTTCAGGCATGGCGTTGCGTACGCAAAGCAAAAGGGATTTCGATACTTCGAAACCGACTGGCGGATCGCCAACCTGTTTGCTTCGCGCACCTGGCCGAAGTTGGGGTTTGAGCCCGTGGCGTATCGGATGGTGCGTAAAGTGGATTCGAGGATCACCTGGGCGACCGGTCACAACCGCATGAGACTCTGAGGCTGGAGATGGGGTGAAGAAATGCGAGACTTTGACTACTTTGTCGAGAAGATTCCCCCGACTATTTATGATAGGACCAGGGCCGTCTTTTCTAAAAACATTGCCATATTTTTGCCCGACTCCTATGTCGTAAGCAAAAGGTTAGAGGTCGAAGAGTACCACTTTGTCATCTGCTTCGAGACACCGCCTTTGGCCACCATTAAGGGGCAAGACTATCAGTTCAAGAAGGGTAGCCTCGTCTGCCTGGCACCGGGAGACGATATCCTGGTGCATCCGCTTCCCAAGCACGAACCGGTCAAGTACATGAGCATTTGCGTGCTGCCAGGTTTCATGGGTGAGGTTTGTTTAGCACTGGGGCTGCCGGAGAAGCTTGAGTTTAGCGTACCGGATAACAGATACAGTCACCTGCTCCTTGAAGCGCTCGATGCTTTGATCCACGAAATTATGCATCATGACAACTCCAGCCCTTTGATGATCTCGAGTTTGGAAAACCGAATAGCCATTCAGCTGGTCAGAGACGCCAAGCAGACTGCACGCTGGGTCGACGGGACGCAACCCCATTTGGAAAACATCGTTCACAAGGCATGCAGGTTCATTGAGACCTATTTCACCAGTAATATAACGGTGAAGGATATTAGCGATGCGATCTTTGTGAGTCCCTCGTACCTGCAAAAGATTTTCCCAAAAATCGTCGGAAAGACTCCGCATCAGTATATTATGGAGTGCCGACATCGCAAAGCCTGTGGCATGTTGGTTCGAACCAACATCTCCATGGAAGAGGTGGCCAGGCAGTGCGGCTTTGTAAACAACTCACACTTTTCTACCACGTTTAAGCAGGTAGAAGGGCTATCGCCTTTGGCTTACCGTAAGGCGCACCGCAACGCGGAGTAAGTGGCCTAGATGCGAATAAAATCCCCTCTGTACTCGTACAGAGGGGATTTTTCATCAAGTTTATTTTAAGATGGTATACTTCCCGATTACAGGCAACTCTTTCGCTTTGCCGTTCAGTCCATTCACCAGACCGATGATACCTAAGACAAATACGAGAATGGAGAAGAACGGAATAAGGATCCAGCCAATAATTGGTATCAATCCTAGGATGATGCTCCCGGCAATTCCCAGAATCCAGAGTAATAGGGCCTGGTTAGCATGAAACTTGGCGTATTGCGAATCGGGGCAGACAATTAGGGGCAGGAAAAATAGGAGATAGGCGAGACCTGCCATGGTCTTGTTCTTCTCCACGTCCTCTGCTGAGAAATGAGGAATTGTTCTTTCTGTTTGCGGCGGTTGGTTCACACTCATCTCTTAAAGCACCTCCATCTATACTCCTTGTCGACTAATCTTACAATGGGATCAACCTTTGTTTCTTACAAAATCCAGCCTATTTTTTACAAAAAACTGCAATTCTTCGCGGGTGACCTAGGCAAAAAGAGACCTGGCCTGCTTTAGTTCTTCTTCCAACTTGGCTTGGTTGTTGTCGGCGATGAAGCATTCCAGTGACCAAACACCGGCATAACCACTTCTTTGAAGGGCATCGGCAATTCGTCGGAGATTGAGATTTCCAGTTCCGATGCGGAGGTGCATTTTTTCGGCCGTTCCGTCACTGAGGTGAAGATGGGCAATATGGGAACCGGCTTGCTCGATGAAAGCCAGAACCTGCTCGGTATCCCTAATATGTGTTACGTCCAAGGTAACCCACTTCTCGTGGCTGCTCATGTCGCTAAAGAGTCGCTCTAAGTCAGGCCAATACTTCACGGAGACGATCTCTTTGTCGCTATCCATGTTCTCCATCGTGGCTAGCACGCCTTGCTTCTTAGCATAATCAAGGATCTTACGTACTGCGTCGACCTGATTGGCCCAGTGTGTTTCATGATTCTCGAGGACAGAAAACCGGCTGCCTGGATGAACGACAATGAGCCGCGAGCCAAGATCACGGGCCAGGTCAATGGCCTGGTAGGTCTGGCGCATGGACTCTGCTCGAATACCCTTGTTCGGGCTTGTAATACTAATGTCCATGATAGGGCAATGGACTGTAGACTCTAGGTTAAGTCTTGTTAGGGTTGCCTTCAGCTCCTTGGCACTAGCCCCCTTAATGTCATCCCAGGCATGATCGGCCCAGATTTCGGCACAGTCAAATCCACAGGCTGCGATGATTTCAAGGGCCTCTAGGATAGGTTTATGAAAAAAGGTCATAGTTGTGACTCCAAAGAGCATTTTTGGCCCTCCTTTAGTACTTCACTCCAGTAAACGTGAGACTTTCGATGAACTGTTTTTGTGCGGACAAAAAGGCAATCATGATGGGCAAGGTGGCCATCACTGACGCGGCCATCATCATGGGCCAGTCGGGATAGAGGTCCGCGCGCAGGAGGGACAGACCCACTTGCAGCGTCCTCATCGTGTCTCGATTGATAATGATCAAAGGCCACATAAAGTCGTTCCAGGCGCCCATGAAGGTAAAGAGTCCCAGAGATGCCAGGGCTGGCTTACTCAATGGAAGTACGATCTTCCTCAGCACCTGAAAACGGGTGCATCCATCGATAATAGCCGCTTCTTCCAGTGATTCGGGCATGGATAGAAAGAATTGTCGCATCATGAAAGCCCCAAAAGGTCCTGCCAGGAAAGGCAGGGTGAGCCCTGCATAACTATCGATGAGATCTAGCTTCCTAATTAGAATATACGATGGGATGATAGTGGCTTGCGAAGGGATCATCATGGCTGACAGGTAGAGGAAAAAAATCAGGTTGCGGCCGGGAAAGGCGAGGCGTGCGAAGGCATATCCGGCCAGCACACTAGTAATCAGCTGCGCCATCGTGATGATCACAGATACTAACACGCTATTGAGTCCATAACGCAAAAATGGCTGCTCCGTAAGGGCTCTATAATATCCTGAAAAGCTGATCCGAGAAGGTAGCCACGTCATGTCATAGGTAAAGACCTCATCGACTTCCTTAAGGGAGGAGAGCACCATCCAGGCAAAGGGCATGAGCATAAATAAGGCCAGGATGAACAAGACAATATAGGTGATCAGTCGCTTGGCTGGCATCGGTTTCCTCCTTCCTTAGCTCTGTGACGTTAGCATGCGGTTTTGAATCAAGGTCAGCACCAGGATACCAATGAAGAGTACCCAGGCAATCGCCGAAGCATACCCGCTTCGATAGAACTCAAAGGCCTGTTGGTATAGGTAATACACGATCACCATGGTAGAGTTGGCCGGTCCGCCGCCCGTCATGACATAAACCTGGCCAAAGACCTGCATAGATTTGATCATGCTCACAATCGCGGCAAAGCCGATGGGTCCCCTCATCATGGGAATGGTGATGTAACGGAGCCTCTGCCATGCACTTACTCCGTCCATGTCAGCGCTTTCGTTGATCTCGGGAGAAATGTTCTGCAGTCCCGCGAGGAAGATCACCATGTTGAAACCTAGGTTCTTCCAGATGCTCAGCAGGATCACACTGGTCAGGGCCCAGGAGGGATCCGTGAGCCAACCGGGACCAGCAATTCCGATCTTGGCTAAAAGGCCATTAATCAAGCCGTAATTAGGCTCAAGCATCCACGTCCAGACAATCGAAACCGCCACCATCGATGTGATGACCGGGGCAAAGAAGGCTGCCCGAAAGAATCCTCGAAAGCGCAGCTTCTTGTTGAGAAGGACTGCCACGATCAGCGAAAGGGCAATACCCACAGGAACTACGCCAATGGTGTAGAGAATTGTGTTCTTCACGGCTTTTTGGAATGTCGGATTCTGTAGGAGGTTTACATAATTATCTAAACCTACAAAACGACGCATGGGAGAGAGGAGTGATGCGTTAAAAAAGCTCAGATAGAGCGAGTAGAAGATCGGATAGACGGTAAACGCGCTGAAAAGGACGAAGGAAGGCAAGAGAGCCAAAAAGGCTGTCTTGGTCTGTTCATTGCCGAGCCGCTTCCATCTGGAACGCATGGTGCCTCCTCCTTTCTTCTCTAAGAATACGCCAAAAAGCCCGATGGGGCAAGGGGTGTAACATAAAAGGGCCAAGACGGAGTCTTGGCCCTACCTCGGTGAAGCGGCCGACTGCCTCGCAATCAACCGTCGATAAAGATCACCTCACCCCACCGTGAGTCTGGGGTGTTACTTTTTTCCTTGCACGATCACCGCAGAATTGTTGTTGCCAACCTGGGTGATGAAGGCGGAGAAGTTGTCCCCGCTCTGTTGGATCTTGGCTGTATTGGCATTGCCAACTTGGTAGATCCCTGCCCAGTTGCCCGTGCCTAACTGTTGAGTAAGCGCTACGTTGCGATCGCCCAACTGATAGACACCTGTCCAGTTTCCCACGCCACTTTGCCATTGTTCTGCGACATTACCATATCCTTTTTGGTAAACGTAGGCACGATTGTCCTCGCCTTGCTGGACTTGCTCTGAGACATTGTCATCACCGTCTTGATACACGTACGCTAGGTTTACAAAGGGTTCTACTTCGTCTTCGGATGGTTGGAAAAAGTCGCCTAACCAACTCTCCAATTCAGCTGGCTGCATTAGTTCGGGCTGTTGGGCCCAGACGCTCGCACTTGTGAGCAAGCTTACCATGAGTAACGCCAATACGACAAACATTATCCGTTGTTTCACTATTTTTCCTCCTCGGGTAACCCGGCTATCTAGTCTTACTAGACCCGTGGCTTTGTGTCCCCACCTCACAGTGGGTTTACCTTTGTCTGAGGGAAAGAAGAACCAAGGTTCGACTTGTCTCTCATCTCGTCGCACAGCCTTTGGCCATGCAGCGAGTTCGGCAGGACCAGGTTTTCTGGTTTGCCAATTTTATCTTATCACGGTACGCGGGGATCAGCAATCCTTATCACGCCGAGTGTATCAACGTGTGGCTGGGAAGCCAGCCACAGGGATTTGTTAGTTGGTAAGTACTTGGGACTGGACCAGTTTGAACACGGCTTCTTCCAGCAAGGTTCGTACAACGAGATTGATCACTTGCTGCTTACCTTGGCCAGTTTCAAACTCCACGATGTTCTTCCCTAAGAAGGAGAACAGTTGGAGACCTACTTTTTCCCCAATGATCTCACCTTTCAGGCTTTCAGCCCAGATCACTTCGCCGGTTGTGAGGTTGATTACCCTCAAATCCAGGGCTACCGATGCCTTCGCATACTCTGTCGAGCCTCCTTTGCCGGCGATGACCAGTCCGATTCCACCAGTTTCTTTACTGACCTGATACTCCGTGATAGAGCCGGTGATCATGTAGTTTGCACCAGTTAGTGCTCCAAGCTCTGGACCTTGTCCGGGAGCAATCCGACTACTAGAGATAAGGTTCTGCTCATTCATCAAGTCACCAAAGCGGACCCGGTCAAGAATGGTGAATTGCCTGGACCTTTGCAGTGCAGTGATCAGCATCTCTGTGGAACCTTGGGTGACCACTGTAGATGAAGCACCGCCATCGGCTTTAAACTGTCCTGTGCTATCTGTTATTGCATAGATCGAGATGGGAATTCGTTCCTTGGGTTCGGGCAAAGCGGCCAGCAGTTGGCTGGCTGTTGTGATATTGGTCTCCGACATTAATATGGTTTCAGGGGCTGCGAGCACTGCTTCCATGTCTTGCATGACTTCTGTCACCGGAGGTGGGGGAGTCTCTCCACCAGCCGCTCCTCCGATTAGAAGTCCAATCGCCAGCAGTCCGATCATCAAAAATTCCATGATATCCCTCCTTTACGTTGGTACAAGCTCTCCTTGACTACCATGTAGGACGACTTGGCATCGCTCCAGAGTCAATGGTGATTTCCGTCCAACTACCATCTGCGTAGTGGAAGATTCTCATGATCTCACCTTCGTCATCCCATTCGTAGTAGATCCAACCGTCATCAACGGGCACAAAACCGTAGCCTTCGTCTCCGGCTTCGGGGTCGAAATTAACGATGTCTCGAACGGCCTTACTCATTGCCATCCGGTCGAGGCTTTCTTTAAACCGATCGAGACCACTTTGATCATCGGTTGTGCGGAGGAGTTCTTGTTGTGCATTGGCAATGTTAAGGGCTACCTGGCGGGCGTTAGGGTTGTTGATCAGCCCAAACTGCCAACTCATCGTAAAATTGGCATGTGCTTGTCCAGCAATACTAAGTACTAGCAGCGTCACGAGACTAAACAGCACGATTTTTCTCATTATGTTCCCTCCTTAAAAGGTAAACTGAAATCCGGTCGCTAAGTACAAACCTTTGTCTCCAAAACCACCTGGCAGATTGACATACCGTATTTCAGCAAAGAGGTTCTGGGTCAAGTCAACGCCGGCGAAGGCCTGGAACCTGAACCCATTTGCATAGCCCGCTCCAGCGCCAAGGTACATGGCGAGGGGGTCACTGCCGAAAGGTGTGAACTTTAGTGATAGAAAGCCTGCCATGCTTTGCTCTTCCCGTAGGTAGGTTGTCTCCGTGATCACCGAAATGTTCTCTTGGTTACCGATTCTGGACTCGACTCGAACACCAAGGCTGACCTCACTATCCGTTCCTAAGGTCGACAAGACCATACCGACTTTCATTCGTGGAGGCGTTCGCTCTTCAACGAGCATGTTTTGCGAAGCAATGAATAGGTCAATTCTCTCCTGACTGGCTACCTCGTTTGCGAAAACCGAGGTTGCACTAAAGAGAAGGACCATAAAGAGTGTGGCTGCAAGAAAACCCTTACGTCTCATCATCGATTCTCCCTTCTGCTCGGCTAACTCTGCTTGAGGATTGCCGAATTTTGGTTACCGTTTTGGACAACAAAGGCATTGTTGTCAACCCCATTTTGGTTGACGAGCGAGGTGTTGTCGTCGCCCAGTTGTAGACTGCGGATCGTCTGGTTCGCACCAAATTGCTGGATGGTTACCCAGTTTCCCAGCCCCGCCTGTACCACAAGGGCAGCATTTGCACCGGTTGATACGGTGTTTTGCTCTTGTACGATTAACGCCTCATTGCTAGTGTCCATTTGATAGACCGAGGCACTATTGTCATCTCCGATTTGGACCAGATTGAGTCTGTTATCGAGGCCCGATTGGTAGACAAAGGCGTCATTGTCTGAGACGTTGCGATAGAGAGTACTCGGACTCACAGAATGCGTCTGGGTTACGCTGGAAAAGTTGCCAATTCCGTTTTGCATAACAAATACAAGCTCTCTTTCGCCAAGCTGTCGTACTTCAGCCTCATTGGACTCGCCAACTTGTGCCACACCGGCCAGGTGTTCAGACCCTTCCTGTTCAACAGAGGCGCTGTTCTCATCACCAAGCTGCATGATGTTAGCCTCGTCCATAATCTCCTGATACAGGTAGACATAGTTGTTCACGCCAATTTGGGTGACAGTGCCGGTTCCTTCGGCAAAGCCAGGCATCGACGTGCCTAGGACGAAGGCGGCCACAAGCATCACGACGAGGAAACCAGTGAACTTTTTCATGTTAATCTCCTTCCTCTTCTCTGGACGGTCCGGCTAAAGGCCGAATCGGAGAGCGCCGATCACGGCATGGTCACCAAAGTGAACAACTGTCAACTCTGATCCGAATCCGAACTGGAAGTGCTCAACGGT